>Ga0247611_10002954_pt1 | contig 26188 bp, 22 predicted proteins | sample 177DNAGHGhighgp2_FD_192422 | JGI IMG/M metagenome (GOLD analysis project Ga0247611, IMG submission 192422) | Sheep rumen microbial communities from Palmerston North, Manawatu-Wanganui, New Zealand - 1770 DNA GHGhigh gp2 | ecosystem: Host-associated > Mammals > Digestive system > Stomach > Rumen... | reverse complement strand
CAACAAATTAGGTATATCATTACAACAATTGAAAGATAATCCAGCTTTATTAAGAAGTATTATTGAAAGTGAAAACTCAAGTATAATTGATAATAATTCATGGGATGGAAAACTTTATGTTGAAGAATATGCAAAATCACCTAAAGATAGAACATCTAAATTCTATGAAACTAATGAAGATGGATCATATGCAACAAATGCTGATGGCTCATATAAATTCTTGGATGCTACAACACCAGAAGGAAAATCAAAGATATTATCTCAAATTAAGAAAATTGAAAGTAGTAGTAAAGAGGTAGTTCATAAGATTAGTTATTCATCTGGTCAAGGTGCAGCAGCATCAAGTATTTCAGCAATGCAACCAATTTACAATATGGATGCTTCTGATGATGAAAAGGTTGCAGCTGTAGCAGAAGTAATGAACAGTGATACTCCAACATTATATGAAATGGTTACTGATATGAATGATACATCTATTGTAGAAATAGATCCTATTCTTATAGATGTAACTAATGCCGATTATAAATTCTATTATTATGATAGTGCTTTTGATAGAAGTGATATTCATAAATCTATAAGCAATAAGAAAATAACTAATGAAATTTATACAGGTTTAGTATATACATTTGATGGAAAACGTAAGAACTTAGATGGAGATTCATTACATCCTGAAGCTTGGACAAGAGTTTACTTAGAGAAAGCTACTACAGGAAATAGATATAATTATATTGATGAATGTGGTAATCAAGCATTATATAATGGAGAACCAGAAGAAGAAAAATGTTCAGGATATTATGGAACTAAAGGTGCATCATTTGTAGGAAAAACATACATGGATTATTTCAAAGACAAGAAATATGAACATTTCGATGTATGGAAGTTAGCAGCTTACTATGTATACATTATGAGATTTGCTGCAGTTGACCAAATTGTCAAAAATACTATGATGACAACAGAAGATGGACAACACTATTACTTTATCAATTATGATAATGATACTACGATGGGTGTACGTAATGATGGTTACTTAGTATTTGACTGGCAAATTGATAGAAACTCATATGATTCAACAGGTAACTCTTATGCATATGCAGGATTCGGTTCAGTACTTTGGAATTTATTAGAGCAAGATGATGACTTTATGAATAAAGTAAAAACTGTTGCTACTGCAATGGTTACTTCAGGAGTATTGACATATGATATTGCATTGGACATGTTCAATAACAAACAATGTGGTACATGGTCTGAAAGACTTTATAATAATTCTGAAATGTATAAGTATATTGGAATATTTAAGGATATAGATAATGAAGGTAATCCTAAGAAATATGATCCATTTACAAATACAAGATATCTTCCATTCTTACAAGGTTCAAGAAAGTCACACCGTGAATGGTGGTTAAGACACAGATTTGATTTATTTGACTCAAAATGGGGTGCTGGTGAATATTCAACATTCTATGCACAAATATATTGGAATGGAGTTGCAGCATCTGCACAATTACCTAAACCTGTTATAAGATTAAAATCAGGTTCTAAGTTCTATTATACATTTAATTCAGATAACCAAAATCTTGATTCTCAAGTAGTTAATGGTGAACCTGGTCATGAAAATGAAGTATTAGCAAATGTAGGATTTGTAGAATTAGGTGCTGAAGAATCATGTTTAGTAAAGACAAAGATGTCATTGGCCATTGGTAACCCAATCAAAGTATTAGGTGTACATAAAGCTACTGAAATTGATTTAAGTCCTGCTAAAGAACAACTTACATCAGCAATTGAATTCAGCCCAAGTTTACAAAGTATGGAACTTAAGGTTTTGAATGTTGGTGGTGAAAATACAAATAGTTGTGGTATTGAAGGAATAATAAACTTACATAAATGTACTGCTCTTGAAAAACTCAATATTAGAGGATGTAATAACAGAAACTTTACATTATTAGATATTTCTACATTATATAATTTGAATACATATCTTGCAGCAAATACAAACTTAACTACATTTGAACCAGCCGTAAATTCTATAATGGATAAAGTAGAATTAGGATCTATGGTTAAGACATTGGTATTAGATAAGATATCATTTACACAAGATGATTCATTTATCTATAGTCCAACTAAGATTCTTACATCTGCAACATTGAATAATTGTACAATAAATGGAAAAGATTTAGATATCGTTAAGTTCTTACATGATTGGAATATTGCAATTGATTCTGATCCTGATACTAAGGCACAAAAGAGATCTTATAAATGTTCTTTAGCATTCAATGAAATTGAAGTTACAAAAGAACAATTAAGAGAAATTAGTAAAATGAAACAAGAATTTGGATTAGATATTAATGGAAATCCAAACTTTGTAATTACTAGCGGTATCATAAAACTTAAAGGACAATTAGATAGAGAACTTTATGATGAATTGACAACAGGTATTCAAACTGCATTCTATGCAGATGGAACTACCAGAGTTTGGGGAGATAGTTTCTTCACAAGTCAATCTGCAGCACGATTTGATGCTGAACAAGAATCAATATTTGTTGAAGCTGAAGTCAATGGAGTAAAGGTTGCAGATATTACAAAGATATCTATAGTTGCCGGTCAAGAAGTAAGTATGAAGGCTATTATATTCCCAATGTCTTCAGATAGAACAATTGAATTTGTTCCTTATTATGTAAACAAACAAGGAAATCCAGTTGCTTGGAGTAAGAATACATCTGGACAATATTATAGAAACTATCATGGAACAATAACTCAAACAAGATATAACAGCTACTTGACAAATGAGTATGGATTTGCTACATTATCTACACATGAATATGATGTATTTGATACTGTAAACAATGCTGTAAATAATGGTGATTTTGTAGATATTAGAATTCCTTTAATGGTTAAAGATGAGAATTCAGATAATACTGAACAAAAATCACTATTAAAGGTTACAATGGAAAGAACTAAGAAACCAGCTGCAGTAGATATTGAGATGTACAAGGGTAATAATAGTAATCCAATTGAAATGGATGTAGTAAATGATGCAACATTACCTATAGAGTATATTATCAAATATAGAAGTTATGATGCATTCAATATAGACATATTAAGTGTTGAATCATATATGACAGCTACAGAATGTGGTTCATTGACATCAGAAATCAAATTAGATGATGATAATAATCAATATATTTCAGTAATATATGCTCCAAAAATCAAACAAGTAGATACTGATTTTGCTATAGTTGTTGATGTAACTTTAAATGATGCAGACAATACAGTTTTGAATAAGCAACTTAATATATCTCTTAAAACAAAAGCTATTTCTTCAAATAGTTTAGTAATGAAATATGGAGATGACGTATTAGAAAGCTATTTAGATACAGAAGGAGTAAAGACATTCAAATTTGTGAAATACTTTAAGAATATTACAAAAACAAAAACAAGAGAAGATTTACCAATTACACTCGAGTTAACTGATTATAATGTCAATATTAAAAAGATGACACTTGGTACAACAATTCTTGAGGATGCTGACATAGCTAAAACTGAAGATAAAAATACAAATAGAATAGAAACAATTACTTTCACAATTAACAATCTTTCAAAGAGCTTAATAAATTCAGGAATATTGAATATACAATTAACTGATGAATTTGATCAACAAATAAATTGGAGATTAGATTTCTACATTGCTACATTCTATGCAGATGGAGTAGATATTATAAAATATGAAAAACGAAACGATCTTTACCAATTAGATACTTTAGATATTGATTTGCTTCTCGATGAAACAAATACACAATTTATCTATAAGGCTAATGTATATAGTTTGATTGGTTCAGTAAAATATTACTTTATATCTGAAACAGACACATCAGAATTCATAAGTAATTTTGAAAATACTATAACATTAGATAAGACAGTATTTGGTACAGAAGAAACATTTGTAAGTGCTCTTAAATATAATATCGGTGTACATAGTGATCCTACTAATACAACTACATTTGAACCAATTGCTTTATTAGAAGCTGTAACTTCAACAAATCCATTTATGAAAGTATTCAACATTAAATCAGGTACTGAAACTGGAATAATAAAGGATTGCCATATATCTGTCAATATAAGTAATAAAGAATACATTACTGATAATAAAGTTAAATTCTTTACAGTATCTAAAGACGGATGTTCAGCTAAAGATGGAAATTGGAATAATTTGGCATCAGGTTTCTATATTGTTGATATGAATAAGAGATTCTATTACATGGATGTAAATACAGGAAATAACAATGCATGGTCAACAGCAAACATCATACATAAAGATATTGATGGAGTTTTAAAACCATTCTGTGTAACTTATATTTACGAAGATATTAATTCAATAAAACGTTCAATATCATTAGATCCAAAACTGTTGTTAGAAAACAAACATTACTATTGGTGGAAAGAAAATTCAACATATGTTCAAAACACTAACATTATTCCATTATTAGATAATCAAAGACCTGCATTATTTAGTAAATTAAATGGAACTACTTATAATAGTTTAGGAGAGTTATTTGAACAATATGTTAAATATTATGCATTAGTTTGTTATAATTCAAATAATCCTGAAGATAAAGTAAGATTAATATTGAATACTAATCCATCTACAGTAACAACAGAAAGTTTAGCACAAGATATTCATGATAGAACTATTAAGATAGATGATATAACATTCTTAGATTCAGATATGATTTTCAGTAAATGTTACTATTATAAGAAAACAACAAATATGCCTTATGTATGTAGACCTTTAAGTGTAGAAGAAATACAAATGTTGTTACTTGATGCTAATAGAAGAACAGAACTTGAATTTGCATTAGATTATGTAGGTATAAGCTTAGAAGAACAAATATCTGAATCTGATGAAAACTGGATTTCAAAAATAATGGATGAAAGTATATATACAGTTACAGTTGGTGACGGAACAAAATATTTAACTACGACAACTGAACCAAATCGTGAGACTGGAGAAGTTAATGCAACTATTGATTTAAGATGTATATGGACATTTAATTTCTTGAATACAGTAGCAAGTAATCAATGGCAAATGGATGGTTTTAAAGAGTTTAAACGATGTCCTTATATAGCTCAATTAAATTATAATACTTCTACTAATGAATGTAATATACCATATAGTGGAATAAATCAATTAGCAGGTAGATGTTATTGGTCATATGGAAAAATATCTGTAATATGGGGTCCAGATTTAAGTTATAGTCTTTAAAGAATTTGGTGCTTAAGCACCAAATTCTTAAAAAATAAAAAATATTTAAAATTAATTATGAATATTATTGTAAATAAAAAAACAGGTAATATTAATGATTTTAAACCTATAGTAAAGATAAATGATAATAAATATGTCATTAGCTGGGGATTAAGTAATGCATATAAAGATATATATAATTGGAATTATTTCATATTAGATTATAAGCCTTCTATAAAACAATTGAAAGATATTATAGAAACATACATCAATGAAAATACAAAATATTCTATAATAAATAACTTTCGCTGGAATGGTATGCAAATATATCTTTCTGTAGAAAATCAATTAAATTATAAGCTATTATATGAAATAACAAAAATTAAGAATGGTGATAATCTTCCTGTATCATTAAAGTTTTCTGTTAATAGAACACCTTATTATTATACATTTGAAACAATAAGTGATTTAGAAGATTTCATAATAAATATGTATGAACATATATCTAAATGCTTAGTAAATGGAAATAGTATTAAAGAATCAATTGATTATAATTTATATATATAAAAATGGTGAGTCTTTAAGACTCACCATTTTTATGTTAAAGCAATCATTGATTTATTTGCCTTATCAAATATTTCTAATGCATTATTTCTTAATGCGTTTAGTTTTACATAATCTAAACTTCTATCTCTTTCTTTATTAGATAGTTGATTATATAATACATATATGTTTGTTATATTGTCTTTCATTGAATCAATTCTATTTTGAATCAATTCATATTTATTAATATCATCCATACTTTTATTGAAATGTTCTTTTATTAAAAATAACTAAAAATATTGTTGGTTTTACTAATTTTTATTTTTAATAAAAGAATTATTTAAATAAATAGTATTATATGGCAAATACTTCAGGTACTGGAAATAAGAAAATATCTCAACTTGATGTCAAGACAATTTTGACATCAAATCAGGCGTATTTTTGGATTCCTGCAGCTGAATATGATTATATCAATAACTCTTATCATAATTTGGCAATAAATTTGAAGGCAATAACTAAATATTCAAATACTTATTCAGCATATTATATTGAAGATTTAAGAACATATCTATCTACATTAATCAATGATAATAAAATTGATTATGATGATTTAATAAGTAGGTTGTATTCTTATTCTTATGATATGATATCTGATAAGATAAGTAATTTGCCTAATAATACATCTTATGTAATTTCATATAATAGTGAAGTACCATCATATACTTATACTACTTATACAATTAATGTAACATATGCATCAAATAATGGAAATAAGAAAATATCTGAACTTGATGTAAAAACTATACTTACATCTAATCAGTCAAATTCTTGGATTCCTATTGCTGAATATAATATTGATGATAATACTTACAAAAATTTAGCACTAAGCTTAAAGGCAATAACTAAATATTCAAATAGTTATACATCATATTATATAGATAAATTAAGAGATGATATACCTTCAATAGTCAATAAAGAAGAAATAGACTATAATAAGATAATAAGAAATTGTAATTCTTACTCATACAGCATCATATCAGATAAGATAGGTGATTTGTCTAAGAAAATATCAAATCTTATTTCTACAAGTGATAAGACATCATCTTCTAACTCATATATAAGAAACAATTCTAAAAAGATATCTGAACTTACACCAAGATCATATATAACTAAGTTTCAAGATCATTCTTGGTTTGTTGTTGCTCAATATGATTCAAGAATAAATGCTTATCATAATATAGCAATGAATATCAAATCATTGACATCTTACTCAATAGATACAGTAACTTATTATTTGGGAGATGTAAATAACTTAATTAATATAACATATGCTAATTCGGATAATTTAGGATATTTGATAAATAACTCATATATAGCTTATAATATAGCAAATTATAGTATATCAACAAGTAAAGATTACTTTGAATGGCAGTTTCTATAAAAAGACTATAAAATAAAATGGACGAAAACGGTAAAATAACTATATCAGATATTCAAGGTTTAGAAATAACTAAGAAGTTTGTAAGTATTGATTCATCTAAGTATGCTATTGATGCTTTCAATATGATACTGGGATTAGTCGATAGTGAACGTGCAATTTTATTTGATAAAGCTACTAATAGAATCTATACTTTAGGAGATTACTATGGTGGTGATACTTTAAAAGAAAACCTTCATTATTTTTCAAAAGTGTTGAATATCAATGATGAAGAAGAAATAATAAGTTCTTTTGAATCATTGAAAAATGAAGATTCTATAACATTTTATGGAACACAAGGAATAGATATAGAATTTAAAGATAATAATGTTATAAAATTGTCTTTAAAGCTTAATGATATAATTGAAGAATATAAAGGAAATAAAACTAAAGATACTGAATATTATATAAACATAAATGACAACAATAAATTAGAAATAAACAAACAAGAACCATTTTCTATAAGTATTGACAATGTTTCAATAAAATATAATAGATTAGATAATGTTTTAGTTGAAATACCTTTTACTGTATCAGACAATTCAAATGTAGATGACTTAGAAAAATTTAAAGTTGTTGTTGAAAATGGAACATTAGAAAATATTGATTCAGAAAACAATAAAATAAAAGTAATGACAATGAGCAAATCATTAGATCCTAAAATCACTATTGAATATAGTAATGGTATAATTGATGAAACTAAAACAATATATGTTCATTGGTCATTTGAATGTTATTATGGGATGTATGATGGATATTTTAATGAATATGGAAAATTTTATATAAATAATGTAGAACAATTCAATAATGATATTACTATAAGACAAGGATCTCGAGAATATGCATATATATTATGTCCAAGCTTTTTTGAACCAATATTCATAGATATTAAAAGAAATATACAAGGAGCTTGGCATAAGATAAAAATGACTGAGTCAAAAAATGGATTATTATACAACATATATTTAACTGATAATGAAAATTTAGGAACAAATAATTGGCATATAACAAATAAATAAAATAACTAAAATATAACTATATAATGGCAAATCTTTCATATAATTCTAAAATTTTTACAAATGTAAATAAATGGGATGATAATCCAACATATTTTGGAATATTAGTGAGTGGGAAGTTGAACCAATTGAATGGTCAAGATTATCCCATATTAGATGCTATTGATATAGATTGGAATGGTGCTTATGTAAAGAATTTCAATACTTACATAAATACTACAGAAGATTTGATTAACTTATTAGATAGAGCAGGAACAACAATATCTTATATAAATGAAAACTATATAACTGAAGGAGATTTGTATGAAATGCTTAGTTCAATTGACATATCTTATACATTAAGTTATCAAAATGCTGCAGATATAAGAGATATAATTATAGAATTAGATAAGCAATACAATGTATTAAATACATTAAGTTACTCATTAGTTTATAAAAGTAGATATATACAAGTTGACTATAATGACTTAATGAACAATTTCAATAATATAACGTCAGATTTGTTTATATATAATTCTTATAATGAGTCTTTCACAAAAATAGACAAAAATGATGTACTAACAAAATATGGGAATGATGTTGATTATTATAGATACATTGTAAAAGATGCTACATCATTTGAAGTTGATATAAACAAGTTAAAAGAAACAGTTGGAAAAGAAGTAAAAGATGCTTATAACAATATAACATATACAGGATTAATAAAAGAAATAAAAGATACTGAAAGGGATGTTTTAAGAATAGATTCTATATCAAATACAGCTTATTACTATGGATATATTTCATATCAAAAAGTAAATGATTTTGAAAGCTATATATTTAGATCTTACTATAATTCTTATAATAATACAGAATTGATAGGAAAGCATACAACTTATAACCAATATGTAAAATTTAATCCTGAAAATTATACTAAAGAAGAGTTAAAAAACAAAATACTATATATATGGAATGATAACATAAATGAATATGAAGCAGTATTGTATTCTGAATTTTATACTGTACAATATTATGAGTTCTTTAATAAAATTGATGGATATGGTATTGAAAAGGAAATAGAAGATTTAGACAAGAAAATTGATACAGGTCTGAATTCAATATTTGATATAAGAACTCAATCATTAGATCCCTCATACATTTCTATTAATTTAGAAAAAGACTATATAAATAAAACAAATACAATAGTTGTTGATTTGAATGAAACGTTAGTAAATAAGACAACTGGATATATTTCTAATGGAGTAGTTACATCATATTCTTTATTGAATGCATTCTCATATACATTTGATTGGAATATCTTAAATTAAGAATAATAATATACATAATAAATATAAAATATTTTATAATTATGACAAATATAAACAATAAACTTTTTGCCTATATAAGACAGGCAAGTAATTTGTCTCCTGAAATAGTAGAGCAATATAAGAATTCTCTAATATTTATGGGAGATGAAAAACAAATTTATCAACCATTAACAAATTCTTATATTGGAATTGGCACAACAGCGTATAATAATTTGTTATCTCATGTTGAGTATATCAGAAATGATGTACTACAAGATTTACACGATAATATTACTTATAGAAATGTTGTAAGATCAATTTCTGCACAATGGAATCCTGATCAATTACCAGGTAGTACTGATGTTGTTACTAATGTTCTCAATAACAATAAAGAATATGGATCAGCTGGTAACAGTAAAACATTTTTAAGAGCTATTGGTGATGTTACTGTAAGAGGTGCAAACAAATTTGATACAAAAAATAATTTCTCAGATATACCAACATACACTTATAGTGGTATTAATGTATCTATTACTCATACTCCTGTTGCAGTTGAAGTTATTGAAGGTCATGATGCTTATGGATTTCCATATAGATCATATATTCAAACTACAAATTCTTATATTACAATTGATGATACATATACTTGGACATATATTGGTGAAAAAGCTACTTATTTATCTGATTTTGCAATGCAATATGCTAGAGAACAAGCAAATAAGGTATATAAGAACTTATTAGGATTAAATGTAAATTATATTGAAAAAGAATTTAATCAAATATTCACTTATAATGTTGAAACTGGTGTACCTAATATGAATACTGTTTATGCATATGCATATAATACAACAGGAGAATTAGTATTTCAAGAACTTAAATATGGTATTGATCCAGCAACAAATAATATAACATATTTGTATCTCGATAGAAACAATGATAATGCTTATAATAATACAGATGTAGTTGTTGCAAGATATAAAAATAATTCATGGATTGTTGAAGATATTATATCATATAAAGATGCATTTAAAATAGATTATGAAATGTCAACCGAAGATGGTGAATTTGGAACACGTATACCCGTATTCTATGAGTTTGATGAATCATCAACAAGTTATTCAAATATCAATATTGCAGATGGTATCAATACAATTAGAGAAGTAGCTTATATATTAGATGCTATAACTGATGGTGGTGGTCCTGAAGGTGATGGTGTAATAGCATTAACATATAATATTGCTTATAACTATAGAGAAATTGAAAGTTTAAAACAATGGCAAAGTGAAATTGGTAAAAATAGTGTTACTTCATTTAAAGCTGAACCATCATTAGGAGATGATAATTATATTTCATTAACTCATTATAGTGTAAATCATGTTGATCCAACACTTGATGACGCATCTACTGGTGATGTAATGCTTAATGCAAACGTTCATATTGCTCCAATAATAAGAGGTCGTGATATTATAGTTCCTAAATATAATGAGCAAACTGGTTTACTAGATGGTACAAAAGTATTATCAAATGTAAATTGGGCAACTTATTTAGGAAGTGAATTTGATTCACCAAGCGCTTATGAAGGATTTAAATATGAATGGAAATATGATGGTAACTGGTCATCAACAAATGATATAACAAGTACAATAGGTAACGGTACAAGTGGATGGGTAAAACTTGATAGTAGTAATACTGTAGATGCAATAAAAAATACATTTGAAGATCCAACAAATCGTGGTCATTATTATAGTGGTGATGAATTTAGTGTATTTGATTCAGGAGCTCAATACAGCGGACAGTATTCTAATTTATCTAATTTAATGGAAGCTATAAATAGTGGATTAATCAATAAACCAGTATTAACAAATTTAAATGATAGTGGACTTATTGGCAACTGGATTTATATTCCTTGGTCAAGAGAAAGATCATTCAAGATGAGTTCAAATGGAGTTATAAAAGCTCTTACTGATGTAGAATGGGTTACTTCTTATGTAGCATTAAGTAATTTCTTAATAGAAGATAAGATAACAAGTAATACTGGTGCTAACTTAAAAACAATATTTGAACAATTTAAGCTTCGTCAAGTAACATATAATAATGCATTCAAAACTATTCCTGAAATAGATAATGAAGGAAATATTTCAAGAGAGCCAGAATTTTATTCACTTACTGAAGATAATGGTCTTGGATTTAGAGGAAAATATATTAGCTATGTAGCTCAAGTAAATGCTTATCTATATGCAGGAACAGAAAAATTACCTAAGGATCTTATTCTTACTCATTCAAATATAACTTCAACAGATCACACTTATTTTAAAATTGGAATACATGAAGGAATTACCACATATAAACCAAATCTTGTAGATCCTATACTTAATCGTAATTCTAGTGACAATTTAATTGAATTAGGTGATATTCCTAATGTAACATCATATTTAGCACATCAAACTAATACAGGATTTACTGTAGGTCTAATATCTGCAACATCTCCTAATAATGTAATTGATTTGAATAATGCATATTATTATTTCGATGATTCATTAATGACATATGTACCTGTTAATCCATTGAATATTGGAATAGGATTTGTTCCTAATATTAATACAGGTAAACCTACACTTAAAATTGCGTCTTTACCAACTACAGGTACATATTATTATTTAAAGACTCCATCACATAATGCTTTTTATATTAGTGGTCATACTTATACAAATGATTATGGTGCTAACATATTTAGTGTTAGTACTTATATAACTCATCTTAAGAGTGCTACTTCAACAAATACTGGTATTGCAGATGCATGGGATGTAAGATCAACTATTGAGGAAATGTTTACTTGGATTGATTTAGATACAATGGCACCTTTTGTTGCTAGCTAAATTATTTCATAAAAATATTATTAAGGTCCTAAGAAATTTCTTAGGACTTTTTCTATTTTAAATATATTATGATACATTTTATTTTTTCAGAAAAAGATCCGCGATATTTGTTTTTGAAATTTGATACTGAAGAAGATGATAAATGGCTTCGTCATAATTCAAATAATAAGAAACAACCTAATTTGACAGATCATCTAAATTTAGTTGATCCTATTTGTTATCTGAAAAATTATACAGGTCCAGTAGTTACTCAAGATTTTCTATATGAGTATATTCAACAATCTGGTCGTAAGATTTATTATTGCTCAATAGGTCTTTGGCATGAAATTTATAAGTTTTTCAAACAAAATAATGTACCATTTGATGGATTAGATAAAAAATGGTTTAAGAATAATTTAAAACATACTTATGAAGAATTCAAAGAAATAGTTGATTCATGGAATCTTTCATTGACTCCAAGAGAATATCAATATAAAGCAGCTTATACTATATTGAATTGGAAACGTTCAGTATCTGAATTAGCTACACGTGCTGGAAAGACATTGATTGCTTACATGATATTCAGGTATGGAATGGAATATTTTGGAATAAAGAAAATTCTTGTTATTGTTCCATCTATATCATTAGTCAAACAAATGTATGATGACTTCAATGAATATGCTGAATTTTTCAAAACAGAATGTGTATGGTCTGGTGGTAAATTAGTAGAATCATCTAATCTTACTGTAGGTACTTTTCAATCATTGATAAAATTCATTGAAAAACCAAAACGAGGAAAAACAAATAAGAAGTATAATCCAAGTTTTTTCAATAATTATGATTGTGTATTTGTTGATGAGACACATAGAGCATCTGCAGATCAAATTAGGACTATCATATCTCAACCATTTATGAAAGATATCAAATTAGGTTTTGGTATGACAGGAACATTACCTAAAGAGAAAACTATTGAAAGATATTGTATTCATGCTGAATTAGGTGCAAAAATACAAGAAATATCTACAGCCTCATTGAAAGAAGCAGGATATATATCTGATATAGAAATTTATCAATATAGATTGAATTATACAAATTTAGAGAAACAACTTAAGTTATTTATTAAATGTGCAGAATATACATTATCTAACTATATAGAAGAAAAGGATGAAAAGGGAAGAAACAAACGATTAGAACTTCCAAAATCTGATCAAGAATTTTTGATAAAGAATATTAAAGAAATGTCTTATGGCCTTCAACAGACTAAATCAAATATTTATGATAATCCTGTTTTTTCAGATGTTGAAAAGGATGTTAAATGGATGAAAATTCTTAAGACATTGATTTCTGATTCAACTGCATCAAACAATCTTTTAGTTGAGAAAATGATGATACATTTCATGGATGAGAGAATAGAATTATTATGTGATAAAGTAATACCAATATGTGATAAGAATACATTGATATTAGCTCATCATACAGAGTATATCAATCATTTAGTAGATATCATTACGGAAAGATTTTCAGATACACATATTATTTTGAAAATTACTGGTTCTATAGGAGCTAAGAAAAGAGAACAAATAAAGCAAACACTTAAAGAAAATAATAATTGTATATTGATTGCGAGTTATGGAACAATGTCAACAGGAATTACTCTTTCAAATCTTTGTTATGGTGTTTTATTTGAATCATTCAAATCAGATGTAGTCAATATGCAATCAATTGGTAGAGGATTAGGATTATCTGCACTGAAAGATAAATATAGATTGTTTGATTTTGTAGATTGTTTTGATGATAGGATAACTAATAAAATATATTTACAAGGATTAGCAAGAATCCGAATTTATAAAAAGGACTTTAATAAGCATAAGTATTTCATAAACAATATCAATGTTGGTGATGTTGATAAAGATTACAATATGAAATTCAATTATGCAATAATAGCTGAAAATAATGAAGATAAGAAGGAAAAAAAGAATAAAAAGGAAGAAAAAGAAAATATGATTTTTGATTTATTTGATAGTATTTAAACTTATTTTTATAAAAATACAATTATTTGATTATGGGAATTTTTAATGAATTATTTGATGGATCAATATTTGATTCTTTTGGAAAAAATAGTGATTTAGAAAAATTAGATTTTTCTAAAAAAGAAGATGTAGAAAAAGCTGAAAAAATATTGAATGAAGCTAAAGAATGGTTTGGAGATTTATTCAATACAGATACTTTAGATTATTTGATAGATAAAATTCATGAAATTCATGAAAAGAAACAAGAAGAATTGAAAAAGAAAGAAGAACAAAAGAAATTACCTATTCAACCTTCTACAGAAGTTTCAGAAAAAGTAAAGAACAATATTACAAATATGGCTGTAGAATATGTTGATACTATGATTTATCCTAACATTGACAATTTTACTGAAGATAAAAGAAAGAATGTAATTGATGCCTTAGTTGATTTTGCTTGTTGGATGTATAAAAAATAAATACGTTTAAAGAATGTTAAAAAAAGACACTTTACAATCTCAATTATTAGATATATTTAAGAATACTATTCCTGGCGCCTTTGAAAAAGCTATGCTTGAATCTTATCCTGGAAGTTCAAAAAGGGGAAAAGAACGAGCTAAGAAGTTTGGTGAGACAATGTCAGAAATGCTTTCAGAAGAATGGGCATCAGGAATAGCAGCAGCTATAGATTATTATGTAAAAAATGCACAAATATTTGGAACTGTCATAACTGTTGGTTCACCTACAACACAAACGGCAATGATTAATTCTACACCCGTACCATCAATTAATGGATCTGTTCCAAATACATTAGGAATTAAGTAAAAAAGTTTTGAAAGATTATTGAATTAAATTATAAAAAGATACTATTTTAATATAAATTATAAGTTACATCTTATAAGGTTTAAAAATTATAAAAATATATTTGAAAAATTAAATTATGAATGAAATCGATTTATTGGGCTTTAATCCCCAAAGTTTATTCAACAATGAAACAAAAGAACAAACATCAACAGGTAATCAATTAATTTATCGTACTAGACCTCAGGATTCAGTAAGTGAAGACGGTATTTATCGCGCAAGAATCAAGGTTATTTGGAATCCTGAAAATCCTAAACAATCATTTTTGGAGCAACAATCTTATGGTCTTCAAGATGCTGATGGTTTTTTCAATGTAATTTCTTCTTTGACAGTTGATGATAAATCCTGTCCTATTTTTACATCTTGGAAAAAGTGTCATTATGCACAACCAGGTACAGCTCTTTACAATCAACAACTTTCAAAGGATAAGGGTGGTAAAGGACTTTATGATCGTAGATTTGCTCGTTACGTAATTGTACAAATTTTGAAAGACAAAAATCAACCCGACTTGGTAGGTTCATTCAAACTTTGGAAGTTGCCAACTTCTATTTATAATCTCATTCAACAAAAAATGAATCCTTCAAAGGATAGTGGTAAGACCGCTATTCCAGTAATGGATTATCTTTTTGGATATGCAATCAATTTGGAAGTATTGCCTGGTCCAGATGATAAGAACAATCCTCTTCGTAAGACAAGAGAAATTAGTTATCAAGGTGAGTTCACAGATGATCCAGTAAGTTGTGTATGTCCTGATGGAAGTCCTATTCTTAATGATAGTGAGCAAGAAGTTCTTGATGCTTACATTAAGAAGATTAAGAAGGTATGGAAGATGGTTTGTGAGGATGCTGATGAGATTGCAGAAAGAGATGAAATGATCAAATCTGTTCAACAATCAGAGGAATATAAGAACTTAATTCCTATTTATGCAAAGGTACTTAATGAAATTAAGGAATGGGCTCCAAAACTTGAAACTCTTTCTTATAAGGAGTGGACTCCTGAGTTGAAGACAAGAGTAGCAAATTGGATTAAGATTGTTGAGTCAGGAAATGATCCTGCAACTACAAAAGTTGATCCAACTACAGGTAAGATTGTTTCAAGTGATGTTCAAGTTTCAACAGAAACATCAACACAAACTCCTGAAACAACTGAAGTACCTCAAAAATCTTCAGTAGAAATTTCAAATACTGATGATACTGATGATTTGCCATTCTAAAAATATCTAAGTATATTATATGAATACAGATGATATGATAATGAATGTAGCAGAGACTACACAAATTTCAGATACTAATACAGAACAATTAGTTGATAATGTAGTAGCGACTCCAGTAATAGCTCCACCTCAACAAATGGTTCTTCCTGAACGAACAAGAACAGTAATTCGAAAATACAATAAAAAAGTTAGTAGGAATGAAAAATGTCCTTGTGGTAGTGGAAAGAAATATAAGAATTGTTGCTATCCAAAATATAATTCTACAAGACAACTTACCAAAGAAGAAATGTATGAATTAAGAATGAACAAAGTCAAAATAGATGAGTTGAAAGAAGCTATATAAAAAGAAAGAGAAGGATTTTAAAATCCTTCTCTTTTCATTTGTCATCATAATAACTTAATGTTTTATATAGATTATAATCTAAAATATTCGAGTATGATACGAGTTATTCTGAAGGTATTCTGAGCACTTTAACTGTTAAGTCTATGCTTGAGTAGTTTCTGTAGATTCAGGCATTACATCTCCTAACATTTCATCATCTATATCTGAACCACCTTCATCTTCTCCACCAGATTCTCCACCTGATTCTTCTCCACTTTCATCTCCTGTCATTTCATCTTCATCTGAGCCACCTTCATCTTCTCCAGAGTCTTCATTCTTAGACTTCTCTAACTTTTCTTCTAACTTATATTTCTCATTAAGTTCAAGATCAGCTTCAGACATCTTAAGATATTTGATTATCAAGAATTTTGGTGAGAAGTAAGGAACTTCTTCTTCACCTTCTTGTATTACTAAGCTATCTTTCATTGTTCCTATGAATTCAACACGTTTAGTCATAATCTCAATATTAGCCATTTCTTCAAATTGGTTGTAACTATTCCAACGTAATGATATAGCATCTAATATTCTCTTATCATTCTTTATGTCAGGTATAGATAGGGCTAATTGTATTTTCAAAGGCTTTATCATTATTTCAGCAAATACATTTCTAAGTCTTGATACATATCGTCCAAAGTTAATCTCATCTCTAAGTTGTTGAGTAGGATCAGAACCAAACCAAGTTGTTTGAGCATCTTTATCAAATCTTGAAGATGGTATTTTTGACATAGATATAAGTTTCTCAAAGAAATACTTTAACTGATCTGAATCATTAAGCATAGGACCACTATCAACCAAAGTCTCAATTTGTGGTGTACCTTGCTCATTTTCAGGCATCCAATATTCTTTATTGAATGGAAGATTCATCTTACCATTAATCATCAATTCACCTGTATCAGTATTGAATGTTATGTCTTCTTTATATCTATTCATGGCTTGAGCAAGTGTTTGCATTCCTCTTGCTTTATTCAATCCTGCAATAGGAATAGTGAACATTGTCTTGAATGATGACTGAGTTACTGTCCATATTACTTGTGCTTGCTCTACAATACGATAGATATTGAATGGCCTTATCAATCTTTCCAAATAAGATTGTCTTTCAGAAACACCACTGTCTTCATATTTGATATATATGATTTCTGAATCAAGCATTATTCTTTCTCTTCCAATAATGTCTTTGAACTGAATCCAATAAGTTATGCCATTCTTTATAGTTCTTGTTATAGTAGCAGGATCAATAGGAACAATACCTGTTATCAATTTTGGAGACTCTCTATTATCATATATTATTTCATAAGCTAATACTCCCTCAATCAAAAATCTTTTGAACTCATTCCATGCACTCTGTTTCCAATTCAGAAGCATATAAAATTTATAGAATGACGCTTCAACAGATGAGTTTATTTCTTCTGCTGACTTCTCATTAAGCTCCTGAATCAATGCTGTATCAAGATAAGGTGTACAAATATATGTCTCATTGTCATCATAGACAACGCATTCATTTGCCATAATATCCAATATGTCCTCAAGTTCGGGCTGCATGGCCAACTTCCTAAGTATTTCTCTTCTTTGATCTAAAGTCTTTTCAGCAAAATTCTTATCTTCTTCACCTTTTACTTTCCAGTTATTGAAATATCCGGAAGTACCATAAAGTGATTGTTGAATTAATGGATCTTTAGGTTGAAGGTTTTTGTCTGCAGGAACAGCAATCATATTTTGATATACTTTATCATAATAGTTCATACCATATTTCGATAAAGTTTTTAATATCTTTGATACTTTTCCTGGTTTTTTAACTTCTCCGCTATTATCTTCAATAGCATTTTTCATCGCTTCATTTATGCTTTGTTCTCCATTAAATACATCTTCTAAATTACCAAATATCATAAGTTTAAACTTAATTTTAATATAATTAAAAATAAAAAAGAATAGTTCTATATTATAATAATTAATTATTTTATTTTAATTTATGAAAGATAAAGATAAAAATGTTCATAATGTATATGTTAATTTGGGTGCATCAAACCATACATATGATGAACGTTCAATGAACGATTTTTATGCTACTCCTCCATGTGCAGTAAGACACCTTTTAGAAGTTGAGAAATTCAATAAATGGATTTGGGAACCTGCATGTGGTATGCTTCATATTTCTAACATATTGAAAGAAAATGGATATAATGTAAGTACTACAGACATAGTCAAAATGGTTGATGATCCAAATATTGAAATCAAGGATTTTCTTAATTGCACAGGACATTGGTATGGTGACATAATTACAAATCCTCCATTCAAATATGCTAAGGAATTCATATTAAAGGCATTAGAATTAGTCGAAGAAGGTTCAAAAGTAGCAATGTTTTTGAAGATACAATTCTTAGAAGGAAAAATAAGATACAGAGAATTGTTTAGCAAATATCCACCAAAAACTATATATGTAGCAGTAAATAGATATGGATGCTCCAAGACTGGAGAATTTGATGAACATGAAAATTGTGGAAGTGCAATATGTTATTGTTGGTATATTTGGCAAAAAGGATTTAAAGGAGATCCTACTTTAAAATGGATAAATGGATAAATATTTTATTTTTATTAAATAAATTATCAATATACTATAGTGAATACTTTTTATAAGAATATACAGCCAAGCATAATAAAATTTACAGATGATGACATTTTTCCAGAAAATGTGAAATGTCATTATGCTATAAATTATAATGTTTGGGGTATTGATTATTTCTTTGAAAATTACCTTTTACAAGAATCTTCTGATGGTATTTTTATGATTCTTAATGAAGACAGATTTAATTTCTTATTAGAGGATAGTTTAGACAATCAAAGCTCATTAGATATTCCAAGACTATATATCTTACTTACGGATAATTTTTTGAAAGATGACTCTAAATTTTATGAGTTCATTATGAAGGCATCTAAAGATAATGAGATATATGCTACAGGAATAGAAGGATTTAGACCTATAACTGATTATTATATCAATACAACATTATTCAATTATTTAGCTAACATCAATGCCGTTGATATAGAAATCAATGAAATGGATGAGTACAATCCTTCAACAATAAAGTTTCCAAATTATTTAGATGATAGTGGACACATAACAAAATATTTTGAAGACTTATCAGGAGAAGTAATAAGAGACTATACTAACTTAAATTATTTCCATAAAAAGAATTCACTATTAGATGGTAGTTATTCTGAAGATGAACTAAACAATTTCTATCAAGGAGTAGCATCAATAATATTAGCAAATTCCACAATACAAGGTCATTCTGAATTATGGAACAAACAAAAAAATCAAATATATGATAAAGTATTGAACTATTATGCTAATTCAAAAGTTGATGATGCTTCTATAGCATTGAATTTGATATTGAATAGCAATTATGGTGTAGTAAATACTAATATAATGACTCAACAAAATTGTGGTTGCTCAACTAATTCAAATTCTAATTTATCACCTTCATGTTCAATATTGTATGAGCAAGCAATGCCATTGTATTTAAAACAAATGTTTGGTGATAAAGAATTCTATGAAGATTGGTTCTGTATTTATTTGTCTGATGAAGAAAAAATACCGAATGATTTGTTGATTGAAACATTAGAATTGTTCATTAAAGAATTCATTGCCATAGATTACAATTTAGATTTGAGTCAAAAGAATACATTATACCAATGTGATTGTAATAGCTCATTAAGTTTGAATAATAGTTCATTAGAATATAAAAAGCTTTATAATTTCTTGCAAATATTAGAATGGATAAATCTTTATCAACTTGATGAGAATACAAACAAAATAAAGATATATGGTGAGCAATTTGGAGAATTGTTGCCAAACTTACAATTTTAGAAAAATATTATTTAAAACATATAATGAAAAGCTTAACTGATTTTATTAATGAAAAATTGAATGAATCACAAGAAGAACAAAAATCATTCACATTTGATTTTGAAGGAATTGAGAATAAAGATGAGTTATTGAAATCTTTAGCTGAATATCCTGAATTGACAATAGATGGTTCAAAAGTTACAGTAAATGTTGTTAAAGGTGCAAATTTAGAAGCTCCATTAGATATGCTTCAACAAACAATTGATGGATTAAGAAAATCTATGAAATCTAATAATGATGAGCAATATGCACAAAAAACAAAGGCTTTAGCTACAACTTTATCTAATTTGTTTGACTATCAAGATGAAATAGAAAATCCTGAAGAAGATGAAGAAGATAAAAAAGAAGATGACAAATAAAAATATTTAAATAAATATATTAATTTATGAGTCCAGAAAATAAGTTTTATGAAGTTTCAGTTAAATTTGAAATAGAAAATAATGGAAAGATAAAAAAGGAAGTAAAGAAATATTTGATAGATGCTCAAGATATTCCTCAAGCCGAAAAGAATACATTCAAACTTTTAGAAGGAACTATGTATGATTGGGAGATTATTTCAATTTCTGTATCAAAAATTTCTGAAATTTACATAAATGAATAATTAAATTACTCATAATACCTCACACATTACTCGTCTTAAACTCGAATATTCTTAGTTATAAACTATATTAAAATGATATTCGAGTTTAAGACGAGTAATTTTTTAGTGCTTAACTACCCAGTCAGCTACACAAGTAACTAATGGAGCAATTGTTTTGAATCTTACATCATAACCCATTGATTCTACCCAACCTTTAGCAGCTTGATAAACCTCATTAGATTTATATTTAGGATTTGGGTTTATGTCTATATCTATATATTTAGGTTTAGGAAGACCTGATTCAACTAACTTATTAGCTATATCTAATGATTCTTCAACTTCTTTCAAAAGACGAACATTCTTAATTTTCTCTTTTGGAGTTTTCCATCTTTTGAATATACAGTGACCACCATGACCAGGTGTATACAAAACTATAACAGTTGACCACTTTGTATAATTGCTTTTGTTTTGTGAGTCAGTACCTATAATTATTTCTATGTTTGAATTATCTTTTAAATAATTCTTTATATATTCTTCTGTATTTTCAATTTCTTTACCTGAAAAAAATTTGAAATGCATTAACTCTGTTGTCATCATAATATTTATATATTTTAAAAATAAAAAGCCAGATTATGAATCCGGCTTCCCATATTTTGCATAAAGTTCCTCTAGCCGTTTAGCTTTTTCTTTTTCTTTCTCTTCAACTTCTTTTTTCCATCTTTGATCCCAATATTCCTTCCAATTATCACCATATTCATCCTTCATTATTTCCTCAAACTCTTCTCCATACTCATCTTGTTCCCAGAAAAGCAAAGGATTTCTTTCTTCAATGACAATGTTTTTACCTTGAGATTTCCAATACTCAATAACACTTTTAGGATTTGAAGTAGGTGAAGCTCCTAAAGCAATATTACAATCAAAATCATCTCGTTCTCTATCAAATCTATAAAAATCTTTACAATTTTTTATATTTTCCATTACCTTTTCATATATCTCATTAGCAACATTTTGTGCGCAATCAGACATATCAAAATCTTTCATAATCTCACGAATTTGATCCTTTAAAGGAGCAACCTTTTCATATCCCCTATATCCAGGATGTTTAAATCCATTTTCATCAATTTGTTCAGGAATATACTTATCTTTAGTCCCACCTTCAATTAAATATTGTTCAAGAACTTCAATATTTGGAATCCAAGTTTTAGTCATTCCATAAGCTTCTGCATATTTGTCACGAATATACAGAAACTCATCCCATGAAAGATAATAACGTTCATATACTCGTTCATCTTTACCAATTTTTCCTGACTTATAATCTTCAAGAAGTTGGTCATAATCTGCAGATGGTTGAGATTTAGCATACATTTCTTTCATGCAATCATGAAATGCTTTTCTAAAAATATCTTCTCTATTTAGTCTCATAATCAATACTCTCTAAACTGTATAAATTCAAATACACTAATTTTAGTTCCATCTTCCTTTTCTACAACATTACGTTTAGTTGTTGATGCATAACAATGATATCCATTATCTTTTAAAAAATTTACTAAATTAAAAGTAAATGTCATTTCTCCCATAATATGAAATACTACATAATCAGCATCATATTCATCAATAAGATTTATAATTTTTGAGCGATATTCAATAGCCAAATCAATAACATCAGAAGATGACATGTTGGGATCAATATTTGGAAATGGCATATCAATGATAGGTCCATTATTGACCATTACCAATGCTGCATCAATTTGCTTTACATCCCATTTACTCGACGGATGATTTGAAATATTAATAAAAAGTGCATTCATATTTATATATGTTTTAAATTATTTATAATAAAATATAGTTATAAATTTAGAAAATTCAATAAAAGAATGATTTTTAATCCTTCTTATAAAATTAATGAAGATTTTTTCTCTTCAACTATTGGAGTATCAGAATCTAATCCTAATTCCTTTTTATGATCTTCAAAAATCTCACCACATTTTGAACAAACTAATACATCAATTGGGTACATAAAATTCTCCGATCCTAAACCAACGGATAATCCTGAAATTTCTTTAATTACATATTTTCTATCAAAAAGAACTCCTCCACATTTTTTGCATGTTATGTTCTTTGCCTTGCTTACATCAATTTTTGGCATATTTCCATTACCTAAATTCAAATCTTCCATTATTCTAAACAAAATAAAATATATTTATCTAATACAAATTTTCTTTAATTGAATCATCATTAATTATTGTTATTACTGAACCATTCCATTTATCTAAATCAACTCTTATTCTATGATATCCAAAACACCATTGAATATATCCATTTTCTCCTATTTCATAATTTTTTCTCCAAGACCAAAACCATGTACATTCTGTACCATCTTTAAGAATTGATTTATGATGATGCTCATGATCAAAACAATGTACTAAATCATTCCATATAAATAAATCCTCAATATCATGCATCCAAAAATACTCAGGATTAGGAATGTCTTTAGTTATTTTTTTGAAGTAATTTATGGTTTTATCATCTAATTGGAATTTTCCTTTATTTTCTTTCCAATCAGTAAATATTTCCCATCCATATTCTTCATCATATGCATCATCAATATTTTGGATATATGTTTTTACTTTAGCTCGTAACCATTCTTCCCATGTAACAGTTTCAATTTTATAACCACGTTCATTATCTGTTAATATTACATGAACATCTTTATATTTAAGAAGTTCTTCTGTAGATTTGATATTATAATCCTCAAGAAATTCACAAAATATATCAATAGCCGATGTATAAATTCTATTTAAAGAAGTAATAGGAAAATAAAAATTGGGTTTAATAAATCCAAGACATTGTTCAATTTCTCTATTAATATCAAATGCAGTAAACAACTCTTTATCTTTAGACATACGACCTTTACAGTTATGCCATATATCTGATGCATGCATATGAGATGCTATAGTATGACGTCCTATACAATATCTATAAGACATCCACATATTGTCATTTTCATATTCGGAAAGTTTAGTATTCTTTCTAATGAATTCTCTTAATGCTGTATCAATTTCTTGTTTTTTAACAGAATTAACTCCTTTATAAGTTGATTTACCAACTTTCATTTCTCCTGTTTTTGTGTCTAATGTTACTTTCATATATTCAAAATTTTCTTTATATTATTAATATAGTTATTTGTTAATCCTGTTTTATGATTTATTTGAATAAAATTATCTTTTTGTGATTCTAACATATCTGAATCATCATCTAATATTACATATTCTATATTTTCCTTTTGTGCTTCTATCCAAAAATCAATCTCATAACCTCTATCTTCATAATCGACTGATCCATCATCATACCATTCAAATAATCTTGGAGTAACATCAATAATATAAGGAATTAATGGATGTAATTTTATATATTCAGGTTTACTAAACATTTCTATAGTATATTTCAGATTATTATATCGCCATGATGAAGTAATGACTAACTTAAGATCATATTGCTTGCATAAATCAACAACTATGTTTACTGCATTTTCATCTATGAATTGATAAATATCATTCTCATATTCTCGAACATTTTTATCTATCAATTCATGCATATAATTATCTGAATTCAATACGCCATCTATATCAAGAAAAATTACTTTCATAATATATAACATTAAAAGGGATTATCTAAATAATTAAATAATCCCTTTAGTTATTAATCTAATTTATGTTATTTGACATCCTCAAATTCCTGTTCCTCGGTCTTTGTTTTGTCTTCCAACTCTTTCTTTTCAGATTTTCCAAATAGACTCTGGAACTGTCCCTTAACACCATGATTAATCATATCCAATGCAGGAGCAAAGTTCTGTACGAAACTCTTAGCGAAATCTGCACCGGTATTCTTATCACCGTAAACAGTAACATTACCAAGTTGTACGTGCTCAAGTACGTGAGCTTGTGCTTCAGCAATACCCTTGTATTGGTCAACCATCTTCCATTGTACGGCCATCTCTGGACTTCCTGCTGCCTGGATCATTCTTTCAAATGCCATGGCTGGAGCAAGTGCTTCCTGTTGAATACCTTTTGCTTTAGCTAATGCCATAGCTTCAGCTCCTTCAGCTTCTGCCAACAACTTCTTTCGAGTACCTTCTGCTTCAGCTTCAAGTTTCAACTGAGTTCCTTGAGCTTGTGCTTCTGCTTCACGAAGGATTTTTGCTTTAGTGGCTTCTGCCTCAAGTTCAGCTTGACGTTTGATTGCCTCTGATTCAATAATGGCCTTTTCCTTAGCTTTCTCTGCAGGTACAATTTCAGTAGCATTCAATTTAGCTTCATTGGCTTCTGCTTCTGCTTTATTGACTTCCAACTGTCTTTCCTGACGAGTTTTTGCTACAGCCATTTCTGCTTCAACCATTGCGGTTTCTTTTACCTTCTTAGCATCTGCTTCAGCTTGACCTGCTTTAGCGGTAGCTTTAGCTACGTCAATCTTAGCCTCCTGTTCTGCAACTCCTGCCAACTTGTCTTGTTCAGCTTTACGCTGACGTTTATTAGATTCATACTCAGCAGCTCGTGATTCTTTCTCCTGAACAGCCTTAATAGTTTCAGCTTCCTGTTGCTGACGGGCTTGAGCAATACGAACTTGTTTCTGTGCTTCAGCCTCATTCTGTGCGGCTTCAGCATCTGCATTAGCCTTAGCAATATTCTTTGTCTGAATAGCTTCAAATTCTGCTTTCTTTGATTCTGCTTCTGCTTCTGCTTCAGCAACTGATGCTACCTGACGTGCCATAGCTTTAGCTTTATTTGATTCTGCATCAGCATTAGCTTCAGCAACAGCTGCAATTTTAGCAG
>Ga0247611_10002953_pt1 | contig 26195 bp, 23 predicted proteins | sample 177DNAGHGhighgp2_FD_192422 | JGI IMG/M metagenome (GOLD analysis project Ga0247611, IMG submission 192422) | Sheep rumen microbial communities from Palmerston North, Manawatu-Wanganui, New Zealand - 1770 DNA GHGhigh gp2 | ecosystem: Host-associated > Mammals > Digestive system > Stomach > Rumen... | reverse complement strand
CGCCCGGTGGGCGGGGGGGGGGGTAACTTTATGTGGAAAGTAATCAGAGAGGATGAACTCTACCATCACGGAATCAAAGGCCAAAAGTGGGGTGTCAGACGGTTTCAGAATCCGGACGGGACGCTGACGGCCGAAGGGCGGAAGCGGTATGGCAGCAAAGGGTCTGCAATTAAATCACCTGTCACAAGTATTATTAAGAATCCTAATCATATTATGACTGACTATAAGAATGGTAAAGTATCAAAAACTGAAGACGCCCGCGACCTTGCAAACCGTATCCTTAACGGAAAAGTCAGCATTATCAAAGGAAACGGTGTCACTGTGTCTGAAGGAAGGGCAAAAGTTGGCAGTAAAGATGTATCCTTAGATTTGGATCTTACCGATGAGACCAATGGAAGAGCATTGCTCAGTAACGAGAAAGCCATCCCGTATCTTAAGCAAGTCAACAAAATCCTTGATCGAATTGCAAAAGACGACAGCCAGTTAAAAAATGCGATTGCAGACGACAATTACGATTGGGTTAATACAGACACCACAGTGTTTGGCGAAAATCCTCTGACAAGAAAACAATTTCTTGACGCTTTTGAACCTGTAAGTATTGACGTGGTTCGGTATAAGTCAGGGCCTGTTATGTGGGTAGTCTACAGCGATAAGCACGATGCGTTAGGTTACGCCTCTGCGGATGTCAATATTGATGTCAATACCGGCAACATTATAAGTACGCAACTCGATTGGTAATAAAAACAGAATACGGAGGCGTTACTATGGCATTATCGAACACGGCGACGCCGAAGTATTACGGGCGGTTCCGGGAGGCGGTGCTGCGGTGGGAGACACCTGTTTGCCACGAAGTGGAGATGCAGATGAACCGCATCGACGCGCTGATCCGGAATCCGAAGTATTATTACGACGACCGGGCGATCGACGGGTTTATCGCGTTCTGTGAGCAGGAGATGACGCTGACCGACGGCAGCGATCTGGTGCTGCTGGACAGTTTCAAGTTGTGGGCGGAGGACCTGCTGAGCTGGTTTTACTTTGAGGAGCGGACCGTGTGGGAGCCCTTCAAGAGCGGCAGCGGTGGGCGGTACGTGCAGCGGCGCATCCGTAGGCGGCTGCACAAGAAGCAGTTCCTGATCGTTGGGAGAGGTGCGGCGAAGACAGCGTATGCCAGCTATATTCACGCGTACTTTCTGAACGTGGACACCCGGACGACGCAGCAGCTGGTGACCGCGCCGACGATACGGCAGGCGGAAGAGACGATGCTGCTGATCAAGACGGCCATCAACCGCAGCCGCGGTCCGCTGTTCCAGTTCCTGACCGAGGGCAGCATCCAGAACACCACCGGCAGCAAGGCCAAGCGGCAGAAGCTGGCGGCTACGAAGAAAGGAATAGAGAATTTCCTGACCGGGTCGCTGATCGAGGCCCGCCCCATGAGCATCGACAAGCTGCAGGGACGGCGGGATATGGTGGCTACTGTGGATGAGTGGCTTTCCGGCGACATCAACGAAGACGTGGTGGGCGCCATTGAGCAGGGCGCGGCAAAGACCGGCGACTATATCATCATCGCCACCAGCAGCGAAGGCACCGTGCGGAACGGAGCTGGCGATACCATCAAAATGGAGCTGCACGACATCCTGACCGGCGACTACAAGGCGGATCACGTTTCCATCTGGTGGTACAAGCTGGACAAGATCGAGGAAGTCGGCCAGCCGGAGATGTGGATGAAGGCCAACCCGAACCTGGGAAAGACCGTCACCTACGAGACTTATCAGGAAGAGGTGGAACGGGCGGAGAAAGCCCCGGCTACCCGGAACGACACACTGGCCAAGCGCTTCGGCATCCCGACGGAGGGATACACGTACTTCTTCGCCTACGAAGATACGCTGCCGCACCGGAAGAAGGACTTTTCCGGACTCCCCTGCTCGCTTGGGATCGACCTGTCGCAGGGAGACGACTTCTGCGCGTTCACGTTCCTGTTCCCGCTGCGTGACGGCAGCTTCGGGGTGAAGACGCGCAACTATATTTCCGAGTACACCATGAGCCGCCTGCAGCCGGCGCTGCGGGAGAAGTACCACGACTTTATGGCGGAAGGCAGCCTGATCGTGTTCAACGGGACGGTGCTGGACCTGGACGACGTATACGACGACCTGGACAGGCACATCGCGGAGATGGAGTACGACGTGTGCTGCGTGGGGTTCGACCCGTACAACGCCAAGCACTTTATAGAGAGGTGGAGCACGGAGAACGGGCCCTTCGGCATTGAAAAGGTGATACAGGGCGTGAAGACGGAGACGGTGCCGCTGGGCGAGCTGAAGAAGCTGGCGGAACAGAGAAAGCTCTTGTTCGACGAGCAGGCGTTCGTGTTCGCCATGGGGAACTGCATCACGCTTGAAGACACCAACGGCAACCGGAAGCTGCTGAAGAAGCGGCGGGAGAACAAGATCGACCCGGTGGCGGCGCTGCTGGACGCGTGGGTGTCGTATAAGGTGAACGCGGAAGCGTTTGAGTGATTCAGAAATTTCAAATTGGGTATATGTCTCTGTCCCATGGTAATTCGCAAAATTTGCAGCTATTATTGTGGAAGGAGGTGTAATACCATGAAATCTATTAAAATCGACAACAAAGCGTGTCAGGTGATTATCACCGTATCGACTGTGCTTGCGCAGGTCGCTACGCTGGTGATTATGTACCGGGCGCAGAAGAAACAGACGGAACTGTTGAAGGACTGGTAATACACAGGTAAAAAGAACGAGCCGCGTAACAGCGGCTTTTCTTTTTGCGTTCGCAGGATTTACAGCTTCTATTATGGAAAACAAATCTGAAAGGAGCTAACAAAAATGGCAGGAATCAAGAAGTCACTGATGAAAGAGGCGGACGTCGTTCAGAGGTCCATGCTGATTGCGCTGGCGACCACGCAGGCAAACAATGCCAAGCGCGGCGGCGAGATGAGCAAGGACGAATGGTGGGCGATGCTGAAGGACAAGTTTGAAGTGATTCTGACGAGAGAAGCCAATAAGGAATACAACTTTATCGGTTGAGTTTTCGGGCAAAGAACTGCCGCGTAACAGCGGCTTTTCTTTTTTCTCGCAGGATTTGCAGCTTCTATTATGGAAACAGAACATGAAAGGAGTAAAAGAAAATGTTCACAATCAGAGAGACAAGAGAGGTTGAAAGGAAGTTTGACGCTTATTTGCGGAACGACAAGGACGAGAAAGAGACCTTCACCGTTGCGGATGCGGATCGCATATTGGAAATGGCGATCGCGGAATGTTTCGGCGGGGAAAAGAAGTCGTGACGCGGAGAGCGGGCTTTCGCAGCCCCTCTTTTTTTTTTACAGGGTCGCTGGCGAAACTCGCAAGAATTACAGGGGCTTTTATGAGAGGAGAGACAGTTGTTGCTGTCTCTTTTAGTTTTGCTGCAAAAATTCAAAATGGAACCGGAGGTGATACGGATGTGGTATGCGATTGCGCCAGATGAGCTTTATCATTACGGTATTCTCGGTCAGAAGTGGGGCGTGAGGCGGTTTCAGAATCCGGACGGGACTCTTACTTCGGAAGGCAGGAAGAGATACAACCAGTATTCCGACGGGAGCGTGGCGAAGAAAAGCGGCAGGACCAAGCGGCTTGAGAAATCCGTTGCGGAGGCGAGACGCGACACGGATTCAGCGCGGAGGAGCGGTTCTGAACGGGAGGCAAGAAAAGCGTACACGCGCCAGGCGGTGCAGGAAGCGAGGCTGAACGAATCCAGGGAGAAAGACCGGGAGCCGGCCAACGGCAAAAAAGCAGCCGTCGCGGTCGGCGTGACCGCGACAGCACTGGTGGCGACAGGGCTTGGGGTGAAGTATAAGAACGAGATCGGGGCCGCCGTCGGAAGGCTGAAGAATGAGAAGCCGTACGGGGCCACCGCCGAAAGCGGCGCGGACGCGCTGCAGAATCTGTTGTTCTCGTCTAAAATCGGGACTGCCAAATACATGGCGAAGGGCGCCGCGGAAGGCATGAAAGACGCCGTTGTGAAAAAGGGAAAAGAGACGCTGCCGCCGCTCAAGCAGAGTCTAAAGAAAGGCGCCGAAAAGACGCTGACGGACATGACGACGGCAGCGGTCACCGTTCCGCTCACCTTTGCCGCCGGGAAAGCTGCGTCCAGCATCGCGAGCAAGGCGTCAAAAGCCAGACGCGAGAAAGGCGAAAGCGCGGTGCGCGATCTGATGGAAGCCTACGGAAAGCAGAGCTCCAGCATTATCAGCAAGAATTTCTCATTTGACAGTGTGTCGAAGGGATTGAACCAAGGAAACAAGAAGGACGCAGGAGGCGGCAGTAAAGGTTTCCAGAGCGAAGAATACAAAATACGGTACGACGCAGTGATGCAGAAATACCCCAAAGGATCGCCGGAAAAGGAACAGATACGAAAAATGAAGAACGAGGGAAAAAGTATAGAGGAAATAGAAAAGAAATACGGCTGACGCGTTAAATCACCAGCCGTTGCTCTTTTATTCGTTTTCTTCTGGGTCCGATCCCGAGAGGATGATTTCGTCCAATTCCGGATCTGACTTGCCAACGGAAAAGTCGTTTTTGATGAACATTTTGTAGGCACGATTTGCTATGAGTTTCGTTTCAACCAGGTCGAAACTTCCGCCTATCGCCGCGCCGACGCCGGGAACAAGCTTTCCAAGATTTACTAAGCCTGTTTCTCCGGCTTTAGTGGCAAACCGGAACCCGAGTTTTTTGTTAATGGCTATCAACACTTTCCCGGGAATTTTGCCGATTGCTTTTGCCGCGACTTTTTCGCCGAAATTGACACCTAACTTTTTGATCAATTGATTTATGGAGATTCCGGCAAGACAGGCGTACACATAGGTCTGCACCTGATCGTCGTGGACATTATAACCGCCGAGGTATGCCGTGCAGGCAATCATACGCATCTGAACGTATAGAACGCTGCTGATGTTAGCAGGAATTGCGGCGGGCAACGTTATCAAGCCGCCGAAACCTGTGACGGCACCGGATGTGGCGCATTTTGTGATTTGGTAATTCTGCATCGACTTCGCGGCCGAGGCGTTGTCCGGATTCTTTTTCAGATAACTGGCTGCCAATTCTTCGATTGACGGACTGACGACCGGGATACCATCCAGCACTTTTGCGTAGACGGAATCCAGAACGGTCATGATATTGTCTTTGTTCAGCAGGTTTTTCAGATTATCGAGGTTGAGCGCGTTTTTAACGTCTTCTTTATTCATCGATATTCACTCCGTTCTCGGTCATGAAATCCGTTTGATGTAAGCGTCGCCGTTTTCGTCAAAGACGAGCTCCGTCTGGCGGGTCATATCCTCCAGAATCGCGTGGAAGCGTTTGCGGGCTTCGGAGGTCCGGTCCAAACTGAGAGAATCCATGCGGTCAGAAATCGTCTTAAGGAATTCCGGCACTTTCAAAGGAGATTTTGCGGGCGCTTTGGCGACAGCTTCCTTTGCGCGGTACAGAATCGTGCTCCACGCGCTGTAGGCGGATTTATCGCACCGGTTCAGGTATTCGGCGTTACTTTCTTCTACGTAGAAGAGGTAGGAAGAATCGGTGTTCTGCGAATAGAACGCTTCCAGAAGAGAGCTCATGGTAAACAGCTGCGAGGACAGGGTAATGCAGTCGTGGATACGGCCGGCCCGGTCAACGAGGTCGCTCAGTTCCGACGCGTTTTTCGTTTTTTCTTCCGAAAGCGCGTTGAGATCCGTCAGGTAAAACTCGATATCCTTCATGGCGACTTTTTTCGCTTCCTGAAGGCTTGCGATCGTGGCGATTCGCTGCTCGGAGAATTTCATGATGGACGTGTAATTTTCCGACGCGTAGCGGGCGAAGGTGAGTTCCGCCAGCAGTTCCGCTTTTTTGTCGCCATACAGGAATTCTGAGATCCGGTCGATTTTTTCGCCAAACAGCTGCATTTCCTTATTGATTTCGGCGAGGAAAAAGTGACCGCAAACTGCTGACACGGTGGCAAGGCCGCTCAGCATGATGGCTTTCGCTTTTTCCAAAGCGCCGTCAGCCGTCCGCAGCATGGCAACACTGTTTTGCTTCAGAGCAGCCAAAGAATGATGCACACCGTTCGGGAATACGAACTTACGAGCTCCGGCAGGCAGTTTTGACAGCAGCGACCGGAACTGTGTTTTTTCCCGCACGGGAAGATCTACTTTTTCATGTGCGGGATTGCCGCTCGGCGGAAGCGGTTCCGTAAACGGGACGATTTGAAACTCTCCTTGCTGCTGCAACTCTGAGAGTTGGTCGCCGGTGATAGTGTCACTCATGAGACGGACCTCCGTATAAATGTTTTCTTTTATTATACAAGTAAAACAATTCTATGTCAACGATATTTTATGCCCCGAGCATGGGGGGGTAACTTTATGTGGAAAGTAATCAAAGAGGATGAATTGTATCATCATGGCGTCAAAGGTCAGAAGTGGGGTGTGAGGCGGTTCCAGAACCCGGATGGGACGCTGACGGCCGCCGGAAGAAAACGGTACGGATATGCAGCGTTGGACAAAATGGAACTCACAAAAACCGGTTACGGAGCTGTTCGCCAAATAAACAAGGCTTCGTACAAAAGAGCACGAGCGGAGTTTAAAGACGCGGTACAAAATGAGACATCGATCCGCGGAAAAGGAAAGCTTCTTTTCGGAGCTGCAGGATCTTCAAAAGTGTCGAAATCATTCGCTGATGCGCAGAAAGAAGCGTCGGAAAGGTTACGAAGTCAGGGTCGAACGAAGCTTGCTGTCAAAGCACAGGCCGCTTCCAACAATAACAGGAATATCTCAAGAGAGTGGCAAAGGATCGCTGACGCAAAAGGTTTTGTCGACCGATATGTTACAACCCTTGCGATAAGCGCTACGGCCAAGAGATACAGCAGTGCCGGACGGAAATACACTGTTCAATCTGAAGTAATGAAAAACATGCTTACGATGGGCGTGTATGGGCTTGTTTCCGACGCAAAGTACAAGAAAGCATATTCCGCTGAGGAAAGGCTGTCCAGGATGCGTTGATAACGCATACGGAATATTTCAAAATGGAGTGAATCCATATGAACGATTCGATCGGTTCCAGGTTTAAGAAGGCCTGGAACATTTTTTTTAACAAGGACCCGACGGATATTTACCGGCGGGACTGGGGAGAGGCGTTTTACAGCAGGCCGGACAGGCCGCGGCTGACCGGCGGGAACGAGCGGAGCATCATTACCGCGATTTACAACCGCATCGCGCTGGACGTGGCGAGCATTGATTTCCGGCATGTGGTGCTGGACGATCAGGGCCGGTACATGAAGGACAGGAACTCCCCTCTCAACGACTGCCTGACGCTGCGGGCGAATCTGGACCAGACGAGCCGGGCTTTTATTCAGGATCTGACCATGAGCATGATGGACGAGGGCTGCGTGGCGGCGGTGCCGGTGGACACGGACGTGAACCCGTCGACCGGCTCGTTCGACGTGCTGAGCCTGCGGACCGGCAAGATCGTGGAATGGCATCCTTCCGCCGTGAAGGTGAAGCTGTACAACGAGCGCACCGGGCGAGAAGAAGAGGTGATGGTCGAAAAGCTGACGACCGGCATCATTGAAAACCCCTTCTACGCGGTGATGAACGCACGCAATTCCACCATGCAGCGGCTGGTGAGGAAGCTCAATCTGCTGGACGTGGTGGACGACAAGCTGGGCAGCAGCAAGCTGGACCTGATCATCCAGCTGCCCTACGTTGTCAAGGGCGACCTGAAGAAGAAACAGGCCGAGGAACGGCGGCAGGCGCTGGAGAAACAGCTGGAAGGCAGCAAGCTTGGCATCGGCTACATCGACGGCACCGAGAAGGTGACGCAGCTGAACCGGCCCATCGAGAATAATCTGCTGAAGCAGGTGGAATACCTGACGAACCTGCTGTTCAGCCAGTTGGGCATCACGCAGGGAATCCTTGACCACAGCGCGGACGAGAACACGATGAACAACTACATCACCCGCACAGTGGAGCCCTTCGCGGCGGCCATTGCGGACGAGATGAAGTTCAAGTTCCTGACCAAGACCGCAAGGACACAGGGGCAGAGCATCGAGTATTTCCGTGATCCGTTCCGGCTGATTCCGGTGAGTCAGATGGCGGAGATCGGTGACAAGATGCGCCGCAACGAGATCATGACCAGCAACGAGATCCGTCAGAAGATCGGCATGAAGCCGAATAAAGACCAGAGAGCGGACGAGCTGGCCAACCCGAATCTGGCGAAGAGCAAGGAAGCGGAGGCGGCGCTGCTGGGACAGAGCGGCGAGCCGCAGGAGCCGCCGGAATAAGAAGAGGTGAAAATTCAAAATGGGAAAACGAAAACCCGATTTCAGCGGGTGGGCGACGAGGTTCGGGCGGAGATGCTCGGACGGGCGCACCATCCTGAAGGGCGCGTTTGACTGCGACGGTATGCGGGTGCCGCTGGTGTGGAACCATGAGCACGACAACCCGGAGCGGGTACTCGGTCACGCGGATCTTTATTGCCGGGACGAGGGCGTGTGGACGGACGGCTACTTCAATACCACGACCGCGGGAGAGACCGGCCGGGAGCTGGTGATTCACGGCGATATTGTGGGGCTTTCCATCTACGCGAACCACCTGAAGGAGAACAAGCGTACCGGCGAAGTGAGCCACGGAGAGATCAAAGAGGTATCGCTGGTGCTGGCTGGCGCGAATCCGGGGGCGTATATCGAAAGCGTGCTGGCGCACAGCGACGCGGCGGAGGACACGGGCGTGTTCCTGAACATGGAGGACGGCCTGGAGATCACGGACGCTGCGTGGCAGAGGATCTACGAACCGGCGTGGGACGATCTGGAACACGGCGATGATGAAAGCGGAGACGGAGAAGCATTGGCTCACGCGGAAGAAGAGAAAAAAGAAAGTGAGGGAGACAAACCTATGGCTGACAACAAAGAAAGAACTGTTCAGGACGTTATCGACGAGATGACGGATGAACAGAAAAATGTCATGTACGCGCTGATCGGTCAGGCGATCGAGAACGAGAGAAACGGCGCCGCGGAACACAGCGACGAAGACGAGGAGGACGATACCGTGAAATACAACGTGTTCGACAACGACGCCGCGCAGGGCGGCAATTATCTTTCCCATGACGACATGCAGGCGATCTTCAGAGACGCCAAACGGCTGGGCAGCCTGAGAGAGGCCGTCAACGAGCATCTGGACGGCGGCGTGCTGGCCCATACCGGCACCGTACCCACCGACGGCATGGACGTGGCCACCGGCACCCAGACCTACGGCGTGAATGATATTTCCATGCTGCTGCCCGAATACCACAACCTGAACAATCCGCCCGAGTTCATCAAGAGAGAGACCAGCTGGGTGGCCAAGGTGATGAGCGGCGTAAAGAAGAGCCCCTTCAGCCGGGTGCGCAGCACCTACGCCAACCTGACCGAGGACGAGGCCAGGGCGAAGGGTTACATCAAGGGCCATCAGAAGAAGGAAGAGGTCTTCACGACCCTGAAGCGCGCCACCGACCCCCAGACCATCTACAAGAAACAGAAGCTGGACCGGGATGATATTCTGGACATCACCGACTTCGATCTGGTGGCGTGGCTGAAGAGCGAGATGCGCGTCATGCTGGACGAGGAAAAGGCCCGCGCGATCCTGATCGGCGACGGCAGACCCGCCGACAGCGAGGACAAGATCCAGGAGAGCCATGTGCGGCCCATCGTGAAGGACGTGCCCCTGTTCAACATCAAGAAAGTCATCACCATCGACCCCGAGAAGCTGGCCGAGGCGAAGGACGAGGACAGTTACACCTACAAGCAGGTCATCAAGGAAGCCCTGCTGGCCCGCAAGGATTACAAGGGCAGCGGCAACCCCACCTTCTTCACCACGGAAGACACTCTGACGAAGATGCTGCTGATCGAGGACGAGATCGGCCACCGGCTGTACAAGACCGAGGCGGAGCTGGCGACGGCGCTGCGCGTGAGGGACATCGTGACCGTGGAGGTCATGGAAGGCTACAAGCTCGGCAACGATGACCTGATCGGCGTGATCGTCAACCTGAACGACTATAACGTTGGCGCAGACAAGGGTGGCGAGACGACCCTGTTCGACGACTTCGACATCGATTACAACCAGTATAAGTACCTGATGGAATGCCGGATGAGCGGCGCGCTGGTGAAGCCCTTCAGCGCCATCACGCTGTGCATGGCCGGGGAATGATATTTTAGAAAGGGGCGTCGGTGATGGCTCGGTTTGCCGGAGAGATCGGGTTCGTGATACAGCGCGACCCGGGAGACGACAATGACGTGTGGACGGGAGAGACCGTTAAGCGGCAATACCGCGGGGATATTCTGCGGAACACGCGCCGCTGGGAAAACGGGACGAGCGTCAATGACAACGTGGTGCTGAACAACCAGATCAGCATCGTCGCCGACGGCTTCTTTCTGGAACATTACGGCTGCGTGAGGTACGCAGTGATGGGCGGGGTGAAATGGAAAGTCACAAATGTGGACGTCCAGAGGCCCCGCCTGATTCTGACACTGGGGGACGTATACAATGGATAAGGCGGAGATCACCGAGCATCGGCTGGAGCTGAGCCGGAAATTCAAAATGCTGACGCCGAACGTGTACTATCAGCCGCCGGCGACGGCAAAGCTGACGTACCCCTGCATCATTTACGAACTGTCGCGGTTCCGTACGGAGCATGCGAACAACCGGCTGTATATGGCAAAACGGCGATATACGGTAACGGTGATTGACAGAGACCCGGACAGTGATATTCCGGAAAAGCTGCTGGAATTTCCGCTGTGCGGATTTGACCGGTATTATACGGCGGACAATCTGCGCCACTGGGTGTTCGGGATCTACTGGTGATACATTAGAATAGGAGGATATTTCTATGCCTGACAGCAAGAAACTGGTCTGGGACCAGGACGGCGAAAGATACTATGACATCGGCGTGGACAAGCCGGTGCTGTTCGTGATGAAGGACGACGGCACTTATGACAAGGGCGTTGCCTGGAACGGTATGACCAACGTGACGGAGAATCCCAGCGGCGGCGACGTCAACGATTATTATGCCAACAACAAGCTGTACGCCAGCCTGCGCAGTGTGGAGAAGCCCGAGGGCAGCATTGAGGCGTATACCTATCCCGATGAGTTCGCCGAGTGCGACGGCAGCAAGGAGCTGGTGACCGGCAGCGGCGTATTTGCCCGCCATCAGAAGAGACGCGCCTTTGGCCTGAGCTACCGCAGCTTTGTCGGCGAGAGCGAAGACCTGGAACGCGCCTACATCATCCACATTCTGTACGGTCTGACGGTAGGCCCCAGCGAGCGCAGCCACGACACCATCAACGAGGACCCCGATCTGGAGCCGCTGAGCTGGGATTATTCCGGCAAACCCGTCGAGATGACGAAAGTTACCGGATTCCGTCCCATGGGTTCCATTGAGATCGACAGCCGCAAGGTTACCGGCGCGAAGCTGACCGCTATCGAAGACGCCCTGTACGGCACTGATAGCACGGATTCCAGGATTCTGCTGCCTGACGATATCTACGATATCCTGACGGCTACCTGAACCTGACGAGGAGGTAATTCAAAATGGGTGACTCTACTCGCTTGACGAGATTGATGAAGATCCTGTACGGGATTCCCACGACGGCGAAAACGAGGATCGAGAAGGCGGTGGCGTTCGCGCTGAGCCCGTTGGAGGTAAACGCCACGCTCGGAGACGGCGGCGCGACCATTATTCTCGATAAAACGGCCGCTGAGGTTTACGAGGCGATAAGCGCCGGTAGAATGCTCAAGATCCTGGCGGAAGCGACTACCGGATCGGAAGGCGAAGAAACCGTGATCAATATCACAAAATTCTGTACGATGGAAGCTACGAAGATGGAAAGCGGGTCCGAAACCACATACATCTTCGTCTATCACACCGGCGACGAGGAGGCCGCCGAGCTGTACGTAGCCGATGCAATTGCCGCGGATGCCCCCGTGGTGTTGACAAAAGTGGCATAAGTGAAGGAGAGACAAGAAAAATGATCAAAAAGACAGTATCTTATAAAGACTGGGACGGGGAGCAGGTGACGGAAGACCTGTACTTCAATCTGAACAAGGCCGAGCTGATGGAGCTGAACAAGCGCTACGGCGGCAAGCTGGACAAGCATCTGAAACGGATGCAGGAGCGCAAGGAGTATAGTAAGCTTGGCGTGTTCTACAAGGATTTCATCCTGAAGGCTTACGGCAGAAAAAGCGAAGACGGCCGTCGTTTCGAGAAGAGCGACGAAGCCGCGAAGGACTTCTATCAGAGTCTGGCGTTCGATACGCTGTTTGATGAAGTTCTCGGTACGCCGGAAGCGGCGGACAGCTTTGTGAAGGGCGTTCTTGCCGGGATCAAGGCAGACGACGGACCGGCCCTGAAGAAGTTTGAGCCCTGAACGGGCCATGCTTACGCTGGAGCTGCCGGGAGAGGAGTTCTTTGACCCGGCGACAAACGAATTTACCTATGTGGAGGGGCGGGTGCTGCATCTGGAGCACTCGCTTCTCTCGCTTTCAAAATGGGAGATGAAATGGAAAAAACCGTTTCTGAATTCCAAAAAAACACCGGAAGAAACGCTGGATTATGTGCGCTGCATGTGCGAGGAAGACGTGGATACGCTGACTCTGGCGCGGCTGACCGCCGACGACTGGCAGCGGATAGAGGCGCACATCAACGACCCGATGACGGCGACCACCTTCGGGAAGGAGAAGGGGCCGACCCGGGCGAAAAAGACCACCAGCGAAGAGATATATTTTCTGATGGCGCACTACGGGATACCGTTTGAGTGCGAGAGATGGCACTTCGGAAGGCTGATGACGCTGCTGCGGATCTGCGCGATACGGAACGGCGGACAGAAGAAGATGAGCGGCAGCGAAGCGCTGAAACGGCAGGCCGCGCTGAACGCGGCACGAAGAGCGAAGAGCGGAAGCAGGGGGTGAGGCCCCATGTCGCAAAAATTGCAGTCTCTATTATGGAAAGGAGGCTGCGGTATGAAATTACTGGCATCGTTGATCGCTTTGAAAATCGCGAGCAATACCAAGATCAATATCAACGTGGAACCCGCGAAGAAATTTGAGATTGCAAACCGTGAAACAGGGCGAACTTACACGATAACCGCCGGCAACAATGCTGCCGAAACCAATCCGAAGGGCTGAAACAAGCCCTTTTCTTTTTAGGAGGACAACACTTATGTGGAAAATTATTACTGCCGACGAGTTGTATCATCACGGCATTCTCGGGCAGAAATGGGGCGTGAGACGGTTCCAGAATTTGGACGGAACACTTAAAAAAGCAGCCAGAAATCGTGCGATTAGTGATAAGATTCAGAGTTCAGCCGAGCTTGCCGGCGCGAGAAGAAACCGTCTTGCGCAAAAGACTGCTCTGCGCTCTGAAAGAGGGGCGGTTATGAGACAAAACGCCGCCTGGCTTCAGCAAAACGTCGCCCCGCACGCAATCAGCGTCGGAAAAAAAGTCGCCAAGACCGCTATGATGCTCAAAGTTCTGGAAGCAACCGCAGCGGTTGCTGTTACCGGAGCCACCGTGGCAGTCGGCGCCGCCGCGGTAAAACGTATGTCTGGGAGCAAGGGCGGCAGGAGTTACGGACACGGATAACGGAGCAAATTCAAAATGAAGCTGATCGTAACCAGAAATAAGGAGCTTGAGAAGCTCGAAAAGCGACTTCGGTCCGCTTCATCTGCAGATTTTCGCAGGGTGCTTGCCCATTATGGGGAGGAAGGAGTAAAAGCACTTTCCGAGACAACGCCAAAAGACAGCGGAAACACATCGGAGTCCTGGCGTTATCAGATTGTAGGGACAAGAGGCGATCTGTCCCTGATCTGGACAAATGACAATGTGCGCGAAGGGGTCAATATCGCTGTTATACTGCAATACGGTCATGGGACCGGCACCGGAGGGTATGTGCAGGGGGTAGATTATATCAACCCTGCGTTGAAACCGGTATTTGAAAAGATAGCAAACGACGCGTGGAAGGAGCTGACACGGCGGTGAACAAAGAGATATTTAATCAGGTCGTCAATATGGACCTGAAGCACGAGGGCTTTGTGGCTGCGGCCAAAGTGGCTATGTCTGCAGTGGAGTCTTTGAAGAACAACCTTGATTTCCGTGACGCTGCAAAAACATTGCAGAGCAGCATGGAGAAGGTACAGAATTCCTTTGACAGATTCTCTTCCTCGCCGATGGGTAGTGCTATCGAGACGGTCATCGGGAAGTTTTCTTCACTGGAAGCTGTGGCGTTTGGCGCCTTGGAGCGAATAGGCCAGAAAGCGTTGGACACAGGCGTGCGCATAGCAAAATCCCTTTCCGTCGACCAGATCGCGGCAGGCTTCAGCGAATACGAACTCAAAATAGGTTCGGTGCAGACGATCAAGGCGAGCACAGGTGAAAGTCTTGAGACTGTAAACAAGTATCTCGCTGAATTGAACGACTACGCCGACCAGACGATCTATTACTTTAGTGATATGACCGCCAGCATCGGTAAATTCACGAATGCCGGTGTGTCTTTGGAAGACGCGGCCGCTGCCATCAAGGGAATTTCGAACGAAGCTGCCCTTTCCGGCGCAAATGCCAATGAAGCAAGCCGCGCGATGTACAACTTTTCGCAGGCGCTATCGTCAGGCGCGGTCAAGTTAATTGACTGGAAATCCATTGAGAACGCCAATATGGCGACCAAGGAGTTCAAAGAAGAGTTAATTAAAACCGCCGAGGAACTTGGTACCGTAAAAAAAGCCGAAGGAAAGTATATTTCCACTACCAAGGACATGAACGGCAAAGTGAGCGAAGCGTTCACCGCCACGTCAAAATTCAACGACAGTTTGTCCTCCCAATGGATGACGAGTGACGTCCTTACGAAGACGCTTGCCAAATACGCAGATGAGACAACCGATCTCGGTAAGCGGGCCATGCACGCCGCGCAGGACTTTACCACGTGGACCCAGGTGATAGGCGCATGGAAGGAAGCCGTTGGAAGCGGATGGTCCCAGACCTTCGAGATTATTGCGGGCGACTTTGAAGAGGCAAAGAAGCTGTGGACAGAGATCGACGGAATCGTCAGCCCCGTGTTGGGCCGCATGGCCGATACCCGTAACGGAATCCTTGAAGAATGGTCGGACAATGGCGGAAGGGCATTGATGATAGAAACGCTTACCGGCGCTCTCAAAAACTTCTTTGCTGTTGCGGAAACCGCCAAAGAAGTATTTGCGTCGGATTTCTGGAAGTGGGCGTTCGGTAATCAATCCCCCGGGAAGGCTCTCGTTGAGTTTACCGAAAACATATCTACTTTTCTTGATAAATTCCATTTCAACAGTGAAAACCTGCTGCAGATCGGAGAAATATTCGAGAGCATATCTCTGAATATTACAGACGCAATAGATACCGTTAAACATTTTTGGGACATCATCACAGAAGTTCTCGATAGTTTAGGCGCGTTCGAATGGGTCCGTGATATTTTCGGCGGCGTATCGTCGTTTATTGATGACAAGGCCGTAGCGGCGATGGAGCGATACGTCCCCGTTATAGACAAAATCACGGAGATCTACGGACGTCTTGGCGGTTTTTGGAAAGGGATCACGGCGACGCGCGAAGGGGTATCCGGTCTGGGAGAGGACACGGCAGGGCTTTCGGAGTCAGTTTACAACATCGCCGATTTCTTCAAAAAGGTCAAAGTGTTTAAGGATTCGCTGTCTTCGCCTTTGACCGGAATTCTGGAAACAGTCAATGTTTTGATTGATAAGTTCCACGAGTTCGCTACGGACAATATTTTCACGCCTCTTATAGAACACGCTTCAGATTTCGCGAGTCTGTTCAACGGTATTCTGGCAGTTGCAGGCAACGTGTGGGGCGTTCTTCAGCCTCTGTTTTCGGAACTTGGAGGATTCGCCGTTTCCCTTGTCCCGAAAATCGTTACCGGAATAGCCAAGATTTCCGGCGGCATCGGGCAGATTCTGGAGAATCATGCCGGCGATATAGGAAAATTGCTGTCCGGGGTCGTTTCACTTGGACAGGCAATTGCCGGACGGTTGGCGCCATTCATTTCCAAGTTAGGCGAACTTGGGGGCAGTATCATCCCTAAACTGATCGACGGCTTTTTCACTCTGACCGGTAAAATCGGGGAGTTTCTTTCCAAGATAGCGGAGTTTGTGCAAAACAGCAAGCTTTTGTCGGCGATAGGCCAGTCGTTTTCTGAAATTGCCGAAAAAGTTAAAGGGCTGTTTGACAAAATCGGCAGAAACGGCGTCGAAGGCAAGATTTCTTTGCTGGAGAGATTTTCGAACGTTATCAGCAACCTTAAAGAAAAGCTTAGCCCGGTGGTCGACAAAGTCAAGGAGCTTTTTGATCGGTTCAAGGAGGGCGTGAAAGGCGCATTTGCCGGAGGGTTCACAAGTCCGGCAGCAGGAGCAGGAATCCTTGCTGGGTTAGTCGTTATGATCAAAACGGCCTCGAAAGCCATCACTAACGTTATTGAATCGTGGAAGAGTAATATTGACCTGAAGGGAATCTTTACAGGGTTTGGGGACAAACTCAAAGGGATATTCGAGCCTCTCAACGACTATCTCGAAAAGTTGTCCATGCTGAAAAACGTTGAGATCATTGAGCGGATTGCAAAGGCGCTTTTGATGCTTGCCGGAGCGCTGGTGGCCATTTCCCTTGTTAATCCGTCAAGACTCGGGGAAAGTCTTGTTGCAATGTCGATTCTGATGACGGAAATCAGTGTTATGATGCTCGCCTTGTCGAAGATATTCAATGGCAAGAAAGCTTTGAAGTCCATGATATCTGCCGTTGCGACAATGAATCAGATCGGGCAGGCGGTTCTGGTTTTGTCGGCTTCTTTATGGATTATTTCAAGCATTGACGGCGAGACACTTATGCGGTCTATGGCGGCGTTGGCCGGGATTATGACCTATCTGATAGCATTTTCGGCAATGGCGTCAACTCTCAGCGCCGGTAAGGGGCTCAAAGAGTTAGGCTCCGTTCTGAAAAAAATGGCGTCGGCCGTCGTTGTTCTTTCCCTGGCGCTCAAGCTGCTTGGGACGATGGACTGGAGCGAGCTTGGTGTGGCCCTCGCCGGAATGGCCGGGGGATTGGCTGCGATTTCTTTGGTACTTATTGCACTTACAAATTTAAGCGCTTATAATCCAATGTCTTCTGCGGCCGCTATATTAGTTGTTTCTGGGGCGCTTCTCGTATTGTCGGCGGCGTTAAAAGTTGTCGGAACTATGGACTGGGGCGAGCTTGGGGTAGCTGCTGCCGGACTCGGCGGAGGGCTTATAGTATTGTGCGGAGCTCTCGCGCTCCTTGGATATTTGGGACCGACGGTGCTAATCGGAGCGGCTGCGATGGCTATAGCGTCACTGTCGATTCTTGGTTTGGCGGCCGCCCTGCGCCTTCTCGCCAGTATCGACATACAGTCAATCGTTGCTTCTGTTGCGGCTATTGTTGTGGTTCTTGGAGCGTTGACCGCAGCTTCTATTTTGCTCACTAATACAGGTGGCGTCATAGGCCTTCTTATCATCGCCGTTACGCTTGGAATGGTCATGAAAAAATTGTCGAAGTTACTTAATAAAGCAGCTTCGGCGTTTCTAAAGGTGGCCGCAGCACTCAGCATCATTTCGCAATTAAGCCTTGAAGGCAAAGGCGAAGCAGCGGCCGAGGCAATGAAAGCTATTGCCAAGGCTGCCGGCACGCTGATACTGAAGACGTTCGCATTGACAGCGGTTGGCGCGGCATTGAAAAATCTTGGAGAAGGTTTCAAGTCGATTATGGACGCCGCCTCCGGAGGGCCGGATACATTAGCTAATGCCGTTACTGCGGTGGAAGCGTTCGTTAATGCCACACTTGTAGCAATCAGCACTGCGGTTCCACAGATAATTGGCATCGTATTGGCGCTGATCCAAGGAATTCTCGAAGCGATCGCTTCTCATATAGGAGATATTTTGTCTCTTATCGCTTCGATACTTGTACAGATTCTCGCCGCATTGTCGCAGTGGGCGCCAACAATCGGACTTGCTCTCGGCGTAGTGTTAATGCGCGTGCTTGAAGGTCTTGGCATGGCGTTCACGGTTATCGGAGCAACGATTCTGGCTGCATTGAAGGATCTTGTCATCAGCGGCGTTACTCTCCTGCTGTCTATGGTGCAGGCTGTCGCGGAACAAATACCTGGAGTCGGAAAGATCATTTCCGGAAAAATCGAAGAGTGGAAAGACAGTCTTAACGAAACTTTTGGAGACGGAAGCGACTTCCATGCCGAAGGATTGCTCGATGTGTTCACCAACGAGCTTGTTTCGCAAAAAGACACTCTTGTCGAGCAAACAAAAGGCTTTGGCAAAGAAGTCAAAGACGGTTTTATGAGCGGTCTTACCGGCGGGACAGGCAGCTTATTCGGAGGATTGTTCGGCGGATCGGAAGACGGTGGCGGAACAGATCTTATCGGGTCGTTGTTTGGTGGAGACCTGACCGGCGCGTTTTCCGAGCAAGGTGAGTCGCTTGGAACCACGTTTACCGGAAGCTTCACGGAGGCCCTCGGAGGAGGCGAAGGCGAGAATGCGGGTCTGCTTTCCGGGTTTATGTCTTCTTTGTCAGGGAGCGAAAGCGAAGTGGAGGCTACCGGTCAAGGGTATGGGTCGTCGTTTCTTGCCGGATTCGATAGTTCGTTCGCGAGCGAAGACGGAACCGCGAGTGTCGGCGGCATAGATTCGCTGCTCGCTGCGATCGAAGGATCGGAGTCACAATTCACCAGCGGAGGGGAATCCCTTGCGTCGGCTACACAATCCGGTTTCGACTCAAAGGGGCAGGAAGTTTTTAACGCATCTGGAGAAACTGCTGTTGATTCGTTTGTCGGACCGATAGCTAATTCCGAAGAAAAAGCGGTACCCGCAGGCGAAAAACTTGCAGAAAATGCCGCTACAGGAGCGGATTCAAAACAAGACGCGTTTGAAAGTGCCGCGAATAATGCCGTTGATGGCTTCGTTCAGGCAAGCGATGAACGGCAGCAGGATGCCTATAATGCCGGTGCGAGGATCGCAGAGTCGTACAATCTCGGTCTTCAGAACAAGATGAAGATCGAATCGCCGTCCAAGGTCATGTATAAAAACGGCGAGTATACGGTAGACGGTTATATTAACGCAATTCGTGATAAATCCAAGGAAGTTGAAAAAGCAGGGGCTGTTACGGCGACCGCTGCTAAAAATAGTATGTCAACTCCCCTCTCCGCCGTCTCGGATATTCTCTCCGGCGAGTTTGACGATGCGATGACAATTACTCCCGTAATGGATCTGAGTAGAATTCAAAATGACGCGGGAAGACTGCGCGGGATGCTGGACGACGCCACCGTGCAGCTTGGGCGCATGGATATTTCCGGCATTATGCCCAATCTCGGCGGCATTGAAACCAAAGACGACAGAACGCTGAACGAACTGAAGGGATTGAGAAAAGATATGGCGGACTTCAACGACAGACTGAGCCGTATGCAGGTGCGTATGGACACGGGTGAGCTGGTGGGAACGCTGGCGGACCCGATGGACAAGGCGCTTGGCCGTAAAGCGGCTATCAGAGGGAGGCGGTAACGATGTACGACGGAGAACATTCGATCCGGTTTTTCGACAGCGAGGTTGCCGCCGGAAGCTGGACGTTTGACGATCCTGATATTCCGGCAAAGCATCCCCACACATGGAAGACCTGGCATCTGATCCCCACCGGAAAACCGGTCGTAAAGCCGCCGGAGAACGACATGAACATGCTCAAGATCCCCGGCAGGCACGGTCTTATCAATCCCAACAAATACACATTCGGCAGGCCGGTATTCGGCAACAGAACGGGGTCCATCGAGTTTATCCTGGACCCCGATTATATTTGGAACTGGCCGGTCATCTATTCGGAGATTCTTACCTATTTTCATGGGCAGGAGCGTCTGATGGTGCTGCGGGACGACCGCTTTTATTACTACAAAGGATGGTTTACAGTGAGCGATCTGGAACCCGGGGAATATTTCGATACGGTGACGCTGGAGTACAGTCTGGAGCCGTTCAAGTATGAGCGGTTCACGAGCGGCGACCCGCCGCAGCTGTGGGACGACTTCAACTTCCTGACGGGCGTTCTGCGGAATTACAGCAGTATTGTGGTCAGCGGGGTGGCCGGGACGGAGAAGATGCTGGAGATCGTCGGAAGAGAGGGGCTGTTCGGCACGGATGACGTACCGGAAATAACCGGTTTGAACACGGCAGGCGTTTTGTCCGCAGCGATCGCCGAAGGAGGACCGCTGCACGATCTGGAGGCAGCGCTGAAAGCAGTCCCGATAACTGTCTGGGTCGAGTATACGCCGCTTCCTGGGGAAGAAGTGATAGATATTTCGAGCCGCAGCGAAATGACAGACAAGGATAAACTGTACAGGCTGAACGGCATCGTATACAAATACTCCACAGATTACACAACGGCGCACCTTATCAAAGCGGCCGGGCAAACGGACCGGGACGTGCTGACATCGCAGGCGTTTGCCGACGTGATCGATAATCTTAATAGGGCCGCAGGCTGTCAACCGTTGAACGCGGACCTGCTCACGGAGATAAAAGCGCTGACGGACGCACTGACGGAGCTGAAAGACACGGCTTCCGCGCAGGATACCTCAGAGGAACCGCCGACGTGGGAAACTTCTGACGTGGATCTTGGCGTGTTGCTCGGAAACGTGCTCCCCGGCGCGTACTTCCAGCTGGTATTTGTCAGAACCGTCGCCATGCGCGGTATCGTGCAGGCGCGCGTCGGACGAGATGGTGAGTGGGTTAATGTATTTTACGCCGACGGGAAATCCTTCCCGGTCCTTGCCGTTGGCGGAGCGTCTGCCCGAAGCTATTTATATTTGCGTACCACGATCGACACGACGGGGCTGCGTATTGGCGGCAACAAAATCGATCCGTTGGTCACGGTGTCAGTCAGGGGGAACACGTTATGAGTCTGCTGTACAAAGTAACTTGTGATGGGAAGACACTGCTGGACCAGACGCGGCCCGGATATTACCTGACAGAGGCGAAGGTTACCGGAGAGATCAACAGCGGGATATTTGACGGGCAGTTTAATTTCGCTATATATGCAGATAACCCGAATTATGACGCGGTCCATCTGATGACGTCGACGATCGTTGTCCGTGAGGAAGCAAACGGGGCGTCCCGTGAGATATTTCGCGGGAGACCGATCACGGTCGAAGATGATTTCAACGGCGTCCGGCATGTGACCTGCGAAGGGGAAATGAAGTTCCTGGTTGATATTCCCAACGTGTTCGGCAAACTGACCAGTGATACCAGAACCGATATTATCGGGAACGAAAGCACTCCGCAGGTGGAAACCATGGTGCCGGTTCCGAAGGGCGCCGAGCAGAGGCCGAAACCGATGTACACCGGATACCGGAACGTTGACGAATGTCAGCTCACACATTTCGGTGAGAACCGACAATATTTTTTGACCGGCACTCGCGGAAAAAGGCCAGTATACCGAAATTCGGTGGTCGACAACGAGAAGGCCGTCACCGGTACCAGGTGGGGGCCCGGAACACTTACCGACCCGTACAACGGCGCGTTCGATCAGGGGCGAACGCGCTTTTGTTATTATTCCTTCAACGCCGGCGACCTTGGCTTATATTTCGACGTCATATACCGGGAAGGAAACCAACCGGCGACACACTATATTATACCCCTGAAAGCCTGCTCGTATACGCACATAGTTTATTGCGGAAATGGCTTTTCCTCCGGTGGATTATACGAAGATTACTACCGGGATAAAAACACGATCCAATCCTCCGCGTTGTATCTCGGCAACATCGGCATCGTTGGCGAAAACAACAGATATTTCAACCTCGGAAATTTCAATCCGGAAGAAGAGATTTCTATCGTCGGAGAAAATGGCGAAAATCTTGGCACAGTCATGATAGGAGCCCTTCCTTTCGTCATCGTCCACTATACCAAGTCGCAGCATTGGTTTTTTACGGAACCGGATCAGTATATTACGGTTCCGCTGCTGCATTGGCAACTGCACGTGAACACGGTCATATACGCCGTTCATCAGGACACCAGCGAGCCGATCGGCAGCGCAGGTATTCAGAAAGTCGAGTTACAGGTGTATAAAACCGGGGAATCGACGGTGCAGGCCGTGTCAAGGCAGGTGTTCTGCCGGAAAGAAGACGAGCTGTTCGGCTATAACCTGTACGCGGACGAATCCAGAAGGATATTCCGGGGACGGGTCGATATCGCAGGAAAAGCCAGTCTGAAGTATTCCGACAGCTGTTACGCGTCACTTGAGGAATGGATGAAGGAAACAAACGGCTACGCAAGAATCCGCAGAGTCGAGCCGTCCGGCGAACCGGCTTACAGCGTGCTCGACCTCACCCCGGACAGCGGCGTCACGATGGATGATTTCTATGTGCGACTGGCCGACAATCTGGCCGACGCCAGCAGGAACAATGACTGTACAGGGATCGTCTCCGGGGTGTTTGTTCGCGGCACTTGGGACACCGGCGGCATTTCCGGAAAACAGGAGATAACACTCAAGTCGGTAGGAGACGTCGAGGCTCTCACAGCACAAGACATGAACAACTGGGTTGAATACGCGCCTCTGGAGGGAGAAGAAGTTATAGACATAGATTCTCTCAGTGACAGGACTGACGCAACCAAACTGTACCGATTTAATGGGATCGTGTACAAATTTTCCGCGGGAATCAGATATTTGTACATTGGAGCCAGAGAAACGTATAAGGCAACTGATCGGACTGGGACCTATACATACTATTACTACCGCTATGACAATGGAAAATGGGTTGAATTGCCAAGCCATCAAATAGACGAAGGAGCAGAGTTGGTTGCGAGCCCGCAATTGTTCACCGATACAAGCAAAAAATACGGACTGAGCACCACTACCGGGTATCAGTTCGTCACAGGCCATACGTACTACGTCGGAAACGGCGACATGCTAACAGAGGACGAGGAAGCGCATACCGTAGTCATCGACGGAGACTATGAAGTCGACTATCGGCTGGGAGTAATCTGGCATAAAGAAGCCCGCGCCACGTACGGGAGCATTATATTTTACTACGAGTCAGACGTTTCGGACTGGCCCGCTGGAACCCGGCTGCAGAGGCTTGCAGAACAGGCAAAAGAAGAGCTGCAGTCGAAACTGACGGCGTTTGAGTCGCTCGATATTTCCGCAGTAGACCCGAGATTGATATCCGCCGACGGCGGGAGGCCGGAACTGGGAAACTACTATCCTGTAGAGATCCCGCATTTCGGCGTCAGCACGTACAAACGGCTGACAAGGGTCGAAACGGATCTGCTGGACCCTAACGCAAGTAAACTGACATTCGGCGGCAAAACGCCAATGCTGAGCGACTATGTGGCAAAGAAGGGAGAACGAAATGATTGATATTAACGCATATCTCGATTATCTCGATGAGTTAGGACGGGATGAGCAGAAGCTGCAGGCACTTATCAACGAGATGTACAATCGTGCGGACGGAAGCGGCGAGGCGGCGGAGTACAATAACGCCGTCGTCGGGATGGACGTGAAGGACAGAATCGTGAAGCTGGCGCTTATCATTCGTGGCATCATGGATAAGGCCAGCGGAGACATTACCGCGATCAGCACTGATGCCGCATTTTTAACAGCTTTACGTAATGTGCTCACTTTGAGCAGCGGAGACGTTAAATTTAGTGGAGACGTGTTTGCCGACGGCGACAAAAAACTGGCGACGAAGGAACAGCTAAGTACTGTTTACGGCAATCCCGTTGCCACAACATGGGCGCGTGGGTCCATTGACGTTAATACTGGCGAAGATACGAGCGTGACCACATTCATCCGTAGCGGATTCATTGCATACAATGACAGGATGGCCGTTCTGAGCGTTCCCGGTGGCGTATTGATGCGCAACAGAATCTATTTTTACGGATCGAGCAATAACTATCTTGGCATGACGGCTTACGCCAACTTTCAGAGTGCCGTGATTTTTGCGCGAGACTACGCCCCTGCTGGAGCCGCTTATATCAGAGTGTCGTCTACTCGCTACGATGGAGCGGGTATCCCCACGGCCAGCGTCGACGAGATCGCAAAAAATGTAATAATAGTTGATACGGCAAACAGCGTAGCGAGAAAACTGTCAACAGGAATCGATAACGTTGACACGGAAATTTATGGGAGCCGCTATAGCGAGGCAAAATGGAAAATCGGCGCGATCGATCCCAACGACGGCTCTGATATAAGCGCAACGTCGTGGATATGCAGCGACATGATCCCGTATACTCGCGGTATGTGCATTTTTTCCAAATTCGTCAGCCCAAGAATGAGATGCCGCGCGTATAACTACGATGAGAACGGCGACTATCTCGGTTTTACAAGCAAATACAACCCTACGACCGCGCTTATCAATGTCGCTGATTACGCGCCGGATGGAACTGCGTTTATCCGTGTTTCCGCCCTTAAGAGCAGCGGAGGGACCATCGCGCAGGGAGACATCTATGCCTGCGCCTCACAAATCGTTATAGCGACATCACAGTTGTCGTTAGCGGGTCAGACAAGAGCTATTCTAAGTGGTTCTTTGGGAAACGATCTGATGTCTCAGATCAGGAATAACGGCGAAGCTCTCAGCGGCTGTACGCTGCTAACGGCTGGCACATACGATTTTCTGCTGGACAACCCATGCTGCAAAGCCGGGCTGTTGACAATGACGGTCAGGACGGTCGGCACGTGCGCGGTTTCCGTGCGTGTGCAAAACGAGAATAAAAACAATTTGTACATCACGGCCAGCCAGCAGTTGGATGCGGAAGCCGTCACGACGTATGAGCATAGGATTTTAGGAAAAAGGCTGTCTTACGATAAGTTGCTCATCCACGTCACCGTGCCTGTCGATGGCGAGTTATATGTGTATGATGCCGCCATTGTGGACGCGCCGATCCTCGATAAAGGAAGGACAGGGCTTGTATTTTCATCCGTACATGGAGAGACAGAAGTCTGTAACAGCGACACGATGCCTGCGTTTGTGGCGGCGGCAGACCTCGGCTATCCCTATGTGATCGCAACTCCTAAACGTACCTCTGATGGAATGTGGATCTGTTATCACGACGACAAGATTGACGTAGATGACACATTCATCCGGGATGACGACGGTAATGCGCTTGCCGCCACCTATGACAACGCCACATTCGATACGATCCCGTATGCAAACGTGATCGAAACATGGGATTTTGGCGTGAGCCGTGCGGAAGTATATAAGGGGACAAGAGCAGTCAAAGTAAGCGATTACCTGATGTTCTGTGCTAAGCGGAACCTGCATCCCGGCTTGTCTATGCATCCCACGAGCACCACGTCAATTGCAAACCTGACGGAAATTAAGGCAATCACCGACAAGTATAACATGACTAATGTGTTAACGCTGAAATATCCGGATGGAACCACATCGTTGGGAAATGCATTATCCGTGTTTGGCAATTCCGTAGAGAGATATGTTGTTAACATTAACCTCGGCGAAACGAACCTTGCCAATCGCATCGACGCGATTTTGGCACAAGCGAACGCCGCAAATGTTTCACATGACAAAATCGTGATTGAGGTTTTTGCCGTTGACGCAACCGCCGCCAACGCAGACATCATTCGCGGAAAAGGGCTTATCGCAAGCGTGGCGCAAATCTCGCACTCGCATGCAGGCGGCAGCGCCAGCGCCTTCATGTACACGAGTGAGATCAAAGCATGGATGGAATTAGGCTACACGGAATTCACACTTAACAGATCTCCGTTTTACGGGATAAACTTTTAAGGAGGAGCGATATTTTATGGCGTTTCTGACAGCGGACAAAACGTACACCGAGCACGGCCTGACGATCAACGAGAAACTGATCACGGCCAAAAGCGGCGTAAGATATTTTTCCAATCGAAAGCTGGCAACACCGGATCATAAGCCGGAGTATGTCACCATCCACAACACGGAAGATATCCGCGAGGCGGCCGGAACTAACGACGCGGAGCAGTATGCCAGGGCAACGTTCAACAACAATATGGGGGACGTAGTGGTGCACTACTATATTGACGAGACGGCCTGTTGGCATATTCTGGCCGATGATACGGTGGGCTGGCACGCGGCGGACGGCGCAAACGGCCCCGGCAACACCAAATCCGTCGCCATCGAGATCGTCATGGACG
>Ga0247611_10002952_pt1 | contig 26197 bp, 20 predicted proteins | sample 177DNAGHGhighgp2_FD_192422 | JGI IMG/M metagenome (GOLD analysis project Ga0247611, IMG submission 192422) | Sheep rumen microbial communities from Palmerston North, Manawatu-Wanganui, New Zealand - 1770 DNA GHGhigh gp2 | ecosystem: Host-associated > Mammals > Digestive system > Stomach > Rumen... | reverse complement strand
ATCAAGAATTGCGAAGGGATTTTCTTGTCGCGAAGTAAGCCATAGAAGCTTCCGGACACGATGCTTGGAATGACGACAAATAAAGTGTCGCCCCAGTTGAAGAAGGTGAGGCCAAGACATAAGGCTGAAGCACCAACGACATAAGCGGCTAGATATTTGTTCTCTGTGTAATAGGAAGCGACCGCGCTCACTAGAGGAAGGAACAGTCCAAGAATGAGACTAGAGAAAGGAACGAGGGCGAGGATTAAAGAGAAAGCCCCCATAATCGCGGCAAAGATACCCAAAAGGGCAAGATTACCGATCGGAGTGTCCTGTTTCTTGAACAACTTCATGCTTTTATTATCTTCTTTAATTAAGTTAAAGAAAATACCCTCGAAGACCTAGAAGGTAAACATACTGAATGGTATAATTTAACTACGTTAATATATGGACTATGAATCGCTTTTGAACGATAGGCAATTTGCCGCTGTTAAGACTAATTCCCAATTTGTGAGAATCATTGCAGGCGCGGGTTCTGGAAAGACCCGTGTTCTTACTTATCGCATCTCATATCTCATCAGTCATTATCATGTTGATCCTTCAAGGATCCTCGCCATCACTTTCACCAACAAAGCCGCCCAGGAGATGGGCGATAGAGCCTCAAAACTCGTCTATGAACTCTTAGGCGAATACCCGCCTCTTCATATCTCTACTTTCCACAGTTTCTGCTCAAGATTCCTAAGAATCGAGCACGAGGCTTTTGGTTATCCAACAAGCTTCACCATCTATGATGAAGACGACCAGAAGAGGGTTGTTAGAAATGCCGCTGCCGAGTTCGGCCACAAGAAGGGTGACGAGGTCGTGAAGAAGGCTTTCGAATACATCCGCAAGAAGAAAGCCAAAGGCCTCTATCCTTATGACATCACCATTAAGTTCGAGACCTTCAAAGACGAAAAGGAATGCCTCAAGATCTATACCCGCTACGAGGAAATGAAGACCTCGTTCTGCGCCCTTGATTTCGATGACCTTCTCCTCAAAACAATCTGGATTCTCGATACTCAACCAGACATTCAGGAGAAGTGGTCACACCGTTTTGACCACATCCTCGTAGATGAGTTCCAAGACACGAACGATGTTCAGTATGCTCTCATCAAGCTCCTCATGAACAAGAACACCTCTTTATATGTTGTCGGTGATCCAGACCAGACCATCTACACCTGGAGAAACGCCAATATGAAAATCATTATGGATTTCGAAAAGAACTTCCCTAATGTTGAGACCGTTATCCTTAATGAGAACTACCGTTCAACCAAAACCATCCTTAATGCCGCGAACCTTCTTATCGCCAAGAACAGAAATAGAGTTCCAAAAGATCTCTTCAGCAATCTAGGAGATGGTAAAGCCATCGAGGTCAACAACCTCCCAAGCGCTGAAGAAGAAGCTTCTTGGGTCGCTGGCAAAATCGCTGACATTGCTAGAAAGCAAATAGGTGATGACGGCGAGAAGGTTTATGAGAACATCGCCATCCTCTATCGTTCGTCATACATGACGAGAGCTTTTGAAAGTGCGCTTAAAGACCGTCGAATCCCATATCGTATTTTTGGTGGCGTTCGCTTCTACGAACGTATGGAGGTCAAAGACCTCTTGGCCTATTTCAACTTGCTAGTCAACCCGCTTGATGATGTCGCTTTCGAAAGAATCGTCAATGTCCCTAGACGTGGCATCGGTGACACCTCTTTAGATAGGATCCGCCAAGAAGCCAAGGAGCATGGCCTTTCTGAATATAACTACATTAAGGAAATTCATCTCCACCAAGACGAGACATCGATTCCAAAGAAAGCCATATTGGCCCTCAACTCGATGATCGACATCATGGAAGAAACCAAGGATCAGCTTACCGAAAACCTCGAGGTTTATAGCTCCGTTTTGCAAAAATTCGTGACAAAACTCGATTATTTTTCCTATCTCAAAGAAAACGAAGAGCCAGATGAGGACCGCATTGGCAACGTCAATGCCCTCTTTGATGACATCGATCATTTCATTAAGAAGAACCCTGAAGCGTCCTTTGCCGATTACCTCACAAACGTCTCCTTGCTCTCTGCTCAGGATGACATCAATGGAGGCAACTATGTTTCCCTTATGACCATCCACGTCGCTAAGGGTCTTGAGTTCGATCATGTCTTCGTCATCTGCATGAACGATGGCCAGTTCCCAAGCGAGAGAGCGAGAATGGACGAAGGCCGTGATGGAGAAGAAGAGGAAAGACGTCTTGCCTATGTTGCTTTCACAAGAGCCAAGAAAGAACTCTATGCTTCATGCAACAACGGCTACTCATATCAAACCGATTCACATGCTGTTCCATCCCAATTCTTCAGGGAAGCAGGCTTAGTTGTTCCAAGGAACACCGGATATTTCAGCGACAATCCTTCCTGGGGTTCCCGCCCAAGAAAACCAGCAGGGGCCAAAGGCCATTACAAAGGTGAGTCCGCTTGGCTCTTCAAAGATGAGCCTGCTAGCGATCCATTCGAAAGCGAGAAGCAAGTCAAGAAAGTCGAAGAGCCTGTGGTCACTAATGGCATCACCGATTGGCATGTTGGCGATAAGTGCCACCATGAGAAATTCGGAGATGGTGTTGTCACAGTCGTCATAGACGAGACTATGATTAAAGTAGAATTCGCGGAAGTCGGAACGAAGACCCTTCTTTCCAATCACCGCATGCTTACGAGAATCAATTCCAAAGGAGGAGTAGCATGACCTTTGATGAAGCCTCGAAAAGAGTGAAACAACTCACCGAACTCTTAGAGAAGTACAACTACGAGTACTACGTCCTCAACCAATCAAGCGTCTCCGATGCTGAATTTGATCGTCTCATGGGTGAGCTCAAAATCCTTGAGGCCGAATTTCCAGCTCTCCAAAGCAAGAACTCACCAACCCAGCGTGTTGGTGGTGCTGTTCAATCCGAATTTAAGAAAATCCCTCACAAAAGGCTCATGCTTTCTCTTGGCAACGTCTTTAACGACGATGAGATGAGAGAATTCGATAGACGTCTTAGAGACATCCTTCACGTCGATAAAATCCGCTACATGGGCGAGATGAAAATCGATGGTCTTGGAATGTCGCTTGTCTATGACCATGGCGAACTTCAATATGCCGTCACCAGAGGCGATGGCAACATGGGCGAAGACGTCACCTCAAACGTCATCACCATCCGTTCGATCCCTCTTCACGTCAAAGAGAAGAGACCTTTCGAAGTTCGTGGCGAAGTCTATATGCCAAAGGCATCGCTTGAGAACGTGAATATCCAACGTTCCCTTATGGGAGAGCCTGAATTCGCTAACTGCAGAAACGCGGCAGCCGGCTCAATAAGAAACCTTGATCCGAAAGTGGCCGCAAGCCGTAAACTTGAAGCTTTCTGGTATTACCTTGTTAACTCTAGAGAGTTAGGAATGCACGTCCATTCCGATTCTTTGAAATACCTCGATGACCTTGGCTTCCGCACCAACCATGAACGCCGCATCCTTGATGGAGTGGAAGAAGTCATCAAATACATCCACGAATATACAGAGAAACGCGATTCCCTCGATTACGATATCGATGGCCTTGTCTTCAAAGTCGATAACCTCGATCAATATGACTCTCTTGGATACACCGCCAAAGAACCTCGTTGGGCTATCGCTTATAAGTTCCCTCCGAAGGAGGTTACCACCAAACTCCTCGACATCGTTTTGACCGTTGGCCGCACTGGAAGAATCACTCCAAACGCGATTCTTGAACCAGTCCGTGTCTCTGGATCAACCGTTCAAAGAGCCACCCTCAACAACGAAGACTTCATTAAAGAAAAAGGTCTAATGGTTGGCGATATCGTCGGTCTTCATAAAGCCGCTGACGTCATTCCAGAAGTCACCGGACCAATCATCGATAGAAGAGATGGAACCCAAACCCCATGGATCATGCCTGAGGTTTGCCCAGTGTGTGGCAAGCCGCTTACTAAAGTAAAAGGACTCCATTATTGCCTTAATGCTGATTGTGATTCCCGTAAGATCGAAGGAATGATTCACTTCGCTTCCAGGAACGCGATGGACATCGATGGCATGGGCGAAAGCGTCGTCGAAGAATTCTTTGCCGAAGGCTTCCTCCATAGCATCCCAGACATCTTCCGCATCTCTAACTACGCCCAAGATATCAAAGACCTCGATGGTTGGAGCGACAAATCAATCAACTCCCTCATCGATGCCGTTGAAGTTTGCAAAGGACGTTCCCTTGAAAGACTTCTCTTTGGCCTTGGCATCAAGGAAGTAGGGGAGAAGCTTGCGAAGACTCTCGCCAAGAGATTCAAGAATCTCGAAGCCCTTAAAGACGTGACCGAAGAAGATTTGACCGCCATCAAAGATGTTGGCCCTGTCGCCGCTAAATCGATCGTCGACTTCTTCCATAACGAAAAGAAGTTAGCCGAGATCGCTGAGCTCAAAGAACTTGGCGTCAATTTCGATTACCTTGGCGTCGATACCCTTGATCCAAATTCATACTTCTATGGTAAAACCATAGTTCTCACTGGAACCTTAACCAGATATAGCCGCGATGAGATGACCGATATCTTAGAAGGCATTGGCGCAAAAGTTTCCGGTTCCGTTTCCAAGAACACTGACATTCTTATCGCTGGCGCAAGCGCTGGCAGCAAGCTCGACAAAGCTGAAAAACTTGGTGTCGAAATCATGGACGAAGAGACGGCAATCAACCATCTCTCTCGTACCGGACAAAATTAAAATAACGGCTTTTTGCCATAGATATTTTAATATTTGTGAGGATTTTTAGAAAAATCTGAATCTTTTCTCTATATGCATATTGGAGAAGAGATATGTTTGTTTGTCCTCGGTGTGGAAACAAAGATGAGAGATATATTGGCTACAAGAACGGGGAGCCTTATTGCCGTAAGTGCATCATCTTTTCTGGCGAGGAAGCTAGGGACTTAGAGCACCCACCAAAGAAAGCGCCGCTCTCATTAGCCTATAAGCTTTCAGAAGAACAAAGCAACCTCTCGAGAAGGATAGTTGAGAATTTCGTGAACGGCATAGACACGCTTGTGTACGCCGTATGCGGGTCAGGAAAGACTGAGATAAGTTATGGGGTTCTTGCCTATGCGATTTCCCATGGCCTTAGAGCAGGGTTCGCCCTTCCTAGAAGAGATGTCGTCATTGAGCTCTACTGGAGAATGATGAAGGCCTTCCCAAACAACAAAGTTGTTGCGGTCTATGGAGACCACCATAGAAGGTTAGAAGGAGATATCGTCATTTTGACGACTCATCAGCTTTATAGGTATCCGGATTATTTCGATCTTTTAGTCATGGACGAGATAGATGCATTCCCTTTTAAGGGAAACGACGTCCTTATCGCCTTATACAAGAAATCATTACGTGGGCATTGCGTCCTCATGAGCGCAACCCCAAGTAAGGCCATACTTAATGAATTCGGGAAAAAGAATCACGAGATCATTGAGCTCATGACCCGTTTCCACAAGAAACCGATCCCTGTTCCAAAGGTAGAGCTTTCGATACCTCTCTTCCAGGTTCTCAAAATCATCAAGAAGCTTAGGGAATATGGGAAACAGGGGAAACCGTGTTTTGTTTTCGCTCCAACGATAGATCTTTGCGAGTCCCTTTACGGGAAGGTTTCCGTTGCCGTTAAGAATGGCGACTACGTTCATAGCGAGAGGCAAAACAAAGACCAAATCATCAACGCTTTCAAAGCAGGAAAACTGAATTACCTTTTAACGACTTCCGTCCTTGAACGTGGAGTGACGATCAAGAATCTCCAGGTTTTGGTCTACCAAGCAGATAAAAAAGCGATTTATGATTCTGCAACACTGATTCAGATATCAGGAAGAGTAGGAAGAAAGATGGATGCACCTAATGGTGACGTTATTTTTTATGCTGAAAAACAAACGGAGGAAATAGCCGATGCAGTCAGAACAATCGAGCGCTACAACACCTTTCTGTAAGGTCTGTTTCAAAGACATCCGTCGATATGATTTCGCCTCTCTTTTCGAGGACTATCCGATATGCCCAACTTGCTTCAATTCGATGGAGCCAAAAACGGTCGTAACGATGTTAGACGGCATCAAAACAACTTCCCTCTTCATCTATAACGACAAGGTGAAACAGATGCTCTATCAGTGCAAAGGGTGCTTCGACATTGAGATGGCGGAAATCTTCCTCTCAAGACACAAAGCCTTCTTAAGAAGGAAGTATAGAAACTGGACTTTGGTTCCTGCTCCAAGCTATGGAAGCAAAGACCAGGTTAGGGGATTCAACCATGTCGTCGAAATATTCAAAGGCCTAGAGCGGCCATTCATCCATGCGATTATGAAGACGGATAACGTCAAACAAGCCGACCTCAATTTCGCTGAGAGACAACAGATCGGAAAGCATCTAAGTTGGAGTGTTGGAGTTAACGTCGCCGGTCTCAACATCCTCTTCGTCGATGACCTTATGACGACTGGAGCAACCGCGAAAGCCTGCGCGAAGATGCTCTCCGAACATGGGGCGAGTAGGGTCGAAATACTGGTAATGGCCCGCACCATAGACCCCAAAAAACGAAAAGAGAATGAAATCTCTTTTTCACAAAAACTACGGCAAATCGTGGATGGAATTAAGAAAAAGATCCGAGGTAAACCGAACTAGTTTGCTTACCATTTATGGTAATGGTATGATTTCAAGGCTATCTATTTAGGAGATTGATTGTGGCGAATTTTATTGAGAAGCTCTTCCGTTTTGAGAAGAGAGAGTTAGATCGTCTGTCCCGTGAGGCAGACCAAATCATGGCTCTTGATGAGCAAATGAGCAAATTAACCGATGAAGAACTCGTCGGAAAAACCGCTGAATTCAAAGAGCGTTTGGCCAAGGGCGAAACCCTTGAAAGCATCAAACACGAAGCTTTCGCTGTTGCCCGTGAAGCTGGCTGGCGTGTCTTAAAGCAAAAACCATTCAAGGTTCAGATCATTGGTTCCTTGGTTTTGGATAGAGGCGACATCGCTGAAATGAAGACCGGTGAAGGTAAGACCCTTACCTGTACCATGGCCGTTTATCACAACGCTCTCGCTGGCAAAGGCGTTCACGTCGTCACCGTTAACGAATACCTTGCTGCCCGTGACGCTGAGTGGATGGGAAACATCTATCGTTTCTTAGGCCTCACCGTCGGTGTTAACCTCGCCGCGAAAGATACCGCTGCTAAGCGTGAAGCTTATGCTTGCGACATCACTTACACAACCAACTCCGAACTTGGATTCGACTACCTCCGTGACAACATGGCCCCAACCCTTGAAGGCCGTGTTCTCCGTGGACTCTTCTTCACCGTCGTCGATGAAGCTGACTCCATTCTCATTGATGAATCCCGTACCCCACTTATTATTTCCGGCGGCCAGAAGAGCGCTGCCTCCCAATATCAGGTCGCTGACCGTTTCGTCAAATATCTCCGCAAAGACAGAGATTACGTAATCGATATCAAAGATAAGGCCTGCTCCCTCACCGAAGAAGGAACCGCCAAAGCCGAGAAGATGTTCGGCGTCAGAAACCTCTACGATCCAGAGAACGAGGATCTCATTCACCGTATCCACCAGGCTCTCAAAGCCAACTACATCATGGCCCGTGATGTCGAGTACATGGTCGACAGCGAGCACAAGATTCAGTTAATCGACCAGTTCACTGGTCGTATCATGCCAGGCCGTGAATATAACGATGGTCTCCAGCAAGCCATTCAGGCCAAAGAAGGCGTCGAGATCAAACAGGAAACCGTTGTTCTCGCGACCATCACTTACCAAAACTTCTTCCGTCTCTACGAGAAGCTCTCCGGCATGACCGGTACTGCTAAGACCGAAGAAGAAGAGTTCCAGACCATCTACAACATGAAGGTCATCTGCATTCCAACCAACCGTCCAGTTCAGAGAATCGACGACGACGACCTTATCTTTGCCACCCACGACGCCAAGCTCAAAGCCCTCGTTGAGGCTGTCAAAGAAAGACATGCCAAAGGACAACCAATCCTTATCGGTACCGTCTCCGTCGAATCGAACCTTGAGATCTCCGCTCTCTTAACGAAAGCAGGGGTCCCACACGAAGTCTTGAACGCTAAGAACCAAGCTCGTGAGGCTGAAATCATCTCTCACGCTGGCGAAGTCGGCGCCGTTACCCTTGCCACCAACATGGCTGGTCGTGGTACCGATATTAAGCTCACTGACGAAGTCAAAGCCCTCGGTGGTCTTTGCGTCTTCGGCACCGAGCGTCATGAATCCAGACGTATCGATAACCAGCTCCGTGGCCGTAGCGGACGTCAAGGCGACCCAGGCTATTCCCGTTTCTTCATCTCCTTCGATGACGAGCTCATGAGAAGATTCGCTCCAGAGAATCTTCGTAACCTCTTCGTCAAGAGCCTCCAGGACGAATCATATGAGAGCAGAATGCTCACCAATGCCGTCACCAACGCTCAGAAGCAGATTGAAGGTAAGAACTTCGATATCCGTAAGAACTTAAAAGACTACGATGACGTTCTCGCTAAGCAGCGTGACATCATCTACAAGAAACGTGACGCCATCCTCATGGCCGAAGACATCGTTGACCTTATCCGTGAGTTCTTCAAGACCACCGGTCTTTACCTCGCTCAGAAAGCCATCGACCAGACCAACGCTGCTGGCATCATCTCTGGCGAACACCTTAAGAGACTCGTCGAGCCTCAGTTCATGCCAGAAGGCTCAATCGATGCCCAGGCTTATGACAACGCTCCATATGAAGAAGCCGGTGATGACCTTGGCGATCTTCTCTACAAAGCCTATCTCGATAAGAGAAAGACTTGGTCCAGCAAGGAAGCCGACAACATTGAACGTACTGTCTCCTTACGCGTCATCGACCGTAACTGGCAAGGCCACATCGACACCATGTCCCATCTCCGTGACGGCATCTCCCTTAGAAGCTACGCTCAGAGAAACCCGCTTCAGGACTACGTCAACGAAGGCTACGATCTCTTCAAAGAGATGAACGACAAAGCCGCTGTTGATACCTGTTTCAACCTTCTTAATGTCAGACTCCAAAGACAGGTCCACGTTGAGCATGAGCATCAGCCAGATCCAAACGCCGTTGATGCCGAAGCCCAAGAAAAAGCCGGTAGAGTTGAACAAAAATCCCCTGCAGAAACTGCCTCAAATGAGGAAAACAAGGAATAAGAGAGGAATATATGAAAGAGTTAGTCGAATTAAAGCAAGAAGCCCAGAACATTGGGAAACTTGTTTCGCAACTCGGTGGTTCTCTTTGACCTTGATAAGTTAAATTCCGAGATTGCAGCATTAGACGAAGAACAGAATAGAGAAGGCTTTTGGAATGACCAGAAGTCCGCTTTGGAAGTCGTCAATAAACTTAACGACGCCAAGTCGAAAGTCCAAGGGTATTTAGGAGTTAAGAACAGCTACGATGAGTTGTCGCTTCTTCTTGATGACCCTGATTCGAAGAATCCTGACATGCGCGAGCTCATCGAAGGCATGGAGAAGGAACTTCAGAAGAAAATCAAAGAGCTTAGAGTCGATCTTCTCTTCAGAGGAGAGTACGACCATTTCAACTGCACGCTTGATATTCACCCAGGCGCTGGCGGAACCGAAGCCAACGATTGGGCGGATATGCTTTTCAGAATGTATAACCGTTACGCTGAATCCCATCACTTCAAATGGCAGGTTCTTTCCTATGAACAAGGTGAAGAAGCTGGCCTAAAGAGTGCGACTGTGAAGATCAGCGGCAAGAACGTCTATGGTCTCCTCAAAGGAGAAAAAGGCGTCCATCGTCTTGTCAGAATTTCACCATTCGATTCGAATGCGAGAAGGCATACCTCCTTCGCTTCGGTCAACGTCATCCCTGAATTCGGTAAGATCAGCGATGTCGAAATCGATCCGAAAGACCTCAAAGTCGATACCTTCAGAAGCGGTGGCGCAGGAGGGCAAAACGTCAACAAAGTTTCTTCTGCCGTCCGTATCACCCACCTTCCAACCGGCATCGTCGTCTCTTGCGAAGTCGAGAGAAGCCAGCTTTTCAATAAGCAAACCTGTATGGAGATGCTTGCCGACAAGCTCATGCAGAGAAAGATTGAGGAACGCGAAGCGAAACTCAAATCCGTCGTCGGCGAACAAAAGAACATCGAATGGGGTTCCCAGATTCGTTCCTACGTGTTTTGCCCTTATACTATGGTTAAGGACAACCGCACGAACTATGAGACGAGCGATGTCCAAGGCGTAATGGATGGCGATCTTGATCCATTCATCGACGCTTACTTAGAAAACCTTTCCTATAATTCAAAATGAGCCAGTCAATAATTCCACAGCAACAACGTAAGATCCTTGGCGAGGTGTTCAATGTCTTCCTCGTTATTTTGGGTTGCGTCATCATGGCTTTTGGCGACGCTTTATTCATCGCACCGTGCAACATCATCTCTGGTGGCGTTTCATCTGTCGGTATCATCGTCAACTTCTTCGTGAAAAGCGCGACCGGCTTTGAATGCACCGATATCGTTGTCGCGATTTCCCAGGTTCTCCTTTGGGTCCTTGGTTTGGTCGTCCTTGGAAAGAAATTCTCAATTCACACACTCATCGCGATGATCGCCTATCCAGCAACCTTCTCCCTTATCTACCGTTTGAACCTCGGTGAGGTTTTCGGAATGACGCCGATCTATGAATCTGCTTTAGCAGGGGGACCAGACGCCATTGGTTCTCTTCTCTTTGCGGCAGTATTTGGTGGATTTCTTTGTGGTGGCGGCATTGCGCTTGCTTATCATGGCAATGGTTCTACCGGTGGCTTCAATGTTGTGTCTGCGATCGTTGCGAGATATAGCGAAATCAAAGAAAGCACCTCAAGCCTCATCATCGATGTCACTTTGATTGTGGTTGGCGCTCTTGTGAGACTTAGCGTTCCAAACAACTTCGTCCTTTCCTGCATCGGCATCCTCTGCGCGATTGTCTGCTCTCTTTCAATCCGCTTCCTCTATGTCGATGCCACCCAATTCGTCATCTGCGACATCATCACCGAGAAATACGAAGAAGTTAATAGATTCGTCATCGATGAGATGGATCACTCAACCACCCTCTTTGACACCGTCGGTGGATACACTGGCGAAGACCGTAAGATGGTTAGAGCGGTCATCTATACCGATGAGACAACCGAGCTTAGGGAATTCATTGCGACGATAGATCCAAAAGCCTTCGTCTCGTTCACAAAAGCCAAGACAATCAATGGCGAAGGTTTCGAGCCTTTCTATGTGAGACGCAGGAAGAAAAAGCAGTTAAAATTGCAAAATACCCAGCAAAACCCAGATAAAAATGAGGTAAGTAACGATGGCGATAGATGATACCCATCGCTTCGAATTAGTTTCTCCTTTCAAACCTACGGGCGATCAGCCTGCTGCCATAGCCAAAGTTCTCAAAGGTGTTGAGGAAGGCAAAAAAGTCCAGGTCATTTTAGGCGCGACCGGAACAGGTAAGACCTTCACCGATGCGAACATCATCGCCGCTTTAAATAGGCCAACCTTGGTCCTCGTCCATAACAAAACATTAGCCTCCCAGCTTTATGGTGAGTTCAAAGAACTCTTCCCTCATAACAGGGTTGAGTATTTCGTTTCGAACTTCGACTTCTATCAGCCTGAAGCCTATATCCCAAAGACTGACACATACATCGCCAAAGACGCGATGATGAACGATGAGATTGAGATGATGAGGACGAGTGCAGTCAACTCCATCATCGAACGTAGAGACACAATCGTCGTCGCTTCAGTCGCCGCCATATACGGATTAACTGACCCAGATGAATACCGTGGCCTTGTTTTCGAAATCCGCGTTGGCGAGACTCTCGATAGAAAACGCTTCTTTGATAAGCTCGTCGAAGCCCAATACAGCAGAAACAATTTCGATTTGGCTCCAGGCAACTTCCGAGTCCATGGCGACATCATCGACATCTGTCCAATGTATTCCTCCGACTATTACATCCGCATCGATTGTTTTGGTGACGAAGTTGAGAAGATCTGCGAGGTCGACAAATTAAGCGGTGAAGTCCATAAGAGCTATCTCACTTTCCCTATCTACCCAGCCTATGACCACGCCTCGACAAGAAAGAGAATCGAAGAGGCCTGCGTCACCATCGCCGAAGAGCTTGAAGACAGACTCAAATATTTCCGTTCAGAAGGCAAACTCCTTGAAGCGGAACGCCTTGAAATGAGAACCAGACAAGACATGGAATCCCTCAAGGAATTCGGCCGTTGCCCTGGCATTGAGAACTATTCCCGTCACATCGATAAACGTAAACCTGGCCAAAGGCCATTCTGCCTCATGGACTATTTCCCAAAGGACTATCTCCTTATGGTCGATGAGTCTCACGTCAGCTTCCCGCAAGTCAAAGGAATGTTTAACGGAGACAGATCCCGCAAAGAGACGCTTGTTGAGTATGGTTTCCGTCTACCGAGCGCTCTCGATAACCGTCCTCTCAACTTCAGCGAATTTGAAGGATTAATGCCTGATGCGGTGGTGTGCACCTCCGCGACCCCAGGCGAATATGAGCTCAATCTCTGTGGCCATGAAGTTGCGGAGCAAATCATCCGTCCAACAGGCCTTCTTGATCCAGAGATCGAAGTCAGGAAACCTCTTGGCCAAATCGATGACATCATGGCGGAAATCAAAGACCGCATTGAGAAGAACGAGAGGGTCATGATCGTCACCCTCACCATCAAGATGGCGGAAGACCTTACCGCTTATCTCAAAAACGAAGGCATCAAAGTCACATATCTCCAAAACGAGACAAAGACTTTGGAGAGAACCGAGATCATCTATCAGCTCCGTAAAGGCAAGTTCGATGTCCTTGTCGGAATCAACCTTCTTAGGGAGGGTCTTGATATCCCAGAGGTCTCTTTGATCTGCATTCTCGACGCCGACAAAGAAGGCTTCCTCCGTTCAACGACATCCCTCATTCAGATCACGGGGCGTGCAGCGAGAAACGCGCATGGCAAGGTCATCATGTATGCCGATTCGATCACCCGCTCAATGAAGGAGTGCATCGATGAGACTAACCGTCGTAGGAGCATCCAAAAGGCCTATAACGATGAATACGGCATCGTCCCAACGACCATCATCAAAGAGATTAGACCTCCTCTCACAAATAACGATAAGGATGAGGATGACATCATAAAGATGTCAGGCAAGATGTCGAGGACTGAGGTCGAGAAGCGACTCAAGCTCTTAGAGAAAGAGATGAAGGAAGCCGCGAAGAATTACGATTTCGAAAGGGCAGCGGAGATACGCGATATCATTCTTGAGACCAAAGCCAATCTCGGAAAGTAAAGGAAGCACTATTGTATAGTGAATCTTTGATTGCGAAAAAGGTCTAACTATACTAAAGTTATCTAGCGCATTTAGCGTTCGGAGTTATTCGTATTATGCAGTGGTATGACATTCTATTTATCATCGTCGCACTTATATTGATCATTTTGAGCTTGCTCCAAGGCGGTAAGTCAGAAGGTGCTTCTGGCGCTATCACCGGCGGTGGACTCAACGTCTTTGTCAAAACCAAGGAACGTGGTTCCGAGAAAGTCATCACTTGGCTTACCTTCGGATTCGCCGTCGTCTTCCTCTTCTTAGCTCTCCTTATCATGATTCTCAATGCCAAGGGACCTGAAAGCGGAGACAACGCCACAACCGCTGAGATCCTCGGCTTCCTCCTCAAATAATCGATAAAGAATAATCGATAGGCCAGATATGAATCTGGCCTTTTTTAATGAAATTAAAACCCTTAAGTGCTATGTTAAGGTTAACTATGGAAATAAAAGAATACGTCCTTCAAGAAAAGGAAAGAATCAAAGCCGAAGTGGCTCAAATGCCAGAGGCGCCTGTTCTCTCAATTATCACCGTTGGCCATAACCCTGCCAGCGAGTCTTATGTCCGTGGAAAGAAGAAAGATTCCGCGGAGGTTGGCATCACCGCCATCCAAACCCAGTTTGAGGAAGATGTCACTGAAGAAGAAGTGCTCTCCTTAATCAGAAAGCAAAACGCCGATCCATCAATTACCGGCATCCTCGTTCAGCTTCCTGTTCCAAAGCACATCAGCGAAGAGCATATCAATGAAACCATCGCTCCTGAAAAGGACGTCGATGGATTTGTCCTTGGCTCGAAATACATTTGCTGCACACCAAAAGGAATCGTTGATTATTTAGCTGCCGATGGATTCGATTTCACTGGCAAAAACGCGGTGGTTTTAGGTAGAAGCGACATCGTAGGCAAACCTATGGCCAGACTTCTTCTCAACAAAAACTGCAACGTGACAGTCCTTCATTCAAAGACAAAAGAAGAGGACCGCCGCATGTATCTTAAGAACGCTGACCTCATTGTCGTCGCCATTGGAAGACAAGCCTTCATTGATCACACATACGAACTCAAACCAACCGCTTGGTTAGTCGACGTTGGCATCAACAAAGGCGAAGATGGACATCTCCATGGCGATGCTGAACCAAACCTTCCAATCGCCAAGCAGACTCCGGTTCCTGGTGGTGTCGGACTTCTTACGAGGCTCGCTCTCCTTAAGAACCTCATGGAAGCCAAGAAATAAATAAGGAAAAAGAAAAGAGGCTGAACCCCAGCCTCTTTTTTGTTTTTGCTGCTTATTCGTGTTCTTCTTCGGCGATAGTGACTTCGGTGCTTTCGACAGCCTGTTCTTCTTGAGCCTTAGTCTCAGAGACTTCGGTATCGAAGACATTCTCATCAGGTTCGGCTTCCTCTTTGTTCTTGAGGATGGCTCTGATTGTTCCAACGATCTTGAAGACCGAGGCAACGATAAGGGCAAGTCCGACGATGACGAGCATGATGCTCATGACGATCTCACTGTTATTGGTGAAGAGGATGATGACGGTGATGCCTGCTCCAACAAGAAGCGCGCCAAGAATGATTTCAAGGATAGGCATATAAAGCTTATAAAGCTTGGTGATGATGAATCCGATTGCGAAGGCAATGAGGGAAACGCCAGCGGCCATAAGAAGGACGGCAACGAGCCAGACGATGAAATTCATGATGATTTCGATGATCGCGGCAGGATTGCTTCCGGTCATGGAGACACAAAGAGCAACACCGAAGGCGAGCTCAATGGTTCCGCCAATGACTAAATCATAGGAAAGCTGTGAACGGATGACTTGCTTGGCCATGGCTTCAAGAGGAGAAGAAGCGATGACAGGCAAGAAGTTGGCAACGATCTTAAGAAGACCGCCGACCATAAGGAAGATCGAGATGACGATGAAGACGCTTGCCTGAATGTCGGCGTTTGCGCAGTTGGCGATGACAAGGATACCCATCGTCAAAAGCAAAGCGGCTTCAATAAAATTCCAGATGGACCAAATAAGGCCACCTTTCTTCATGTTTAAAGGTTTCTTTTCTTTGCTCATATGAACCCTCCTGATTGGTCCCTCTCATTTTAATGAGGGGCACCTCTCTTCTCAACAGAATAAAAGAAAAAGGCAAGTATCAACTTGCCTATGGACGCCACCAGTGACCCCATCCGCCAGGGCCCCAACCATCGTCACACCAGCCTTCGCCATGTGACCAAATGCCTGGGTCGACTTTGCTGACATCAGGGAAGTAACCTGTTGATTTCTGAGCGGATTCAGCGTGCTTCGAAACGCTCATAAGGAAGTTGTTATAATCCTCTTCGGTTTCGGTCGCCTTTGCCAAGATGTAATTACGGACGTCTCTATATGCGTCTTTGAGCATCGGATTCTCATCCATCATGAATTTGTTGAGGTCTGAGACATAGATGGCTCCGCTTTCATCGGTAAGGAAGCCAATGAGCTTCTCAATGTCTTCGGTTCCGAAATATTGTCTTAAACGCCATGCTTGAGAAATGAGTTCGTTTCTTCTGTCGATGAACTGCTGTTCGGTGAGGGAAGAAGTGATTTGTTTCTCTCCGGTTAAGCTAAGGAAGGTTTCCTTGATGCCATCGGTAAGGTGCTTGAGACCTGTCTCAGAAAGACGGGCTAAAGCAGCGGAGTTGATAGCCGCATCAAGGTTGTTGACTGTGTCTTCGCTGTAATCGGCGATGACCTTTGGATCAACTTCACGGTCGAAGGTCGAATAGATTTTGGAAATCTTCGCCATCTTAAGATGGTCGCTTCTGACAAGGGTGTCGATCTTGAAGACGTTGAACTGAACGTTCGCATAAACTCTGTCTTTTTGGAGAGCGTCGTTAAGCGCATCTTTGAAGTGATCTTCATAAACATCGGCATAGTTATCGATGGTGGAAACGATGTCGATGGTGATTGTATTAGGGGATTGCTTGTCGACCGCTTCGAGATAGCCTTTCTCGTAGCAAGGGTTGATAAGGTTAGCGACAGCTTGGTAGGCTGATTTCTCAAGAAGGTTATCGCTGCTAATGGCCACAAGGTTCGCACTGTAGTTGTTGGCCATGACCTCGGTAACGACGTTCTGCTTATCGGCCGCAATGCCCCAAGCAGGTTTGTAGTTGTTCGCCTGGGCTTCGCTAGTTCCTTCGTATCCTCTCATCGGAGGTTGAGCTTCGTAAGTGGAAGGGGTGATCGAAACGTTGATATAAGAGCTTGCGGCATTTCCGATCGCACGGTTGTTGAAGTAAGTGCTTGTGCCGATGCTGATGCCAGCGATTGCAGCGGCGCCCGCTCCGACGAAAGCCCAGTTCTTCTTCATGAATCTCGCGAAGGAGAAATGTTCTTTTAGGCCGGTTTTGCCATAAATTTCGCGTTTTTTGTTAGGAACGAAAGCGTTTGCCTCACGTCTCATGCGACGGGTCAAAACCTTTTCGTCTTTCCTCATTTCAGGAGCAACGCCTGTTGCTTTCTCTACGGCCGCTTTGTCATTTGGAACGAAGGAATTCTCTTTGAGCATTCCAAGAACGAATGCCTCATCCTCTTCGGTCGCCTCGCTTTCGATGCCACAGGCTTTGAGGACACTGAGCAATTTGTCCGGAACGAAAGAAGAGGCCTCGGCCTTGATTGAAGAAAGGATTTCCTTCTCCTCAGCTGGAGAAAGTTCCTCAGGCGTTTTCGTAACCAAGTTCGTGTTCTCTTTCATATTCTGTTCTGGATTCTTCGAGGGCCGCTTTGACCTTCTTAAGCGCCATGGAGTATTTCCAAGTGACGGTTCCTAAAGGAAGATGGAGGATCTCGGCGATTTCGCGATGCTTGTAGTCGCCGATTGCATAGAGCATAAGGATGTTGAATTCGTCTTCGGCTAAAACCTTGTTGGCGATCGCGATGGTTGGGGACTCGATGTCGCCAAGATAATAAACTCCGTTAGCGGATGGCTCTTGGGCGAAATCGTAAGAGACTTCGCGGTTCCTTTTCTTGAGCTCGCTAAGTGCGGCGTTCTTCGCAATCGTCAAAAGCCAGTTCCTTGCGCTGGTGCCAAGACGATAGGACTGGATATTGTCATAGCAGCTGACATAGGTCTGCTGCATGACGTCTTCGGCTAATTGGTAATCATGCAAAATAGGCAAAACAAAGGTGAAAACACCTTTGCTCGTTAAGACATAGATGTCTCCTAGAGCATTGCTGTCGCCTTTTTGAAGGGCGGTCATCGCTTTTTCAAGCTTTTGCTCATCGATAGCCATAAGTTTTCCTATTCTAGGTGCATTTTAAACTCAAATGCCGATTATAGAAACAAAAGGAATATCCACTCAACAAGGGGGCTCTAGTAGATATTCCAAATCCGGAAGGTGGATTCACCCTATTAATAGGAGTGGTTCTGTTTTTATTGGAAAACTAATTGTTTTCCTTTAAACCAACCAAATTTCTGAGGTCGACTCTGGTGTCTCCAACCACCAAAAACATGAACGTTTTGCTGATCTCGGAAATGATGCCGATGATCTTGTGGATGTAGCCGTTCTCGTAATAGGACACTTCGATATTTTGGCCATGGTAAGAGGCGAGAACATCGTTGATTCTTCTAGCCTCATCTTCCATGAGTTGCGGCTTTGGTTTCTTGCCTTTGTCATAGGCCATCTTCATAAGGAAGTCCGCTTGAGAATCAAGTGACTTATATGGTGCCCATTTCATCATGCCTCTGTCTTTTCTCATCTTCTGTGTCCTCCTATCTGTTCATTTCTTCTCATCACTGTGCTGTTTTTAAGCAAAGCGCTTGCTCGAAGCGCGCTGTTATCGCCAAACATCCTATGGATGGAGTCGAGCGCATCATTCAGTTTCGAGCGTTCTATCTGATCGTCTTGGTCTTCGAATAAAGAGAGCTGCACGGAATCCGCTTTGCCAAATGAGCCATAAGAGATTCCGATGCCTCTGATCTTCACGTTGTAGGCGCTAGCGAGGAACATATCCTCAATCGCCTCGTATAGGGTGTCCGTGTCATCTGTCTTGTATGGCAACGTCCAGCTCTTGTTGAAGGACGTTCCATCTTCGAACCCAGCGTACACAGAGACCTTGCCTGCCAAAGAGTCTTGCTCCCTTAACCTTTGAGAAAGGTCGTCATTCATCTCTCTCAAGAGGAGCAGTGCCTCGTCTGGAAAATACCCACGAATCAGGGTCTGTCCACATGAAAGAGACGTGTTTTGTGGGACATATTTGTTTTGGATGTCGCTTTCGTCGATGCCGTTTGCAAGGTCTTTGAGCTGGTCTCCCATGATGCCAAATTCTTTCCTGAGGAGATCGATTGGGGCCAAGGCGAGTTCCTTAAGTGACCTGATTCCGATTCTCGCCAAATGGTTTGAGGTGCCATTGCTTATGCTCCAGACCTTGGTGATTGGTTTGATCTTCCAGAGCTTCGTAGGCACATCCTCATAATCCCAGTGGGCGATATAAGGGGCCTTTTTCTTTCCTTCGTTGTCTAAGGCTGCTTTTGCTAAGAACATGTTTGGCCCGATTCCGGCCGTGGCAAGAAGTCCTAGCTTGTCCCAAATGGTCTTTTGGATTCTGGCAACCAGTTCTTCGGCTGTGCAGCGATACATCTTCAGATATGGTCCGATATTGAGGAAGGACTCATCGACCGAGTAGACGTGAAGGTCTTCTTTGGAGACAAAATCGAGGAAGATAGAGACGACTTTGCAAGATAACGTGAGGTAATAAGACATACGTGGGACCGCGAAAATCATCCCTGGAACATTGGGAAGGTCTTTCTTCCTGCAGACATTGCTGCAGCCATACTTTTCCTTAAGGAAAGGGGTGACGCTCATAACGACGCTGTTCTCACTGCGGTATGGATCAACACAGACCAAAGGCGTTTTGAAAATATCGAGGTGGCGGCAAGCGCACTCGCAAGAGGCGTAAAAACTTTTCAAGTCGATAATCGCAATGACCTTTTCCATAACTGTCTCCGAACGAGGGACTACATTAAAACTGGTTTTGGGAAGAGAAAAAATATGATTTCGAAAAGAAGCCACTGCGGCCAAGGGTTTTTCTCCCAATTTTTACAATTCAAAAACGTGGATATTAGACACAGTACAAAAAGTTTTGTCATCCAAAGCGATTACCGAAGCACGAGCAAAAAATGAGTGTTTCAAAAACCCTTATAACTCATCCATCAAAAATCAAAATTGCGAAAAATCTCCTGCAAAAACCCCCTTGATTTTGGATTTTTACAATTTGAAAAACCACGAGGCCAAAGAAAATGGCGTTTTTTGTTAAGAAATGGACAAGATTAATGTACGAGTTAAACTAGGCTAACTTTCTGTTGCGGGTGAGATTTACGAAGTATATATTAGTTAGCGGTGTCTAACTGGCACCATTTTAGATTTTCTAAATTAGTTAGATGAACTAACGGAAAGGACGAGATATGCCAATTGTATTTGCCCCAACTGACAAGGTACTCAAAATCGTCAAAGTTTTAGCTGATGAGAAAACGAAGAAGCACCTGGCCTCTCTTGGAGTCGTTCAGAATGGTGAGATTGAAGTCGTTTCCTCATCTAACGGCAACGTCATTGTGGTGGTCAAGGGAGTAAGGCTCGCGATCAACCGCGATGTTGCGACGAAAATTCTAGTTGCATAGAAAGGAAGGAATCATGCTCAAAAGACTAGATGAATTAAAAGTTGGCGAGACTGGCCAAATCAAGAAGGTAGGCGGTGAGGGCCGCCTAAGAAGAAGGCTCTTTGACATGGGTGTTACACCTGGAGCCATAGTCAATGTCAGAAAACTCGCTCCTCTTGGCGATCCAATTGAGGTCACCTTGAGAGGCTACGAATTGACTTTACGTAAGGTTGAAGCCAATTTGATCGAAGTTGAGGTGGAGGACTAATTATGAGCAAACGTTTTGCATTAGCCGGAAACCCAAACTGTGGTAAAACCACATTATTCAACTCCTTAACCGGATCGACCGCTCACGTCGGCAACTGGCCAGGCGTCACTGTTGATAAAAAAGAAGGAACCTACAAGAAGCTTGCTGAGAACATCGACATTATCGACCTCCCAGGCATTTACTCCTTATCTCCATACACGAGCGAGGAAGTTGTCTCTAGAAACTACATCCTCGAAGAGAAGCCTGACTGCGTCATCAATATCGTTGATGCTACCAACCTTGAGAGAAACCTTTATTTAACCACTCAGCTCCTTGAGATCGACGTCCCAATGGTCGTCGCCCTCAATATGTGCGACGTTCTCCGTAAGAGGGGAGACAGCATCAAAATCGATGAGCTCGCCAAACGTTTAGGCGTTCCAGTCGTTGAGATCTCCGCTCTTAAAGAAGAGAACCTCGATAACCTTATGAAAGCCGCTTATGAGGCTTCCAAAGAAAGAAGAGAAGGCTCAACCGTCATTGAGAACAAGGATCTTCTCCACCTCGTTGGCGATGTCAAAATCGCTTTCGAAGGCATGAAGATCGCCAACCCTCTCTTCCACGCCGTCAAGTTAGTTGAGCTTGATGAACTTGAGACCAAAGACCATCCATCCCTCGTCAAGATGGTTGAGGATTTCAAGGAAACCTTCAACGACAAGACTTTCGGATCTGACTTCGAAGCGCTCATCGCCGATGCCAGATACACTTACATCTCCAAACACTTCACTGACCTCTTCGTTTCTTGCCCAGAAGCAGAAGTGGTCGAGTCCGAAGAAGCAAAAGGAACAAAGAAACTTACCACCTCCGACAAGATCGATAAGGTGTTGACGCATAGAATCTGGGGTCTCCCAATCTTTGTTGTCATCATGTTCCTCATCTTCCACTTCACCTTTGGTGAGGCTCTCTTCTTCATCCCTGTCCATATGGAGGGAGCGGCCGCTGACTTCTTCTCTGGCATGTCCGGAGAGCCAATCGACGGCATCCCATCATTAGGCGTCTTCCTCCAGAGCTGGTTTGGCTGGTTCACCGATTCTCTTATCATCGAGAACCTTGCGAGCGTCATGCCGGAAACTTGGTATACCTCCTTGTTCCTCGATGGCATCTTAGGTGGCTTGTCCGCGGTTCTTAGCTTTGTCCCGCAGATCATGCTCTTATTCTTCTTCATCGCCATCCTTGAAGATTCTGGTTACATGTCACGTATCGCCTTCATCCTTGACCGTGCTTTCCGTAAGTTCGGCCTCTCAGGAAAGGCTTTCATCCCAATGCTCACCGGATTTGGTTGCTCCGTCCCAGCTATCATGGCCACGAGAACCCTTGAAGATGAGAAAGAGAAACGCTTAACAATCCGCTTGATGACTTGCTTCTCTTGCGGTGCTAAAGCCCCAATCTGGGCGATGCTTGCTGGTATTGGTGCCTGGGTTGGTGCCGCTGGCGACATCTTCGTCTTCACCATCTATCTCGGCGGTATCGCTGCCGCGGTCATCTTCGCTTTGTTCTTAAAGCTCTTCTCCAAAGACCGTTATGTCTCCCCATTCGTCATGGAGCTTCCGGCCTATCACTGGCCACAAGCCCGTAACGTCGGAGCCCTCCTTTGGGAGAAACTTAAGCACTACATGATCAAAGCCGGCACCATCATCCTTGCTTGCACGATCGTCATTTGGTTCCTAAGCAACTTCGGTTGGGACTTCTGGTACAACAACGCTTTCAACAGTTCCTTAGAAGATGCCACCTTCACCTTGAACGGAAACGTCTATCCATACTTCGTCGAAGTCATGAACGAAGAAGGGGAGATGGAACTTGCCTACAACATGGAATGGTCCATCCTTGGCACTCTCGGACAAGGCCTCAGATACTTCTTCTATCCTCTTGGCTGCCTCGAAGGCGGTTGGACTTATGGTGCTGATGGTTGGAAATACTGCGTTGCTACCATCACTGGTCTTATCGCTAAAGAAGATGTTGTTGCCACCATGGCCGTCCTTGGCCTTGACGAAGGCACCATCGCTCTCAATGCCGCTGGCGCTTACAGCTTCGCCGCTTATAACCTCTTCACCATCCCATGCTTCGCCGCTATCGGCGCTGCCCATGGTGAACTCAAAGGCAAACACTTCTGGCTTACCCTTCTTTGGTGGTTTGCCATGTCATACGTTGTCTCTCTTCTCATCTACTGGATCGGCGCGGCCTATGTCTTTGCCTGGTGGCTTGGTCTTATCGTCACCTTGGTTGTTGTCGGTGCTATCGTCGGCTGCGGCATCGTTGTCTCAAAGAGACAGAAAGAGGCGCTCGCTGTTGGAGCGTAAGGTGAAAAACTATGCAGTGGTATGAAATTCTCATCATAATTGCTGCCGTCTCGTTTGTCGTTGGCGTTTTCGTCTGGAACATTTTCCTAAAAAAGAAGACCGGGAAATCTCTTTGTTCGGATTGTTCTGGGAATTGTCCGTCTTGCTGTGGGTGTGGTTCTTGTCACAAGAAAACAAGTCTTGTCGAAGAGTATCACAAATCCTCGGCCAAATAAGACGTTAATCAACTCGCATTCATGAAGGAAAAGGAGGAAATGAAGAGACCTCCTCTTCCGATTGCGTAATACCCTCCATAAAGGGCCCGAAGCTCCAAGGGCCCTTTTCTTCTCTTAGTAAAGAAGTTTCCTTGTAAGAAATCCAATTGCTAACTATAATGTTCGAGCGGTTGGGGCATTAGCTCAGTTGGGAGAGCGCATCGTTCGCAACGATGAGGTCGACGGTTCGATCCCGTTATGCTCCACCATTTTTATTATCAGGTGTCGTTGTCCAAAGCCACTTATTCAATGATTAAAGAAAACCCCTTCCATTTTGGAGGGGGTTTTAAATTCGAATTATTTATAAACAGGTGGTTGATATTCTCTTTCTTCGAATTGGGACAAGTCAGGGTAGAAGACTTCGCATTCTTCGGTTACCTTTGTTCTTTGTTCCTTGGTCTCATCTCTAATGACGTCGCCATTCGCTTTCTTTGAAACGGATCTGGTAATGCAATCCTCGTCGTAAGTGAAATAATCAGAAATGTTTAACAAGTAGTCTTGATGATAGCTAATTGAGTGCAAGATTCCCTTTTCCCCGGTTGGATAATCAGTTATGTCTGAAGCGTTATACTCAAAATCATCTTTAACCACACAGCCAAAAGAACCACTTTTAGGGGAATGGTATTCATGGCTAGTATTACGCTCCATTTCATCGTCGTGGTCAGAGGAGTACCACGATGAGCTAAAACGGAAGTTATCAAAAACGGACTTATCGATCTTGTCAAATCCTGTATAACCGTGAAAGTACGTCCAGCCATTAAGATGAAGGGCGAATTTCTCAGAAAAGTCCTCGCCTTGTGAATTCGCTACTTTGCAATAGTAGGATTCATAAGTCCCTTTGTTTTCTTGTCCTTCGTAATAGCTTTGCTCGCTGTGAACTTCGTAATAGAAACCGTCTTTAATATAGAACAAGGATTCATGAATAATGTGTCTAATTAAGGCGTCTTCATCAAAGTATTCTGTTTTAGCGTTCTCTACGTTTTTTCTGTAAGCCCACTTATTATCGGCATCTAGTTGTGTGATGTAGTGCCTTTCTTGAAAATAGTCTTTTACAGAATAATTCGAATTTGAATAGTTCTTTTTGATGTGGTCTTCCCTTCTTTCGCTAACAATGCTCGTCTTTTTATGAAGAGATTGTTCTTCTGGATATAATAACAAGTCATTATTGACCAAATCTTCTGCCTGCTCTTTAGTGATTGTAGGAGTGCTTAAACTAAACGAAACATCTTCTGAAAACAAACCAACGGTAGTGGAAGATGGTCCAATCGGATGATACGTATTGTTTGTGAAGGAAGAAGACTCGCTCGATTCGGAAGGCAAACTGCTGTCTGAGCCCGAAACCATGGGTGAAGAAATGGCGGCCGCTTCTTGGCAGCCAGCCAGGAGACAAGTTGTCAGTAATAGTCCAATGCTAAAATGCTTCTTCATACTTCGTTTACTATATAACAAGCAAAAATGGTCATACAATACCGATATCTTTACAATAAAGTTAATAATGTGAACCTGTTAGGTTAAAATATGTAAAAGAAAAGGTATTTTCGATGTCGCTCAAAGCAGATAAAAAACATTATTACAAAACAATCGACAAGACTTGTCTCACTGCAAACACCATCTACCTTGTTTTGCATATTTTCTATCTTGTCTTGTTCATCATCTCAGGGCTTACGGTCTTATCGATCGTCACTGGCGCAATCATCGCCTTCTATCTTTTCTCTTACTGGCTCATCAAGATTAAGAAGTATTACTTGTATGCCCTCATCTGCGGCAACGTCTTCTTTGGTTTCATTACCGTCACCTCTTTGATGGCGGGATTCAATACGGGCTTCCATTTCTATTTGATTGGCCTTTGCATCGTCTCTTTCTTCACTTCCTATTTCTCGAAAAGCAAAGACATCAAAGGCTCAATAGTCTGGGTCGGTCTTTCTCTCACCATCTACCTGACCCTCTATTTGGTCTCGAAGTTCAATGAGCCGTACTACAGGATCGAAAAATGGCTTGAGATCACTCTATTCACCACGAATGCGGTGGTTCTCTTTGGCTTCATCGCTTCGTACATGGTCGTCTTCTTGAAATACGCTTTATCGCTTGAGAAGAAGATCATGAACGAATCAAGAACCGATGAGCTCACCCAGATTAAGAACCGTTATGGCTTATATGACTACTTCGAGATGATGGAAGACAAGAGCAACAAAGTCCTCGCCCTCTTCGACATCGACGATTTCAAAGCCATCAACGACCGTTATGGCCATGCTGGTGGAGACTATGTCCTCAAACGCATCGCCGAAATCGTAACCAAAGAATTAAGCGATTGCTTCGTCTGCCGTTATGGCGGAGAGGAATTCGTCGTCGTCTTTGAAGAAAACGATAATGTCTCAGTCCTTGAAAGGCTTGAGGCTTTAAGGAAAAAGATCGAAAACGAAAAGTTTGGATTCGAAGGCGAGGATATCCACATCACCATCACCATCGGTGCGGCTAAAAACCTCGGCGACCTTTCGCTTGAGAGATGGGTTGAAGAAGCCGACGAGAAAATGTATTCCGGCAAGAAGAGCGGGAAGAACAAGACTGTCATTTAATTGGTAGGAAGCCAATCGCGGCTTCCTTTTTGTTTAGTTTCAACGCGCCTATGCGCGAATTGTTGTTTTTGGAAGAGTAATTTGGTATAACGCTTTCATAGATTAAATAAAGGGGCTCTTTATGAAAAATATCTCAATCAAATGCGCGATTCTTTTGAGCGCATTGTCTCTTGTGGCTTTAACGGGATGCGGTGGAACAGGACCAGAAGCAAGCACTGAAGTCTCAATCGTTGACCCAAGCGGTTTTAAGAACGTTAACGACAAAGAACCTTTTGAACTTCATAGCGATCTTCAGAAGGCCTTCCTCGAATATGATGGCTCATTCGCCACATGCCCAGCTGACTTATATCCAGATGGAACGGCTAACCTCTCAGACTCCAATCCAATCACCTTGACCTGGAATTACGAGCTCCCAGAAGGCAAGGAAGTCTCTTCCTATAGCGTCATCTTTGGCCAGAAAGCGGACTTAAGCGATGGTTACCGCGTTCTTGGAAACACCGAAGAATCGATCACCTTCTCTAATCCATTCCTTGGCACGAACTATTACAAGCTCATCGCGACCTATGCGGATGGTACGACTGACGAATCCTTGATCCACACCTTTGAGGTCAATAGCAAATACCCAAGGAACCTCACCATCTCTGGCATGACCAACTGCCGTGATATGGGTGGAAGAGTCACTGAAGACGGCACCAAGATCAAACAAGGCATGGTCTATCGTACGAGCGGCAAAAACCAGAACGGTTCTCTTACCGATGCGACCACCGAAGAGATGATCAACCACCTTGGCGTTAAGA
>Ga0247611_10002951_pt1 | contig 26227 bp, 33 predicted proteins | sample 177DNAGHGhighgp2_FD_192422 | JGI IMG/M metagenome (GOLD analysis project Ga0247611, IMG submission 192422) | Sheep rumen microbial communities from Palmerston North, Manawatu-Wanganui, New Zealand - 1770 DNA GHGhigh gp2 | ecosystem: Host-associated > Mammals > Digestive system > Stomach > Rumen... | reverse complement strand
TACCCTGAAAAATCAGAGATGAAGGGCGGCGGAAACCACCCAAAAAAGCGAAAATTTTAGTTTGACGCTTTTGGCAAAAATGTCACGCTTGATGAAATTTGAAAATTTCATCTGCGTTGAAAATTTCAAAACAGCGCTCAAACCCCGTATTTTCCCGAGTCAAAAATGAAATTGATGAAATTGATGAAATTTCTTCTTTAAACAACACACACGCACCAAAGGATACTAGTATACTTAAGATATTTTATAAGTTTTTATTATATATATAATATATATATATTATAGTATATTAGCTTTAGCTGTGGTTGAGTGTGTTAAAAGCAAATTTCATCAATTTCATCAATTTGAAAATTTTCGCCGTGTTTTTCTAAGAATTGGAGCGCGCCAATCGGTAAAAATAGGGGTTGATGATTTTACTGATGAAATTTTGTCATACCTAAATTTCATCAGTAAAATCAAATTTCATCTTTTCTCCGTTGGTTACAAGATTAGGTTTCGTAAAGTTGCGAGGAACTGTTTTCGTTCTTCCTCCGGCAATGCGGCGAAGCGTTGCATGAATTGCCACGATCCGGAATCGACGGACGGCGTCGGCGGATTGATTATAAGCTCGCCTTCGCCGTTTTCTAGCCACGATCGCGGAACCCCGAACGTTTGGCATATATATTGAATCCTTGACGGCTTTATCTTCCCCGTTGTTTCCCAACGGCTGTACGTTGTTTGTTGCATTCCTAGGCGCGCCGCCATTTCCGCTTGCGATAAGCCTAACGCCGATCTGAGTTGTTTTAGTCGTTCTTTCATGGTTTGGTCTCCTTTGCTATGCATATTAATGCAATTTTGCTATTTCTAAAAGAGATCTTTTGAAGCCGCGCGATTGCTTTTCACTCGGAAAAACACGGGGCGCGCGAACAATTAGCAAAATTTCATGAAATTTTGTTAAAATTCTCTTGACTTTTCACCGATATTGCATATAATGGAACTCAGTCAAGGCAAGAGAGCCACAACAAAAAGGAGACCTAAAAATGACGCAAGAACAAAAAGCCCTGGTTATCAATCACATCGCCAACCTCATGATCAAAGAAGAAGGCGTCTGCCGCAATGAGTTCAAAGAAATCTGGGACCGTCTGGTTAAGAAGACGGCGGAAAGCAAGGCGGTCGACTATCTGCTTTCGTATCGTCGCGGTCATGATGACAAAGACGACGCGCAACGTCTGGAAAGCGCGAAAGGTTACGTCCGCGCGCTTATCCAATGTTTCAAAGTGCGCGAACTCGAAAAGCTTGCGAAGGAGCTGGAAGCGGCGGAACGCGAACGCAAAGAAGCGGAAAGCAGGGCGGAACGTAAGGCGAAGGTTGAGGCGCAGAACGACGCGGAACAGACGGTTTATGCGCAGGTCGAAAACGAAGTCGAACGACGTGAAGCGGATGCGCGCATTGACTACGCGATTAAGCAGTTCGGACGTTATACGCAAGAGGCGTGCGCGGCGATTCGCGCGATCGAGATTAAAAAAGAGCACAAGCCGTTTGAAGGGAACAGCGTCGTCGGTATGCGCTTGGCGGCGGCTTGGCAAGCGTCTGGTCAACAGTCTGATCGAAGCGCGTTTTGCGCGCTCTTGGCGCGTATCAATGCGCCGGAATGGCTGGTCGATTTCCTCGCCTCTGGTCGTTGCTGGATGATAAGCCCTTTAACGGCGGCGCGGCTCATGATTGACTATTGCGACGTTGAAAAGCTGGAAGCGGAACAAGACGTTTATGACGCGGTTCGCGCCTATCTTTTGAACAATGACGTTCGCGTGCTTAGCATGGTTGACGATGACGCGGTGAGCAAACTCGCGGCAATGCAGCGCAGTCTTATGCGCGAACTTTACCTTGAAGAAGCGATCGCGCTCGTCTTGAACGCGCTGAAAGAAAAGGAGACGGAAAATCGCGACGCGCAAGCCGACGACGCTGACGACGTGCAAGCCGACGAAAAGGTCTGGACGGACGACGACTTCGCAATCCCCGCCGAAGAAGCGTACGTCGAGACAATGAAGGCTGTCGCGGTTGAGGATATGGAGGAACCGGACGTCGACTTCGACGAATACATCAAGGAATATCGCGCGGCGCATAAAGAGACGCGTGCGCGCAGCCTGGCGCGCAGCTTGCGCGACTTTCTCTGGACGCGCGGGTTTACGCTCGACGACGTGGGCAAGGCGGAATGGTGGCAAACGGTCGCGCTTCGCTGGCCTTCGCTCGACGAATTCGTCGCGGTCGCTAAGGCTGGCGGCTTGAAGAATATCGACAAATACTTGCGCAGGGGTTTGCGCAAGGCTAACAAGAAGCGCGCGGTTCGCGCTCTACTGAGAATCGCGCGCGCATATGCGGAGACCTGTCTATGATCAAAATCACAACTGCTGACGCGCTTCGGCGGGCGATTCCCGCCGACGCGTCAAGGGTTTCGCGCGTCTTGACCGTCGCGCGCATAATCCAACGCTCGGACGATAAGCGCGCGACCGCCGCGCTTCTACAATCGGAACTGGAAACGCTGCGCGTCTATGCGCCGCTGGTCTATGATGAAGACCTCGACGCGTTTATCGTACTCGCTAACGGCGTCGCGTATACGGTCGAAGTCAACGATCTCGATACTATCTTGGAGGAGTCATGCCGGAATATATCGGACTAAGAACGCGGGTTGAAGTCGGCAAGGCGTACGCGCTCGACGGCTTCGGCGCTTTCCACTTTGAACCGTATCAAGGGAACGGCGAGAATTGCGACGATTGCGCGTTTAAGAACGTCGACTTCCCTTGCGAGCGGTTCGCTTGCGACTCGTCGGAACGCGACGACGGGCTGGACTTGTACGCGGTTAGGGTTCCCGGCGATACGGTACCCGACGGCGTGGAGCGCGTGGAACTTGGAACGCGTAAAAACCTTTCTCCGTTTGTCTCGGATACGGTCGACGTTAAGCTTTTGCCGCGCTTGCGCGCGCTCTATGCTGAGTCGCTGGAACTGGAAGAACAAGCGGCGACCTATAAAGAGCAGGCGCGCGCGTGCGCGTCTGCGGCGAAGTCTAAGCTTGCGCAGCTGTATGAGATTATTAACAAGGGGCAAACGCCGGAGGCGCTGTTTGAGGAGGCTGAACGTGTTCGCAAAGGCAACTAAAAAAAGCGTCGCGCCGAAGGTCGCGATACAAGGCGTATCGGGCGCCGGTAAGACGTACTCGGCGCTGCGATTTGCGCGCGGGCTAGGCGAGCGCGTCGCGCTAATCGATACGGAGAATAGAAGCGCGTCGCTCTATGCGAGCGCGTTTGACTTCGACGCTTGCGAGATTATGCCGCGTCCGTTTGGAAACTCGACGGCATTCTGGTGGACGGATTTTCGCGACGCGATACAAGCGGCGATCGACGCGAAGTACGACGTGCTAATCGTCGATAGCGCGTCGCATATCTGGGACGCGACTTTGGCGTTTAAATCGCGGCTCGACTCGCAAGGCGGCAACTCGTACGCGAATTGGAGCGTTCCTTCGCAGACGTTCGCAACGGTTCAGAATGCGATCTTACAAGCGCCGATCCCGGTCGTCTGTACATTCCGATCGAAGATGGAGTATGCGCTTGAAAACGTCGACGGCAAGCTAATCCCGCGCAAAGTTGGACTCGCGCCGGTAACGCGCGCGGACGCGGAATACGATTTTACACTGGTCTTCGATATTGACCGCGATCACGTCGCGACGGTTTCCAAGTCGCGCGCCGCGATTTTTGGAGACGACTTTAAAGAGATTTTAACGGAAGAACACGGCAAACGATTTAAGGAATGGCTGAAATGATTGAATTTAACGACAACTTCGATAACGTGGAAAATGAAAACATTGGCGGAAGCTCGACGCTCTCGGAGGGCTGGCATAAACTCGAATTGCGCGAAGTCGGCGACGTTCGACGGAATGCGAAGGGAACGTGTCAGGGCGCGCTCTTTACGTTTGGCGGCGTCGACGGCTCGTTTAAGCTGTGGCTCTGCGTTAAGGCGGAAACGTCCGACGCGCTCTGGATGGAGCGAAAATTCAAGGTCATTATGCACCGAATCGCGCAATGCGTCGGGGTCGACAATCTCCACTCGACGGACGACCTTATCGGCAAGCCGTTTTACGCGAACGTCACGGCGCGCGAGCGGGAATACCAGGTGAAGAACGAAGTCGATATTGAGACCGGCGCGCCTATTATGCGAAAAACGGTCGACAACGACTTTCGCAACGGCAAAGCGGGCGAAGTGTTTCTCTCGTGCGCGGAATACGCGCAGAAATATCAAAATTTCCCGTTTCAATTTAAATGAAGTACGTTTTTAAAATCGATCGCGCCGCTCCGACCGCGAACCTTATCTGGCGCACGTTCAAAGGACGTACGGTTCTTAGTAAGGAATATCGCGAATTTATCGCGGCGGTCGCGGCGGCGGTGAAGGTCAAAACCGTTTGGGAGTACGTATCGGTCTATGTAACGGTACGACCTAAGCGGCGAATCGGCGACGTCGGCAACCGCTCGAAAGCGGTTATGGACGCTTTAACGCGCGCGGGCTTTTGGGAGGACGACAAAATCGTTGCGCGCGTCGTCGAGACCTTCGCGGAACCTTTAAAAGAATATCCGAACGGCGCGACGCTAATCGTCGTCGCGCCTGCGGCGGAAAAATGGAGGCATGAAGAATGGTAGATTTATTTAACCTCGACGCGAAATGCGCGGCGGCTGAACTCGCCGCGATTAAGGCGCAAAAGGAGCTGGACGCGTTTATCGAGCGAGCAAAGGACGAATACGACCCGAACTTCGACCTGAATAAATACAACCCGGAAATTACGCAAGAGCGGTTTGAAGAAGTTAAAAAGACGCTTGAAGAAATTCGCGCGCGCCTTGCGTCCGTCTACAATCGACTCTGCGAAGAACATGACGAGATCGTTAAGCTTCGCGAAGCGTATCACGCTTTTTTAATGGGGAGGAACTAATGCGCACGCCGCCGTCTGTTAATAAGCCGGAGGACTTCGACCTTGATATTGAAATACCCGAAGGAGAATTTTACCGGGTTGAAATAACGGTCTCGCCGTTAATTCAAAACGGCGACGTCGACAATCGAATCCGACCGGTTTTAAACGCGCTTGCGAAGCGCGGGCTGCCGGAGGAAAAGGTCGTTTATATATCTTGTCGATTCGGTTCAGAAAACAAAGTTAAAATCATTCCGACGGAGGCATGGCTATGAAGTTGGTATTTCCCGACATTGCGCCCTCGACGACGAAGGCGCGACGACCGGACGGGAGCTGGTATAAATCTCCGCAGTCGGATGCGTGGGACGCGCTCGTCGCGCGCGTCGTCGGCGAGCAGCGCGCTCCGGCGTGGGAATGGTTCGACGTCGTGATCGTCGTCGATTTAAAGGTGAAGCGCGGCAAACTCGCATGCAGAGTCAAGCAGACGCTCGACGCGATCACGCGCGCGAAATTCTGGAAGGACGACCGCTGCGTTTCCTCTATCGTTTTGCGCTACGGCGCGCTCGGTCGGAATCGAACGACGGTCTATTTAAAAGAAGGTCGGCGCAAGTTCGCAACTTGCAAAGCGGCGAAGGCTGAACAGCTGGAAGAAGCGCGCGCGATTCTGCGCAAGCGAAGCGATATTCCCTGTACGGAATTAGCTAAAATGATCGGCTGCTCGTATCAAGCGGCGCACCGACTCGGTAAGCAATTGGAGCAAGAGGGAGTCGTCTGGAACCCGTCGCGACTTGACGCGGCGAAGCTGGAAAAGGCGCGCGAAATTATGCGCGCGAATCCTAACGAGACGGCTATGTTTCTAGCTAAGCGGCTTAGCTGCTCTCATGAACTTGCGACGAGGCTTATTAATACTCTTAAAGAGCAGGGGGAGAAACTTGAATCGCGTCGCGAACTTGTCGCGCGAATTTTGCAAGAGGAACCGACAATCTCGGCGCCCGACCTTGCGGTTCGTATGAACGTTAGCATTCCGACGGCGTATCAATGGAGGCGCAAGTATGGCAAGCAAATTTGAACGCGCGCGCGAGATTATGATCGCGAACCCGTCGACGCGCGCTTGCGAACTTGTCGACGCGCTCGGATGCACGCGAAAAACGGCTTATAATTATATTTATCTACTATCAAAGAGCGGATTAAGACCGAAAAAACATAGGCGCGCGCTGCCGCATTATGAAGAAGCGCGTGAAATTCTTTCGCGCGAATCGCTCGACGCAACGGCGCTTAAAATGCGGCTCGGTATTTCAATTGCAATTGCGCAATCGTGGCTTCGCCGTTACGAGACGGAGCGAAGGATTCGCGAATGCTTACCGGCGACGCGCGGCGAAATTGCAAAGCGGCTCGGAATGCCGCGTCGCATGATAAATTATTATTGTTGCCTGTGTAAAATCAAAACGGTGGAAGAAGATGATCGTCAAACGGTTCCCGATTGGCTTAATAGCGAGGTACGACTAACCGGCGAATATTTTCTCCGCTATCTAAAATGCTGGCGCGCTCGACAACTTGGTCGCGTAATAGGCAAACGCTATTTCGTCACGAAGTGGGGAATGTCGCGCAAGTATGCGCATAAATGCTTAGCGATTCGGCGTTATCTTCGGCGACGTCCGTGTTCGTCAATGGAAGAAGTCGCGCAATATTTCGACATGCCCGTTTCGTCTGTTTATTCCGCAATAAGCGATTTAAACGCAGCGGTTGAAAGAGTGGTAAAGCTGTGGAGGAATTCAACGACCTGGAAGCGCGTCGCGAACGCGTCGCGCTGCTTAGGAGTCAAGGGCACACAAGTCGACAAATTCAAACTGCGCTCGGGCTTACCGTTGGACAAGTACGAGGAGACGTGAAGCTTTTTCAACCGCAGCCGTACGACGACGACGTGCGCAAGCTCTTAGCGGAAAACCTATCTTGTAAAGCAATTGGCGAACAGCTTGGAATCTCTGAAACGTCTGTATGTCAAGCGGTTTATCGCATAAAGCATCCGCGACCGACGGTAAGAATAAGAACTTGGAAAAGGATTCCGAATGAAACGCGCGACGCGATACGCGCGTATGCGACGGCGAACCCGGGCGTTCCTTATCGCGTTATCGCGAAGAAATTCAATATTAGTGAAAAAACGGTAGGACACTTTACAAGGAGACGAAAATCACCGAGGAAAACTACGCAAGAGGAACGCGACGCAATACGCGCGTATGCATTAGCGAACCCGAAGACAAAACTAAGGACTGTTGCGAGACGATTTGGCGTTAGCGTTTCGGTTGCGTGGCGGATTTTACAGGATCGACCGACAAGAAATAAACGTATGAACGCCGCCGTCGAATATTTTAAATATCATTCTAAGGAGACGCAAGTTAGTATCGCAAGTGTGTTTGGCGTTGCCCGCGGCGCGTTAAATAAACGCTTGAAACGGCAAGGACTCGAACGATCGCTATTGCGCGACGAGGTTTATAAAGCGCATAGAGATCATACCGACTGGTCGACTAAACAAATAGCGCGCGTCGTCGGTTGCTCGCACTCGTATGTAAGGCGCGTTTTGCCTGGGCTTGGCGTCGTCGACGTTCCCGATTATTCATGCATCTCTACTAAAAGACTCGATCACGCTTATGAGCTGGACGCGAAGGAACCTCCGAAGGAATTCGAACGCGGAATAGCGCCGCTTCGGTTCCCTCCGATATTCATGAAGCAATACGTGAAGGTCTATTACGAGGCGCGAAAAATTCGCGAAGAATTCACGCCGGAAATCCGCGCGATATGCGAGCAAATAAAGCGCGGCGAACTCGGAAAGGAGGCGCATATGCGCGAATATCGAATCGGGCAAAGCTGCGGATTTTTCGATTGTTCTTATAACTCGTTTTGGGACTGCGTAGGAAAGTAAATGGAGCTTCGATATTATCAAAAGGAGGCGGTCGACGCCGTTCTACGCTCGGTTGCGACGGAGAACCCGTGCGTTGAGATTCCGACCGGCGGCGGCAAAACGCCGATTATTGCGACGCTATGCAAGACGTTCGTCGACGCTGGCGCGCGCGTTTTGTGCGTTGCGCACCGTAAAGAGCTATTGGAGCAAGCGGCGGAAAAGATACGGACGTGGGCGGGCTTTCGACCGGCTATTATTTCAGCTGGGCTAGGCGAGCGCAATTACGACGGTCGCGTCGTCGTCGCGGGTATTCAGTCGATTTATCGGAGCGTCGATAAGCTTTTACAAAAAGGCAAAATCGACTTCGTGATCGTCGACGAGGCGCATTTAATCCCGACGACGGACGAAAACGCCGACGGAATGTACCAAACGCTTTTAAACGGGCTGCGAAGCTTTAATAGCAACTTACGCGTCGTTGGATTGACGGCAACCCCGTACAGGCTCTCGACTGGAACCGTCTGCGGTGAAGGGAAGATTTTAACCAGAATCATCTATAAAGTCGGCGTGAAGGAGCTGATCGCGAACGGCATGCTTTCTCCGCTAATTAGTAAAGCGCCGGTTGAAGCCGATCACGAATTTTCAATTAAACACGGCGAATTTAATTCGCAAGAGGTTGACGCGGTTTTTAACGTTGATACCGTGATCGCGGACGCGTGCGCTCGGATAGCGCGCGCGCGTCGTCGCTCGACGTTAATCTTCTGCTGCGGTAAAGATCACTGTCGCAAAGTCGCGGAAACGTTGCGGCGTATTTCCGGCGAAGAAGTCGGCGTCGTTTTAGGCGATTCAACTGACCGCGCGGAAACGATTGAACGCTTTAAAGGCGAACGCGGATTGTTTGAAGAAAAACCGCTTCGGTTCCTTTGCAACGTCGACGTTTTAACGACGGGCTTCGACGCGCCGAACGTCGATTGCGTCGCGCTCTTGCGACCGACGGCAAGCCCCGGGCTATATTATCAGATGTGTGGGCGCGGGTTCAGACTCTGCGAAGGAAAAAAAGATTGTTTAATTCTCGACTTCGCGGGCAATATTCGACGATTTGGTCCGATTGACACGCTGGAACCCGTTGAGAAATACAAGCGCGAAAAGCAGGAAAAACGATTTAAGACGTGCCCGTTTTGCTTTGAAGTCGTTGCGGCGAATGCGAGGGAATGTCCGCAATGCCGCTCGAAGCTCGTTTGCGACGACTTCTTTTGTCCGTCGTGCGCGACGCCGAACGACGCGCGAAACAACTTTTGCGTCGCTTGCGGGTTCGCTTTCCGCACAAAGCACGACGGCATAGCGGACGATTCGCCGATTCTCTCCGTACCGTCGATAGAAGAACCCGTCGAAAGTCTGGAATATATTCGACACGTCGGCAAGCGCTCCGGCAAGCGGTCGCTTCGCGTAATTTATCATACGCCGACGCTTGCGATTGACGAATACGTTTGCTTCGAGCACGACGGCTACGCGCAAGAGAAGGCGCGGCGCTGGTGGGCTGAGCGGTCGACGATTGAAACCCCGCGAACGGTGGAGCAAGCGTGGGAAATTATCGAAGCGGTCGGAATAGGCGAACCCGATAAAATCAGATATAAGCCGAAGCAACCGAATAAATTCGGACCTGAAATAACCTGGACGAACGCGGAGCGGAAACACGTTCGACCGCCGTACCCGCGCGTCGATAACCCGCTTAATCTTAGCTGCGCTTGCGGCGGCGATTCTTTTCTTTACGAGAAAAACGGCGATTTTTATTCGATACGCTGCGCATTTTGCGGCGAACCCGTCGCGTCGATTAATCCGTCTGATTTCTCGGAGGAAGGCTATTTGCGCGAGCTGGAAGCAATAGCGGACGCCGGCGTCGGCTGGTATGACCCTGCGAAGGGATTTGAAGATTTTCAAGTGGAAGATGATTTGCCGTTCTAAGGAGACGCTCGTGCGAATCGCTGCGAAAAAGTTGAGGGAAGCCGGATTAAACGCCTTACCGGCAAAGGACAAGCGCCCGCTCGTCGCGTGGAAGCAATACACCAAAGAACCGTGTACAATATGGCGCGCCGACGCGGAAATGGTCGGCGTCGTCTGCGGCGCGGTTTCTGGTAACTTGCAAGTGCTCGACTTCGACTTGCAGGCGGTGAAGTTCGACGAATGGAAGCGGCGAGCAATTGACTTCGGCGGCGAGGTCGCGCGCGCCGCGCTCGAACAGGTCTTAATTGAGCGGTCGAAAAGCGGCGGAAAGCACGTCGCGTATCGTATCGACGCGGCGGTCGCGGGCAATCAGAAATTATGCGATACGGCGAACGGCTGCGCAATTGAGACGCGCGGCGAAGGCGGGTTCGTCGTCTGCGCGCCGACGCCGGGCTATGAAGTGGAGCAAGGCGACTGGCTGAAATTGCCGACGCTATCGCATGAAGTCGACGAACTCTTTCTAACGGCGGCGCGAAGCTTATCAGAGATAAAAAAGGAAGCGCCGACCTTTTCTCCGTCTGGATTCTCTGGACTCGACGTTGCCGACGAATTGAGGGAGCAGGGGGTTGAAGAAGTTTTGACCCGTCACGGCTGGACGTACGTTAAAGAATACAACGGCGACGCGCTCTGGCGGCGCCCCGGTAAAGACTACGGCGTTTCGGGCGTTTTGCACCCGGAGACGCAGATGTTTTACGTCTATACGTCGAATGCAGCGCCGTTGGAACCCGGTCAAACGTACACGCCGCTCCAGCTAATCGCCGCGCTCGAATACGGCGGCGACCAGTCGGAGGCGGCGCGCGATCACGCGCGCGATTTACCCGATATATTACCCGACGTCGCGGTCGGTTCCGTTACTCAAATGCCGGAATTCCCCAGGGAGCTTTTAAACGTTCCCGGAACGATCGGCGAAATGACGGCGTTCGTCGAAAGTGTCGCGAAGCGTTCGCAGCCCGCGCTGTCGTTTGCAGCTAGCCTTGCGACGTTTGGACACTTGCTTGCGCGTCGCGTCGCGCTCGGCGGTTCGCTCGATACAAGCCCGGCGTGCTGGATTATTGCAATTTCGCCGCCGTCAAGCGGTAAAGGCGCCGGGCTGTACGTTGCGCGACTGCTAACGAATCTAAGCGACGACGACGACCTCGCGAGCGAATATGAGTCGGTGCAGGTCTTTATTGACTCAATCGCTTCGACGGGCAAACAGTTTCTTTTGCAGGATGAGTTCGGGAGCTGGTTGACGGAAGCGAATAGCGATCGCGCGTCAAGTTGCAAGCGGCGTTTGCTCGAATGCTGGCTGCAGATTTTCTCCGCTTACAACGTTGAAAAGTTCCAATTGCCCGCGTCGCTTCGACGCGGTAAGCAGCCGCCGATGAATCGACCAGCGTTCTCACTTTACGGCGTTACGAACTTCGCGGATATTCAAACGGGTTTGACGGGCAAGCTTTTGAAGAATGGGTTCGTCGCTCGAACGCTGTTTGTCGTCGGCGACTCAAAGGCAAGGTACGACTTCGGTAAAGAGGAGCAAGAAGTCGTTATGCCGCCGACGCTGGAAGCAAGCTGGCAAGAGTGGTTAAAATTCCGACCGCCGACCGATTTAAACATAGCCGACCCGTTGCGGGTTCCTATCGACAAAGACGCTTCGAAGCGGCTTATCGAATACGGGATGGAATGCGACGCGAAGTATCTTGAAATAGACGACGCGAATCTTGCGATTAAGACCGCCGAAGGGCGCGCATACGAAAAGGCGCGCAAATACGCTTTGATCTTCGGCTGCTCGAAATTCGGCGCGGCGAATCCGCACGTCGATCTCGAATCTGCTGAACTTGCGATTAAGTTGAGTCGATACGAGCGCAATATATTCCTTTATTTAACCGACAACGTTATTGCGGAAACAGAGGAAGAACGGTTTGTTAACGAGGTTGTTAGATGGCTATCAAGCGGCGTTAAAACGTTTGGAATGCCGGAAATAACCAAAATCGTTAAGAACAAAGCAATGCGCGACGCGGTGCTCGACGATCTCGTTTCACGCGGCTATATCTCCGTTGAGCTTGTTACGATTGAAGGACAACGCCGTCCGAAAAAAGTATTTAAATCGAATCTATGAAACTAACGTTTAACGACCTTGATCGGCTAACGCGACTCGCTGCGCGAGTCGGGCGCCGCTTGCGCGACGAGGACGCGGAGCACGACGCGCTGCTCGAACTGCTCGACGTTGAGTTCGACGCGAGCTATTCGGAACGCGCGGCGGACGCGTATTTGGTGCGCACGGTCGTTGGACGTTTAATTCGACGGCGGCAAAATGAGACGGGGGCGCGTCTGAAAACGCCGCCGGTTTTCATGCCGCTCTTTGACGTGGAAGAGGAAGAAGAAGAGACGGACGAACGCTGGGCGCGCTTGCGGCGCGTCGTCGATCGGCTGGAACCCGACGAGCGGCGAATCGCCGAAGCTTTGCTCGAATACAAGAGCCAAGCGACGACGGCTGCGCAGCTTGATGTAACGCGCGGGCGGGTTGCGCAAGTCGTCGCAAAACTTCGGCGGCGGGTTGCGCTCGACGCGGCGTTCGACAAAGCAGAGGAAGAACGCGAAGTCTCGGACGACTTGCGCCGTCAATATCCGTTATTGTTTTTGGGAGATAAATGGAAATGAAACTTGCAAAGAAGCCGGAAAAGAAGGTTTTAACGGCGGACGACGTTGCGGAATATCTCGGAATAAGCGCGCAGTCCGCGCGCAAGTTCCTAGCGAATGGAACGATACCCGGCGGGTTTCGGGTTGGGCGCTTGTATCGGATAACGCGGGAGAATTTTGAGCAATATTTGAGGTTGACGCGCTCGGAGAAATAAGCGAAGGTTCGTCAACCCTTTTTGCAATCGCGGAGACCTTTTATGCGAGCGCAAAAACGCAAACGCAAGAGGGGGCAAGCCTACCTTTTGCAATTCACATTATTTAAGCGGCGTCGGGCAATGTATTTACCGACGCATTATAGCGACGCGCAAGCGTCGCGAATCGCAGCGGCGATACAAGAGTGCGCGGCGGCGATTGAGTCGGAGCGCAACGTCGATAAAGCGACGTGGGCGTTTTTAAATTCCATGTCGGACGACTTGCGCGCGCGGTTTATTCGCGCCGGACTGCTCGAACGCGACAAGACGATTGAGGAACTTTGGCGCGAATTCGTCGCAGCGAACGAATCCAACTGGGCGGAAAAGACAAAGATTTTTAAACGCTGGTGTGAACAAACAATGCGGAAACGAATTGATTTTAGTCGCGACGACGTAACGCCGGAGGAATGGCAAGCGGCGTTTGACGCGATACCGAATAACGCGTCGCGCTCCGGCTGCGTTCAGACGTTTAAAGCGTTGTTTAATTGGGCAGTCGACGCGAAGCTTGTAGACGAATCGCCGATTAAGAAAGTCAAGGGCGGCGGGTATAAAAACAAGTCGCGCGAGCATTTTGTAACGAGGGAGGAATACAAGCGATTCATAGCGCGCGCCGACGTGGAAGCGCGCGCGCTGTTTGCGTGCTATCGCTTCGGCGGGCTTCGACTCTCGGAGGCGCTGTTGCTCGAATGGGAAGATATTAGCGTCGACTCGGTGCGCGTGCGCAGTCCGAAAACGGCGAAGAAAGGCAAGGGCGAACGCTCGGTTCCTTTGTTTCCAGAATGGCGCGCCGCGCTCGACGCGTTGCCGCGCGGTCACGGCTTGATTTTTCCCCGTTGGAACTATGCGAAGGTGAATAATACGACACAAAAGCTTATCAGACTAAGCGGGCTACGTTGGGAGCGAATGATACAAAATCTTCGCGCAAGTCGCGCGAGCGAGATTCAATCGGAATTCGGAGAAGTCTGCGAATCCGCGTGGCTCGGTCATACGCCGACGATCGCGCGCGATCATTACTTGCAGCCGACGGCGAACGACTTTAAAAAAGCGGTTGCAAAAAAGGTTGCAAACGACGAAAAACAGTGAGATTTTTGCGCGTTTAACGCAACTAAAAAAAGTGGCGCGATCATTGTTAATCCTTTATTTATCAGAGATTTAACAGCCGGTCGCGGGATTACAGCATAGAAAAATTTTAATAGCAATATCAACGACTTACGAAAAACAGGTTGCAAAAAGGGTTGAAGCCGTTTCCAATGCGGAAACGGCTTTTTTTGGCGATACTTTTTCGGAGGTTGATATGCAAAACAAAATCAAAGAAGTTTGCGCGCGACTGGAAGAAACCCTGCTCGCGAAGAATGCCGATTACGGCAATTCGTTCGCGTCGTCGCGACTAACGAATACGACGACGCGCGAACGGATCCTTATTCGACTCGAAGATAAAATTTCTAGGCTGGCGTCGCTCTCGCAACGCGAACCCGCGTTTGAATCGCTCGACGATACGATTCTCGATATTGCGGGCTATTGCGTCTTGTTTCTTTGCTCGGAGGACTAGATGCTAGCGCCGATTAGATGGATGGGCGGAAAGTCGCGACTTCGCGCGCGACTCTATCCGATTTTCGACCGCATACAGCGGGACGCGTTCGTTGACTTATTCGGCGGCTCCGGCGCGATTATATTCGGCAAGCCGCCGGAGCGGCAAGAGATTTACAACGACGCGAACCGGCTATTGCCGCTCCTTATGCGCTGTTTACGCGACCCGGAAACGAACGCGACGATTCAAACGCTCTGTCGCTATACGCCGCACTGCCGCGAATTTTGGTATGAGAATCGCGATATATGCCGCGCGTGGCTTGCGAACGACGAAAAGTTACTTGACGAGCGTGTTAAGAAGGCGAAGCTAACGGCGTACCCGCTCGAAACGGTCGTCGCGTTCTGCTTCTTCTATTGCCAAAACTGCGGCTTCGGCGGGAAATTTTTAAACGCTTACGGCGGCGGGATTGATCGTTGGGGTTGCTCTTCGCACGCGGGCAAATACGCGAACCGCGTTGATCTTTTACCGCAATTTGTTGAGCGTTTGGCTCGCGTTCAGATTGAGAATCTCGACGCGCTGGACGCGCTCGACCGCTGGAATTACGAGATGACGCTATTCTATTGCGACCCGCCGTACGACGTTGAATGCGCAAAGAGCTATTCGGATAACGGCGCGACCGCCTGGAATACGGAAAAGCGGGACGCGTTTATCGATCGGCTAATTCATTTAAAAGCGTCTGCGGTTGTTTCTTGCTACGATAACGAAGCATATCAACGGCTGGAAGCGGCGGGCTATGCTAAGGAACAATTTCAAACGGTCATGAGCGTGAATAAAGACACGAACTCGGCGCCGCGAACGGAGACCGTCTACTGGCGTTGGAACGGCTGGAATAATCCTCGGAGGCTATTTTGACGACTGGCGACTGGATGCGACTTGGCGAACCCCTGAATCATATCTGGTATATGATCGGTACGCAATTTCCTGTTGATTACGGTAATATGCCGATTTTAGTGATTCTCGACGACGTTCAAAAGACGCGCGACTCCGTACTCGAACTCGACCGCCGACTTGCAGAGTTTGCGGAAAATGCGAAGCGCGAATACGAGGAGAAGGAAAATGGAAAACTATTTGACTGAAATATTTATTTTAGGCGCGGTTCTTTTCAGCTGGCTGTGGATTTTGATCGCGATGAATCGAATTGCAAAAGCGATTGACGAGCTTCGACAAGATCTCAAAGAGTCTGGAAGCGGTTGGCATTTTCTGAAGTCGTGCGAACCTGGAATGTGGTTTGAACACACTGTTAGGAGGGAAAAATGAAAATTCAATGCAAGCGCGATGAGTTCGCGCGCGTCTTTACGGTTCTTTCGTCGATTAGCGCAAAAGGAAACGTTAAAATCGCCGTCGACTCTGCGATAACGCTAACGGCGTCGGACGGCGCGATCGGCGGGCGCGGAATTGCGGACGGCGTGATCGAACGCCCCGGCGAAGTCGTCTTGAACGCCGCGCTCCTTAAAAAGATTCTCGCGGAGATGAATTGCGATGAGTTTTCGCTCGAACACGACGGACGAGCGCTGCTAACCGGCGGTCGGTGTAAATATCGGCTTGATATTTACGACGCGACTAAATTCCCCGTCGTGGAACCGTTCGGCGAAGCCGATTACACGATACCGGCGAAGCCGTTCCAAGATCTTATTCGCCGCACGGTATTCGCGACCGACCTTGATAATACGCACTACGATCTCGGATGCGTTATGTTGATTATCGAACCCGTGCGCGCGCTCGGAGTCGCGACCGACGGTCGGCGGCTGGCGTATCAGGCTATTAAATGCGATACAGAGGCGACCGGCGACGCGTTGCTTTTGCCTCGAACGTTGAACCTTATCGATCGCGTTATCGCGGCGACGAACGCCGAAAATGTGCTTTTCACTAAGAAGAACTCGCAGCAGGCAACGTTTAAAATCGGCGATTTTGAGTTTACGTCCGTCGTTAAGGATGGTAAATTCCCCGATTGGCGCTCGATACTTCCAAGGAAAAGCGATTGCAAGCGGGTTGATTTTATCGCGGGCGAACTTGCGCGCGCTGTGCGACAAGCTGGTATCGTCGCGTCGGAAAACAAACCCGGCGTCACGTTGTCTTTTCAATCCGGCTCCGTTAATGTTTCTGCGGCTGGCGAATCGACCGGCGAATCGAGCGTCGATTTGCCGATTGATTACGACGGCGAAGAAAAACGGTTGCGACTCGACGCGCGCTTTTTAAACGACTTCTTTAAAAACGTCGGCGCGACTGAAAACGTTGCTTTTTACTTCGGCGAAGATTATCGCACAATGCTAGAAACCGCCGACGGCTATCAATATATCGTTATGCAAATGGCTTAAAAATGGAAGAACTGGCGAAACGACTAACGACGCGCGTTGCGGATGCGAACGCCGTCGTCTCGGATGCGGTCGCGCGACTCGACGACGCGTTCGACCCGAAGTTGTATTATCATTTTCTCGCGGCGTTGCAAGACGTTCGTCGCGTCGTTTTCAAGCTCGACGCGACGCTGCGCGATGCGATTGAGGAGTATGAAATTGAGCGGCGTAAAATGTGGGAAGACTGATGAGACGATAAAAGAGTATAAACGAAAGCTTCGTGATTACTCTGAAGTCGTCATTACAGAATCTCCGTTAGGCAATACGCTTCGGCGCGTTTCCTGGCTTTTATATCAAGCGCTGCTCGAACTGAGTGAAATACCCGGCTATGACTTCGGCGAATCGAAGTTTGGAACGGTTGCTTGGACGATTAGCGATCTTGAAGATACGTTCGGTGAAACGACTGAAGCCGTTAAACGCGCGCGCGGGCAATTGCGATTAGCGGTTAAAGCTGCTCGAAGCGCGTTGTTTTTCGTGGAAGGCGCGCGCGATATTGACTGGAACGCAATGAAGCAGCGTAGGGCGGTAATGGCGGCGAAGATTATAGAAATTGCGCTCGACGCGCTCACGCGCGAGGTTTCATCTTGCGCGACGGGTTTGGACGGGAATTTAAGACCTGAAATTGCAGAGCGGTTAAAACGTGGAAGAGACTGAATTAAAAAACGCGATGAAGAAGATTGACGACGCGCTCGACGAAGCGTCGAAGCAGATTAGCGCCGTCTATCGATCTTTTTACCCTTTTCGCGACGATTCAGCAACGCTTAAAAAAGAACTTTATCATCTTTTGCTCGGACTCGACAAAACGAACTGGGCGGTCGTCGATGCGCTCGTCGAATGGGGCTGGGCGCGCGCGCTAATCTCCGATTATCTCGAAGGGTTGAAGTAGTGCGCAGCTTGCATTTATTCGCGGGTATCGGCGGCGGGATTATCGCCGACGTTATCGCCGGAAACGAGATCGTCGGCGCGGTTGAAATCAATCCTTTTTGTCGCGCCGTTTTGCGCGCGCGTCAAGCCGACGGAATGCTCCCGACGTTCCCGATTTATAACGACGTTCGCGAAATTAAAGGAGACGAATTTGGACGCGTCGACTTGGTTTGCGGGGGCTTTCCCTGTCAAGATATATCGCTCTTGCACGTCGGCGGACGCGGGCTTCGCGGCGAAAAATCAGGGCTATTCTATGAGCTTGTTAGAATATGCGACGCCTGCGAACCCGCTTTTATCTTTCTCGAAAACGTCCCCGCAATTATTGTCAATGGACTTAGGGACGTACTCGCAACGCTTACCGAGCGCGGGTTCGATGCGGAATGGACGACTTTATCGGCGCGAGACTGCGGCGCAATACATACGCGCAACCGCTGGTGGGGGCTATTCGCTTCCAACGCCGATTCGTACCGTCAACGACTCGCTGCCGACGATTCAGAATGTAGTCGCGAAACGCATTGCGCTGAGCTTGGCGGCGGCGTGTTTCGTCTATCCGAATCCTGGAACCGGACCGACGACGTTCGATATAACCGACCGGGAATGGGCGCTCGAACGTTTGAGATTGATACCCGCTGGTTCGCGAATGAACCCTACAGTAGCAGAGTGGTTAATGGGGTTGACGTTGGGCTGGACGATCATAAAAGAATAGGCGCGTGCGGAAATGCGCAGGTTCCGCTCTGCGCTTATCTCGCATATGAAATATTAATGGAGCGAATGGCGATAACCTAAAAAAAAGGGGGTTCGCTATGCGGGTTTTATTCTGTTTATTGTTTTTCGTAGCGTCGATAGCGAGCGCGCAAGAGTTCAGACGCGCGGAAACGCTGGAGGACGTTTGGAAGGCTTCGTTCCGGGTTGAAACTAGCAACGCGCGCGGCTCCGGCGCATTCTTTGCCGCGCGCGGCGGTAAATGTTACGTCTTGACGAACTATCACGTCGTTGAAAAAGCGCAAGCGGTGAATTTATCGCACTGGGGAACGAACGAGCGCAAGACGATAGGCGCGCGCGTCGTATGGCGCAGACTCTCGGAAAATCCCCGCGCGGATTTTGCCGTCTGCGAAGTAGAAGCCGAAGATATGGCGAAGCTCGACGCGCCGTTTATTCCGCTCGCTGGGCGCGACTGCGCGCCGGACCAGGCTTCTTACATTGCGTCGTCGGGATGCCCGGACGGTCGGTTCGCGCAAGCGTGGAAGGGTAAAACGCTCGGACGCTTGAGCGATACCGTACGATTTCAGCCCGCTCCGGTTGAAGGTCAAAGCGGCTCGGCGATCGTCTCGGAAATCGACGGCGAACTCTGGATAACGGGCGTGCTAACTTACCGCACGGGCGAAAAAGGAAGCGACGCCGCCGAAGGGTTGGCGATCCCGATTGCGAATCTTTATCGCGCGGCGACGGCGTGGTCGCCGACCTCGGACGAATCTTACTCGGTGCCTGATGATTGGCATGAATGCGCGCTCCGTTGGGAGCTTTATACGCGTCAAGGCTGCGCGCCGTGTATTAAAGCTGAAGAAAACGCGCTTATCTTGGAAACAAATAGCATTCCCGTTGAACGGGTTCAGTATGAGCGCGAGAAAAACAGATTTTCAGAAAAGAGCGTCGACGCGACGCCGACGTGGATTCTCTCGGACGATAGTAAACGCATAACGGGCGCGTCGACGGTCGACGAATTAACGGCGGCATTTCGCGAAGCGAATCAAGTTCAGTCCGCCGACGCATATATTGCTCCTGAGCGGCGCGCGGTCATTGAAACGAATCCGCAAACGTCGCAACTATTCGACGACGCGGACGCGTTCTTTAATCGCCGTTCGAGGGAGCAATCTCCGTCTGAAGGTATTTCCGACCAAAAGCTAGGAACGTTAGGCGCCGCGGTCTGCGATCGGCTAGAAGGCTTTATTAATAAGCAGGTCGATGCAGTGGAAGCGCGCGTCGACGCGAAAATCGACGAGGTTTCTGGACGCGCGGTAACGACGTGGAAACGCGCGCGAACTCAAATTGTTCTTGCGTTCTTTCTTGCTATGCTGTTCGCCGTCTGGACGGCGGATTTTATTAAAGGCGGATTGAAGAAGATTAAAGAAATCGTCGTCGCGTCGCTCGAATTGGCAAAGATACAAACGACGGCGGCGAAGCAAGCTGCGCTGAAATACAAGGAGTCGCTCGGTGAAAACTCTGATCATTCTGTTAACGATCATTAATTTTGCTTTCTTTTACGGTTGCTTTCGGCTATATGCTGAGATGAAGGCTAGCTGCTGTTGTGAGGAATGCCAATGCGAACGGATATAGATTTAATTGAAAACGAACGCGACGTTTTGGTTTTTATCGTTGCGTGCTCGAAGGTCGACGGCGAAACGATAACGGACGCGCAGCGCGACGCGATGCTTTATGCGACGAAAAGCGTCGCGCAAATGATCGGCGTCGACTGCTCGGCGGCTTGCACTTCTTTTACCGTTCCTAACGGCGGTACGAAGTTTAGAACGGAAGCGGGGTTTATTGATGGCGACGATAACGGTCTCGAATCTGAATAGCAGCGGCGCGGGTTCGTTCGCCGAAGCTCTCGCGAATGCGACCGACGGCGATAAAATCGTTTTTGCCGTCGCTGGAACGATCGCGGGCGAATATTCGACGAGCGCGGAAATAGAAATAGACGCGGGCGCGTCGTCGGGTTCGCCGCGCGTCTATCCGATTGTTTTAGAGTCGCTCGACGCGGCGAGCGCGACGGTTCGCGGCGTGGAAGCGGAAACTCTCGTCGCCCTTTCGCTGGAAGATTGTAAAGCGGCGTCCGGCTCTGCGAGCGATTGTGAGAATTGCGAGCTTGGAAGTTTTAGCGCGACGACGTTTAGCGCTTGCGTTTTTACGAGCGCGACGCTTACGGATGCAAGTTATATTTCGTGTTCGCTCTCCGGCTGTGCGATAACGTCGACGGGGGAGGCGCATTTTACGCAGTGCGCGTTCTCGGATACGCGATTAATCGTTCGCGGCAATACGACGATCGATCAGTCTAGTTTTCTCGATTGTAATAATACGAATTACGGGGGCGCGATTTTCGTCTGCGGTCGCGGCGTTTGCGCGGTTGCGAATACGACGTTTAATCGTTGCGCGTCGCAACACGGCGGCGTCTGCTGCGTTTCAGGCGGGCGATTATCGATGACCGAATGCGAGCTAGTTAACTGCGATTTATATTCGACCGCCGACGCCGTGCTAACGCGTTGCGAATGCGGAAACGTCTATTTGCGCAACCGCGCGACGCTAATCGATAACGAGATTGAGACGCTCGATTTTCCCGAGCCGGAGGTTCGTTACGTAACTTCGACGCGCGACTCCGGCGACGGTACGTTCGCGACGGAGATTGAAAACGCCGAAGCGTGGTCGATTATTAAATGTCAAGTTGCGGCGACGCACGGCGCGCTCTCGCTCTCGAAATCGCTACATATAATCGGGCGCGCGACGATCGGCGCGCTTTCGCTTTCGAGCGCGTCGCTTCGCGCGGAAAAGGTGAGGGTAGAAGGCGCGGTCACTATGACCGGCTGGCAATCGGCGTTTGAACTCGATCGCGGCGATATTGTCAACGCGACGGCGACGAATTTAATTTCATGCTCTGCGGTTCACTATCCTAGCGCGTATTTACGCAATAGCATTATCTCCGGCAATTCATGCACGGCGATATATAATCGGCTTGTGTCGTTTGATGCGAGCTATTGCACGTTCGCGGGCAATTACAACGGCAATCGTTTTGTCGGCGCAGACGGCGAAGGCTGTATAACGCAGTCGACGAACGACGGATTTTTAATTCCGCCGCCGACGACGAAGCCCGCGACTCCTAACGCCGACGACTGGAACCTCGAATTACTACCGACGTCGCGACACGCGACGACGCCGACGACCGGCTACGATCGCAAGGGGCGCAAGCGTCGATTCGGAATCGGCGCGCTCGACGCGGTGCGCATTGCAGAGACGGGGAAGGTTAAGGCGTTTCTCGTTAATAACGTCTGGCAAGACGCGACGGGCGCGACGCTCGCTAATCTGGACGGGGTTACCGACGTTTATATCGACGACGGCGAAATACATGAAGCGGTCGACTTCGCGCATATTTCCGGCGAAGCTTACGTCGATACTTGCGCGGCGTGCGAACTCGGTATGGACGCGAACGTTGAAGCGAACGACGCTGGGGAGGTCGATTATCTCGACGGCGCGCAACTATCGGCAAGCTTCGCGACGGTGCGGAATAAAACGAATCCTATTGCAGTCGTTACGGCGGAATATTTAACGCTCGTTAATTGCGTTGAGACGAACGACTTTGACGGGATGACACTAACGATTCAGGGCGGCTCGTATCATGCCGACGACGTAAACGTAGTGGAAGCGAACTTCGACGGCGACGTCATTGTCGATTCAATGACCGTCACGAACGGTTCGCTCGGAAACGCGATAATCGACTCGCTAACGATTGACGGCGTTGTATCTTCGTCCGGCGCGATTAACGCCGTTACTGTAAATGGAACTCTTACAACCTCTGGAACAATTGAGCATCTTGAACTGTTTGGAACGTTAAACGTTGAGCAGTCGACGACGATCGGATATTGCACGGCGTCGCACGGCGTGATCAAAGTAGCCCCCTCGTCGATTCTCCGTTTCGAGACGGTCGACTTGGGTTCCAGCTGCGCTTGCGACGGCTTCGTTGTATTTCCTGCGGACTACGATTTAAGCAAGTCGACGGGCGCGCGGATTATGCACCCGGCTAACCTCGTCTCCGCGTCCGCGCTCGTCGAATATGATCAGCTCGAACTAACGATAGAGAAAACCGGCGACGTAATCGTTGAGATTCTCGACGGCGAAGCTTGGACGATTCTCGACGACTTCGATAATATGCCGACGGAGGGCGTTTTCTCGCTGCGAATATGCGACGGCGTAAAGTTTACGCAGGTCGCGGCGAATCGCGTTTATTATTACGTCGGCGGCGACGAGGGTTCCTTTGCGAATCCTAACGACTGGGCGGTCGACTCGAATAAAGAGCATATTTGCACGGTCGCGCCGACTATCGACGGCTGCGTATTCGATTGTCGAAACTATGAAAACGCATAATGAATACAGTCGCGAATATATGCGGCGCAAAATTGCGGAATCGCAAGAGATCGCGCCGCTGCCGCCGATCGTTGATAAAAAGAGGCGCAAGCGCGCTTGCGCCTCTTTTAAATCTTTCTGCGAAGAGTATTTCGCCGACGTTTTCTATTTGGACTGGTCGACGATACATCTTAGCGTAATAGAGACGATCGAACGCGTCGTCAACGACGGCGAGATTTTTACGCTTGCAATGCCGCGCGGTTCAGGTAAGACGACGTTATGTCAAACGGCGATTCTGTGGGCGATACTTACGGGACGGCGTAAATTCGGCGTGCTAATCGCTTCCAACGCGACGCGCGCGGACGCATTGCTCGACGATCTCAAAACGTGGCTACTAACGAACGACAAGCTCTTGGAAGATTTTCCTGAAGTCGTCTATCCGATTCGCAAGCTGGAAGGAATAGCGCAGCGGCAACGCGGGCAAACTTACAACGGCGAAAAGACTAAAATCAACTGGAAGGCGAGCGTACTAACGCTTCCAACAATTGCAGGCTCGAAGGCGAGCGGCGCGACGATTATGTGCGCGGGCATGACGGGTTCAAGCTTACGTGGATTATCAACAACTGACCAAACAGGCGCGAAACTTCGACCTGATCTCGTACTAATGGACGACCCGCAAGATCGCGAATCGGCGCAGTCGGAGGAACAGACGAACACGCGCGAGCGAATCGTTAAGGCTGACGTGCTCGGAATGGCTGGTCCGGGTAAGAAAATCGCGCTTCTAATAACGATCACGGTAATCGCGGAGAACGATTTGGCGCAGCGACTACTCGATCGCGCGCGTAATCCTGAATTTCGCGGACGGCGGTATCAGCTTATGGACGCGCTTCCAACGAATCTCGATCTCTGGAACGAATATCGGCAACTGCGCGACGCGGAAATGATGAACGACGGCGACGGTTCGCAAGCGACGGCGTTTTACGCTGCGCGCCGCGCGGAAATGGACGCGGGCGCGATACCGGCGTGGCGCGAACGGTATAACAAGGACGAAATAAGCGCGATACAGCACGCAATGAACTTGAAGTTTAGAGACGAAGCGGCGTTTCAAAGCGAATATCAAAACGCGCCGGTCGCGAAGGTTGACGACGGAACGTTCTTTGACCCGTCGCGAATCTCTGCGTGCTTATCCGGCTACGATCGCGGCGTGATACCTGAACAAATTCAGTTCCTAACGGCGTTTATTGACGTACATAAAAACCTGCTCTATTGGACGCTATGCGGCTGGGAGCGCGATTTCAACGGCGTGGTCGTCGATTATGGCGTCTATCCGAAGCAGAAAAGAAGCTTTTTCCAAATGTCGGAGGCTTCGCCGTCGCTTGCGCAGTCTGGAACGCTCGAAAGTTCGATTTATGCCGGGCTAACGTCGCTCGTCGACGACTTATTTCAAACGCGATTGAGGGAGGACGGCGCGACGGTCGATTTAAAGCGGGTTTTAATCGACGCGAACTGGGGCGTCATGACCGATTTAGTCTACCAGTTTATAGCGGAATCACCGTATCGCGCGCGACTAACGCCGTCGCACGGTCAATTTTTAGGCGCGTCTAGCAAGCCTTTCTCGGAGCTTACGCTTAAAAAAGGCGACTTTGTGGGCGCGCATTGGCGAATGCCTAATGAAGCGAAGCGGCGCGGGCTTCGGCATATCGTAATCGATACGAACTATTGGAAATCGTTTATATATGCGCGTCTAACGGCGAAGCCCGGCGATATTGGACGGCTAACGTTAAACGGCAAAGAGCACGCGCTGCTCGCTAGTCACTTAGCGGCGGAATATTGCGTACCGACGGAGGCGCGCGGACGGCGCGTCGACGAATGGAAGCAACGCGCGAATCGTAACGACAACCACTGGTTCGACTGTTTGGTAGGCTCTGCGGTCGCGGCGAACGTAGAAGGCGCAAGCTTGCCGGAGGGACAAGTCAAGAACAAAACGCTGCGATCGCGACGCGCCGCGTCGTATCGAAGATTTAGGAACTATGCAAATAGATGAAGCTATACGGTCGCTCACGCAACTTAATCGCATTGAAGCGCGCATGAGCGACGGGATATTTACAGATGACGATCTCGAAGCGGCGCGTGCCGCCGCGCGCTGTTTGCTTGAATTTACAAAAACGCTCGACGGCAAGGCTTACTGCTCGCTAACGATTCATGAACTTCGGACAAGCTTTCTTGAAGCGATTAACGGCAATAAAGAAAGATTTGAACGAATTGCCGAAGCGTTTTTAAATCACTTCGATGAAGAGAATCGAAAGGGGTTTTTAAATGGACGACGTTAATTTGCGGGTTGAGCTTGTCGCGACGAACGAGGTTGACGAGGCGAAGCTTGCGAAAATAATTCGTCTATCGTACGGGATTGACAAAGAAAGCGAGCTGGAACGCGATCGCGCGACGATTCGCAATTGCTTTAACGCCGGGCATATGTCGGTGTTTGAGTTCGTCGACGCGACGGTTCTAATCGAATGTCCGATATACGTTGCGCGGCAACTTATGCGTTATCGTTGCGCGTCGTATTTGGAGCGCAGTTTGCGACGTTGCGAGCCGCTGGAAGCAAATAGCGAATATCAAGATTTAATCGCGCGCGGGGTATCGAGGGAGAACGCGCGCGCGGTTTTACCGCTCTCGACGCAGACGCAATTTTACATGAAGGCGAATTTGCGCGAATGGTTCCATATCTTCGACGAGCGGTTGAGCAAGGGCGCGCAATTTGAGACGCGCGAACTTGTCGAGGGAATAAAAACGGAGATTTGGTTGGCGTTCCCGTTTTATGTGGAGCTATGGGATGAGAAAAAAGGCGTTAAAAGCGACGGTTAAAGTTGTTTCGGATATTTTGCTCGGTGAAGTCGACGGCGAGCCGTTTTGTTTTGCGGGCTGGTCGAAACAAGACCGCGAAAAATGCGCGGCAATAATTCTCCGTCGATATGAAGAACGGGGAACGGATGCAAGCTTGAAGAAGATTCAAAAGCAATTGGAGACGATATGAGAACGATTTTAAGCGCTGTTTTGATTCTTACCGCGTCGACGGTTTATGCGCAATGCCCTGGGGGAGTTTGTCCGATTCGTTCGGGATATGCGACGCGCGGATACGCGTCGCGCGTTTACGCGCGGGCATACGTCGCGCCGAAGTATGCGAGCGTTGAAACTATCCAACCTTGCGCCCCTGTCGAGACGGTTGAACCTTGCGAACCCGTTGAGACTGTTGAACCTTGCGCTCCGATTGAAACTATTCAACCGTGTGAACCCGTTGAAGCAATCCAACCGTGCGCGCCGGTTCAAACGTTTCCTGAAGCTGTAACGGTCTCGGAATGCGTTGGCGGCGTTTGTCCAATACGGCGCGCGACGTCTAACCTTTTAACGCGATTGAACGCCGTTCGCGCGCGGTACGGGCTTGCGGCGTTGAAGCTCGACGCGACGCTGGAAGCGGGCGCGCAACGTCAAGCGGCGTATTGTTCGCAGACGGGCGCGTTAATTCACGGCAACGCGGCGGAAATTCTCGCGCAGAATGGGAGCGGG
>Ga0247611_10002950_pt1 | contig 26240 bp, 19 predicted proteins | sample 177DNAGHGhighgp2_FD_192422 | JGI IMG/M metagenome (GOLD analysis project Ga0247611, IMG submission 192422) | Sheep rumen microbial communities from Palmerston North, Manawatu-Wanganui, New Zealand - 1770 DNA GHGhigh gp2 | ecosystem: Host-associated > Mammals > Digestive system > Stomach > Rumen... | reverse complement strand
CGATAGCCATTGACATTAGCGATGTCGGAATCTTCGCCGACCCATAAACCGCCATAGATGCACGAACCTAAGTGCTCAGCAAATTGTCCATATATCTCCTTGGGAATGATTTGCTGTCCTTGGTCTGCATGAAGGGTGGCAGTCGTCTGAGCATTGGCCATTGACATTACACCTGCTAAGAATAACGATGAAAGTAACAGCTTATTCATATTCTCTATCTGTTTTTAGTTTATTTCTTGTAATTAACAGCAGCTTCTTCTACAGGCAATGCCCGTTTATATTGCTCAATATATCTGTTGAAGCCTTCTACCTCATCCTTCGTAGGTGCTATCTCTGTACCTGTATCACCAGCAAATACCTGTGAGTCGAGGAAATCTGCTAAGGACTGGTTCGCTTGTTTGTTCACGAGATAGGATGCCAGAAGGGCAATACCCCATGCACCGCCTTCGCCAGCAGTTTTCATTACGGAAATAGAAGAGCCCATGGCAGCTGCTAGCATACGCTGACCAACACCTGTAGTCTTGAAGTAACCCCCATGTCCGGTAATGCGATCCACTTTCACTTGTTCTTCTTTGAAAAGGATGTCATTGCCAATCTTTAAGACACCAATAGCAGCATAGAGCTGTGCACGCATGAAGTTTGCCAGATTAAACTTATCGGTAGCTGAGCGCATGAACAATGGACGGCCTTCGGAAAAACCTGTAACAGGCTCGCCAGAAACATAGTTGAAAGCCATCAGCCCCCCACAATCAGCATCACCTTCCAAGGCTTTCTTGAACAACTTCTCGTAAATGGCGCTCAGGTCTATTGGTACACCTAACATCTCTTGATATTCCTTAAACAGTCCAATCCAAGCGTTGATTTCTGAAGTGCAATTATTGCAATGTACCATACCTACCAAACTGCCATCAGGGGTAGTTACCATGTCAATAGCTTCATATGGCTTGGATAACTCTTTTTCCAGTACAATCATAGAGAACGATGAAGTACCTGCAGATACATTGCCTGTACGCTGCTTTACAGCATTCGTGGCTGCCATACCTGTACCAGCATCGCCTTCAGGCGGACAAAGAGGAATGCCGCTCTTGAGATGTCCTGAAGGATCGAGCAATTTGGCTCCTTCAACTGTTAGACAACCTGCGTCGGTTCCGGCTACCAGTACTTTGGGCATGATGTCCAATAATTTCCAGCCGAACTGCTGTGGGGCAATCAGCTGATCGAACTTCTCCACCATATCCATACGATATTGTTTGGTTTCAGGGTCAACAGGAATCATGCCTGATGCATCGCCAATGCCAAGAACCTTCTGACCTGTTAACTGCCAATGGATATAGCCTGCCAAAGTAGTGATAAAACTGATATCCTTGATATGCTTCTCACCATTAAGAATAGCTTGGTATAGATGAGAAATGCTCCATCGCAATGGAATATTATAGACAAAGAGTTTTGACAACTTCTTGGCGGCTTCACCTGTATTAGTATTCCTCCATGTTCGGAAAGGCACCAGCATTTTACCTTGGCGATTGAAAGGCAGGTAGCCATGCATCATGGCACTGATACCTATGGCTGCTAAGTTTTCTATCTCAATGTCATATTTATCTTTCACCTCTTTCCGCAAGTTGGCATAACAATCCTTCAATCCGAACCAGATGGCTTCATCACTGTAGGTCCAAAGGCCATCTACCAATTGATTTTCCCACGTGTGACTACCCTGTGCGATAGGATGATTGTCCCTATCAATAAGAACTGCCTTGATTCGTGTCGAGCCCAGCTCAATGCCTAAGATAGCTTTGCCTTCTGCTATGATTTGTTTTGCATCCATAACTTATTTCAGTGCTTTATTCAACATATAGTACACCTCATTATATTGCAACTGATGGCGGAAATTGCCGTAGGTAGTATCTTTATCAATACGTAACATCTCAATCTCTGCAATCTCTGCATAATCGATCCAAAATTCTGGTGTAATGTCATACGAGAAACAGCTATGGTGAGTACCACCTGCCATAATCCAAGCAGCGGTACCTATCTCAAAGTTTGGCATAGGAATCCATAGTGCATTGGCTACAGGTAATTTAGGTAATGGCTTTGGCTTGATGCATTCCACATCATTAACAATGAGACGAAAACGGTTGCCCATATCTACGATGGTAGCAGTTACACCTTTGCCTACCTTAGAATCAAACACTAATCTTGCGGTAAATCCCTTGCGGATACCAATCCCAAGGAAGTGAACCTCTAAACGAGGCTTGTCTGCAGCTATAAGTGGACATATTTCTAGCATGTGAGATTGTAGGATGCTGGATTTCTCGCCATCGAAATTCAATGTGTAGTCCTCAAGGAATGAACAGCCATTGGGCATACCTTGTGTCATGAACCATACAGTGCGATAAAGGGCGGCCGACTTCCAATCGCCTTCGGCGCCAAAGCCATATCCTTCAGCCATTAGACGTTGTGATGCTAAGCCAGGAATTTGGTCAAAACCAATGAAATTAGGATCATTGATATCTACTTCACCTAAATCGTCAAAGTTAGTGGTAAAGCCTTTTGCTCCCTCATCTTGCAACACGCGTCTGATAGCGATCTCCTGCTTAGCTGCATTGTGAACTTTCTTCCAGTATATTTCTTCGCCACTCTCATCAATCTTGATGGTATAGAGCTTTTTATATTCTTCTACTAACTCATCAGCTTCTTTATCGGTTACTTTCATATAGTAGTCAATTAATGAACTGACAGGATAGTAATCTATATGATAACCTAAACGTACTTCTGCTTCAACCTTGTCGCCATCGGTGACTGCCACATTGTTCATCTGATCGCCGAAACGTAAGATACGCATGTCATGTGCATCAGCCCAAGCAGCTGCCACACGAGCCCATATTGCAATCTGTTGTTGTGGACGTTCATCTTTCCAATAGCCACTCACAACCTTGCGAGGTTTACGCATACGGGCACAAATATGTCCGAACTCACGGTCGCCATGAGCACTCTGGTTCAAGTTCATGAAATCCATGTCCATTGTATCCCATGGAATCTCTGCATTGTATTGCGTATGGAAATGAAGTAAAGGTTTCTTGAGCTGCTGTAAGCCGTGTATCCACATCTTAGCTGGTGAGAAAGTGTGCATCCAAGTAATGATACCTACACATTTCTTGTCATTATTGGCTGCCATCATGATAGTGGTCACTTCTTTCTCGCTATTTGCAGTACCTTTGTATATTATCTTGATAGGGATGATACCTTTTTCATTTAATCCATCAACCATCTCTTGAGAGTGTTTGTCGACAATCTTTACAGTATCACCTCCGTAGAGTAACTGTGCGCCAGTTACCCACCAAATCTCGAAATCTTTAAATGCTTTCATGGTATTATGATTTTTGTTATATATTATTCTGACCGTAATATGAGTTAGGCCCATGCTTTCGGCTGAAATGCTTTTCTATCAGATGCTCACTCATATTAAGGTCGGGGTTAATTGTAAAAGCGATAGCAGCCATCTTTGCAACTTCTTCTAATACTACTGCATGATAAACAGCTTCATCAGCATCTTTGCCCCAAGTGAAGGGCCCATGGTTTTTTACTAATACACCTGGAGTATGAACAGGATTTATAGCTTCAAATCTTTTAACAATCACATGACCAGTTTCCAACTCGTAGTCCCCTTGTACTTCTTCGCGTGTCATATCTTCTGTACATGGAATGTCATCGTGGAAATAGTCAGCATGGGTAGTGCCTATGTTTGGAATGTCTTTCCCGGCTTGTGCCCATGCTGTGGCATAAGTGGAGTGGGTATGTACCACCCCTCCAATTGATGTAAATGCTTTATAAAGCTCTAGATGAGTTGGTGTATCGGATGAGGGACGTAAAATACCATCTACGACATTGCCATCTAAATCTACCACCACCATATCGTCGGGTGTCATGGTTTCATAGCTTACTCCACTAGGTTTGATTACTACTAAGTTTTGTTTTCTGTCAATGGCAGAAACATTGCCCCATGTGAATAAAACCAAACCGTGTTTTACTAAGTCAAGGTTAGCTTTAAAAACTTGCTGTTTAAGACTCTCAAGCATATTATAATTTATGTTTCAAATAATGGTCATATAATCGTTGGTTGAAATGATAGAGTGCTGCTCCTCGTTTAGAAGATGACTTGTCTATTTTATCAGTCTTCTCGATGTAATATGCCTCTTCAACTACCTTACGGAAATTACGCTTGTCACGTGACTTATCCTCGATGGCTTCCACTAATTTATGTAATTGAGAAATGGTAAATAAATGTGGTAGCATGCGTAGACCAACAGGTTTCTCCATAGTCCTGTATCTCATGCGTTTGATAGCCACATCCACCATTTCGTTCTGATCATACATTAAGGTAGGTAGCTCTTTCACAGGAAACCATTTAGTATTGTTTCGCTTGCTCAGTTTCTCGTCATAATGATGAATATTGATTAAAGCATAATACATGATGGAAATGATGCGAGCATTAGGGTCACGATCCACATCTCCAAAGCATCTAACTTGTTCAATGAAAATATCCTCTAACCCAGTATTGGCAGCCAAGGCACGACGTATGGTGTTATCAACACTTTCATTTTCGTTGACGAAAGCAGAAGGCAAACACCATGCACCTTTCGAAGGCTCGTAGTCTCTCTTTACTAGCAATACATTTAGTTGGTTGTCTTTGAAACAGAATACAACACAGTCAGTTACTACTAGAAATTTGGGATAATCAGCATAATATAGTTTTTCCATCATTAGTAAGTATTAGTTACCAGAAATAGATATAGAAAGCAATAGTAAGTGATAGGATGATAATCGTATGAATAACATCCCAATGATTCCAACTAGCCCTCGAAGCAGCTCTTTGTTCGGGAGTAGCAGTACCGAACACTAATCCTTGGATTTTTTTCTCATCAGGTTTTTCTGTAAATAGGCTTACAATAATAACTACCAACAAGCAGAATACCAACATGCAACCACTGAAGAATAACCAGTTAAAATCGTAGAACACGCTCTTGAACCAAGTTTGTGCAGCATCAGGGACATTAGTATAATACACCTTAGCACCCAATCGGGTCAGACCAACTATAATACCGCTGATGAGACCCCACATACCACCTTTGGCAGAGGCTCGCTTCCATGTGATACCCAAAAGGAAAGCTGATGCAATTCCAGGAGCCAATACCGACTGGACATCCTGCAAATAATTATAGAGTACATTGCCTATACTTCGCATAATGGGAATCCACAAGATGCCCAGCAAAACTATGACTACAGTAGCTATCTGTCCAATACGCACCAGCGCTTTCTCCGATGTATTAGGACGGAGTCGCTTGTAAAAATCAATGGTAAACAACATTGAGGATGAATTAAAAAGAGAAGCCAGCGAACTCATCAATGCTGCAAGAATGCCGCAAACTACAAGACCTTTTACACCAGCAGGAAGCAGTTTTGCAACAAGAGTAGGAAAAGCTGCGTCACTTAGTGTGTTGCCATTGGCATCTAGCGGAAGGAAGCCACCACCCATTTTTACGTTAATAGCATAAGCAATCATGCCGGGGATCAAAAATATGAAAACAGGCAACATCTTCAGGTAAGCGCCGAAAATGGTACCTCTACGAGCTTCTTTTTCGTTCTTGCCTGATAACACTCGCTGCACAATAAACTGGTCGGTACACCAATACCAGAAGCCAATGGTAGCAGAAGTTATCAAAGCGCCTAACCATGGATATTCAGGGTCACGGTTATCGCGAATAAGGTTCGTCATGTGGTCGCCATAGTCATTGATGGTTACAGCACTGCAAATGCCCATCATTTCGTCCCAACCACCTAATGCCTTCAAACCTAATACCAAGATGATAATAGAACCCAACAATAGGATAGGGGTTTGTAAAACAGAGGTGTATAGCACAGACTTCATGCCGCCAAAGACTGTGTAGATTGCAGTAAGTACCACTAAGCCGATAGCAGCTATCCAAAAGAAATCGATACCCCATAGAGTGTCAATGCCAAATACCTGCTGGAACACCAATCCGCCAGCATACACAGTAACTGCCACCTTGGTCAGTACATAGCTGACAAGGGATATAATAGACAAAATTGTGCGTGATTGAGAGTTATAGCGTCTCTCTAGAAATTCGGGCATAGTATATACCATACTGCGGCTATAGAATGGCACAAACACCCATCCTAATATCAAAATCATCCAACCTTGAATCTCCCAATGTGCCATAGCCATGCCACTTGATGCACCTGTACCAGCCAAGCCTATCAAATGCTCTGAACCGATATTTGATGCAAAGATAGATGCGCCGATTGCAACCCAGGTCGCGCTACGCCCACCTAAGAAATAATCGGCAGAGTCGTTCTGTTTGCTTTTTAGTACCCATAGGATTATACCTACTAATACGCAGCAAAACGCTGCTATAACAATCCAGTCTAGTAGTTCCATATAAATGTTTATTTATGACGCGCCCTTCGTTAACTATTATTTTTCAACTGTAAACTTGTATATGCACTCACTTTTATAGATTTGTCCTGGCTGCAGTACAACGCTTGGAAATTGAAGTTGGTTGGGAGAATCTGGAAAATGTTGTGTTTCTAGACAAACAGCTGTACGTTGGTTATATGCAATGCCATGCTTCCCTTTTACACTACCATTTAGGAAATTTCCGGTATAGACTTGGATACCAGGCTCGTTGGTATAAACTTCTACGCTTATACCGGTAGTAGGGCAAGTGGCTTTGGCTGCTAATTGCGTGATGCTGCAATTGGTGTTCAGTACCCAATTATGGTCAAACCCGTTACCTAACTTCACTTGTTCAAAATCGGTCTGATTGATGTCTTGGCCGATAGGCTTAGGAGAGGTAAAATCCATTGGTGTGCCCTTAACACTGTCGATATTGCCAAGAGGGATTAGCTTGTCATTAACTGGCGTAAAGTTATCAGCATTCACAAATAACAGATGGTCAGTAATATCTTTTGTAGGGTCACCGCTTAAGTTAAAATATGAGTGATTAGTCATGTTAATCACTGTAGCCTTATCGGTCGTGGCGCTGTACTTGATATCGATAGCATTGTCATCTGTCAGTGTGAAGGTTACCTGTACTTGTACATTGCCAGGGAAATTCATGTCACCATCTGGAGAAAGTAATGATAGTTGTACCTGCTGCTCGTTCAGTTGCTTTCCATCAAACACCTTGTATTGCCAACCTTTTGGACCTCCATGAAGGCAATTGTCACCATCATTGGCGAGTAATTCGTATGTATTATTGTCCAACTTAAACTTAGCACCAGCTATACGGTTCGCATATCGCCCAATGCTGGCACCAAAGTCACTAGCGTGGTTTTGATAATCGTCAATGTTGTCGAAAGCCAATACTACGTCTCTTAGCACACCTCCTTTGTCAGGAAGATTGACAGAAACAATGCGACCACCAAAATTGGTGATGCATACTTCCATATTGTTCTTGTTGGTAAGCGTGTAAAGATGGGTCTGCTTACCGTCAATAATTGTTTCGAATTTTTGTGGGTCTAAACCCGATTGTGTCAAAGCAGTTTGCTCTTCTTTCTGGGTGTTGCAGGCGCATAACGCTATAGCCATGAATCCTGCTAAAATGATTGTATTTTTCATTGTCTTTAAATAAGGTTATTACCTCACAAAGGTAATACTTATTTTAATAAGTTGGTATTGATGATGAAGAAAATACTCATCATCAATAATAAAAATTTAACTGCGTTTCCAGAAATTAGGAGTGAAGAGTAAGATGACTGTAAAAATTTCCAAACGACCGATGAGCATCAAGAAACTCATAAGCCATTTTCCAGCATCGGGCATGCTGTTCCAAGTGCTAGCTGGCCCAAAACTTCCTAAGGCTGGCCCCATGTTGCCGAGCGCAGAGACAGAACAGCCTATGGCTTCTATGAAATCTATCCCAATAGCAGATAGGAAGATACTACTGCCAAATATGATGATAATATAAATGAAGCAAAATGCCATGACAGTGCTAAGTAGTGATGGGGGAGCTACTTGTTTGTCGATCCTAATAGGGAGAACAGCATTGGGGTGAAGGATATGCTTAAATTCATTCATCAATACCTTAAAAAGCACAAAAACTCTGATACATTTCAAACCTCCGGATGTGCTGCCAGCACATGCTCCAACAAGCATAATAAGCAACAGCATACCCCATATGGCAGAAGGCCATAGCATATAGTCGCATGTACTGAAACCTGTTGATGTCTGAAGTGAAACCACCTGGAATAGGGAGTACCTGAATGCATCTTCACTTTCAATATCCTGACTAACCCACAACATAATAGTAATAGCAAAAGTAAAGATAATTACTATCAGTGCGTAACATTTCAATTCACTGTCTTTAAACGCCCTATTAAATTTGCCACTTACAAAAAGAATAAGCAGACTATAGTTGATACCAGAAATGAACATGAAAACAATGATAACATATTCAATATAAGGTGAGTGGTAATATGCGATACTCTCTTGATGTGTGGAGAACCCACCTGTACCTGTAGTGGTTAAGGCATGACAGATGCTGTCGAAACTGCCCATACCTCCAAGCATCAATAAAACGAAGAGCAGTGCAGTGATGCCGATATAAATGCTCCATACCCAGCGGGCTGTAATACCAATGCGAGGCGTTACTTTATTATGAGTAGGACCACTTACTTCTGCAGCAAACATTTGTAAGCCACTAATACCCAAGAATGGTAATAGGGCTATGGTGAAGATGATGATGCCCAAACCTCCGAACCATTGTGTTATACTGCGCCAGAAAAGCAGCCCATGGGGCATACTGTCAATGTCATCAAGAATAGTAGCGCCAGTGCTAGTAATGCCAGACATAGCTTCGAAGAATGCATTGGTGATAGATGGGATATGTCCCTGTAAATAAAAAGGTAACATACCGAACAATGCAAAAGCAAGCCAGGAAAAGGTTACCATAATATAGCCGTCTCGACGAGTAAAGACTTTAGAACTCTTACGGCATAAGACTGTCATAAAAAAGCCAAAAACACCTGTTAGTCCTGCAGTGATGAGCAGACTTCTCAAGTCATCGTCTTGGTAATATGCCGATATTCCGGAAGAAATCAGCAACATGACTGTTTCTAAAAGCAATAAGTTGCCAATAACCCTTATGATAGCTTTATAGTTGATCATCAGTTAAAGAACTTCTCGATTTTCTGGATCGTTTGTTTAAGACAGAAAACCATTACATGGTCACCTTCTTCGATATGAGTGTTACCTCTTACCAAAATTCCTTCACCATTGCGCACCATTCCACCGATGGTAGCACCACGAGGTAGACCAAGGTCCTTAACCATATGTTTGGTGGCACGTGCACCTTCCTTGACGGTAAACTCTGCTACATCAGCATCTGCAAAGGTCAGACATTTCACGTTGCTCACATCAGCATCCAACATCATTTGATAGATATGTGACGCGGCAATCAGTTTTTTGTTGATGACGGTACCAATGTCAAGGCTCTCTGCCATACTGATATAGTCGATATTCTCTACTTCTGCCACAGTCTTCTCTACTCCCAAACGTTTGGCTGCCAAACACGCCAAAATGTTGGTCTCACTGTTGCCTGTTAGAGCTACAAAAGCATCAGTGTTTTGTAATCCTTCTTGCTTTAGCAAGTCTAGGTCGTGTCCATCTCCGTTGATGATCATAGTCTTATCGCTCAGCATGGTGGTAAGATAGCGACAACGGTCAGGATTCTGCTCAATAATCTTCACTTGCATGTAGTCAGGTGCATACATAGCAGTTCGAATGGCAATGCGACTACCTCCCATAATCATCACGGTACGCACATCAGGATAGTCTTCTTTGCCAGCAATCTTACGTACATAAGGCACATATTTTCGGGTGGTGGTAAAATAGACTATATCATAGAGCTTGATTACATCGTTACCACCTGGTATGATAGTTTCGTTGCCACGTTTGATGGCTACAATATGATATGGCAGATCGGAAGAACCTAAATCTTTAAGTGGAATATTCAGAATTTCTGCTTTCTTACGCATCTTTGCACCAACTAGAATCAAAGCACCGTTACTGAACTCCCACCATTGACGTACCCAACTCATGCGGATGGATGAAACGATTTCTTGGGCAGCCAGATGTTCAGGATAAATAAGAGAACCAATGCCCATGCGCTTGAAGAACTCTTGGTTCTTGGGTTCGATATATTCATATTTGTCGATACGGGCTACTGTCTTTTTGGCTCCTAAACTGCGTGCCAACATGCAGGCCATTGAATTAGTGCCTTCGTCAGGAGTTACAGCAATAAACAGATCGGCATCAGACGCTCCAATGTCTTTCAAGGCCTGAATAGAAATAGGAGAGGCTACCACTGTCATGAGATCGAAATTGTTGCCCAGTACACTGAGCTTCTCTTCGCTCTCATCCATCAGATAGATGTCCTGTTTCTCGCGTGAGAGCAGTTTGGCTAAATGAGTGCCCACAGCCCCAGCTCCTGCAATAATTATCTTCATATCATTCTCTACTGTTATATTGCATGCGATTATAAATCAATGGTCAATGCTTTGTAAATGCCTTCCTCGTCCATCCCACACAAATGATAAAGTTCATCGGGGGTACCATGTTCAATGAATGAGTCAGGTAAGCCTATGCGCTTCACACGAGGTGCATAGCCTTGGTCAGCCATAAATTCAAGTACAGCACTACCCATACCTCCTTTTAATATACCGTCTTCTATGGTGACGATGTGATGGAATTTCTTGCCTATCTCATCCAACATTTCAGTATCAATAGGCTTGAGGAATCGCAAATCATAGTGAGCGATGCTCAACCCTTTATCCTTTTCTGCCTTAACTATGGCATCAGCCGCTATATTGCCTATCGGACCGATGGTGATGACTGCCATATCTGAACCATCTTTTAATTGTCTACCCTTTCCAATAGGTAATTCTTCCATTGGTTGGCGCCAGTTGGTATTAACGCCTCTTCCTCTAGGATAGCGGATCACAAACGGGCCCTTATCTGGTAGTTGGGCCGTGAACATTAAGTTACGTAACTCCATTTCATTCATCGGAGAGGAGATTGTCAAGTTGGGTATAGGGCGTAAAGCTGCCATGTCGAGCATACCGTGATGTGTCGGACCGTCTTCACCAACGATGCCAGCCCTGTCGATACAAATAACTACTGGCAATTTGAGGAATGCAACATCGTGAGCGATATGATCGTATGCACGTTGCAAGAACGAAGAATAGATTGCGCAGAATGGCTGCATGCCTTCTTTTGCCAAACCACCACTGAATGTCACGGCATGTCCTTCGGCAATACCAACATCAAAAGTCCGTTCTGGAAATGCTTCCTTCAGTTTATTCATACTAGTACCTTGCAGCATAGCAGCTGTAATGCCTACGATCTTATCATTCTGCCTAGCCAATTCGACTAAAGTCTCACCAAATACATCCTGGTATTTGGGTGGCAGATTTGCTGTGTCTTCTGGAATACGTTCGCCAGTTTCTGGGTTGAACTTGCTGGTGGCATGCCAGAAGGCTGGGTCTTCTTCTGCAGGTTTAAAGCCTTTCCCCTTCTTGGTGTGCAGGTGCAATAGTTTAGGACCTTTCATGTCTTTGATGTTGTTCAGCACACGTATGATCTCTTCTACGTTATGCCCATCAATAGGACCGAAATAACGTATGTTCAGGCCTTCAAACATGTTTTGCTGATTGGCAGCAATGGATTTGAGGCTATTGCCTAAACGTATGAACATCTTACGGCGCTCGTCATTGAGCAGCCCAAGTTTTTCCATTGCTATTGAAGCCTTGTAGCGAAGTTGGTTGTAGCTGGTTGTGGTTGTTAGATTCAGCAGATAATGCTTCATACCACCAACACTGTTATCAATAGACATGTTATTGTCATTGAGGATGATCAACAGGTCATTGGGCATGGAAGAAGCATTGTTGAGACCCTCAAAAGCCAATCCGCCGCTCATGCTTCCATCGCCGATTACAGCTACCACATGTTTACGTTGTTCTCCTTTCAGTTGTGCTGCTACCGCCATACCCAATGCAGCAGAAATGGAATTAGATGCATGTCCACAAGCGAAAGTGTCATAGTCGCTTTCTTCAGGAGAAGGGAATGGACGAATACCCTTGAACTTACGGTTGGTGGCAAAAGCTTCACGTCTACCTGTCAAAATCTTGTGCCCATAAGCCTGATGACCCACATCCCACACAATTAGATCCTGGGGCGTATGGAATACATAATGCAAAGCTACTGTCAACTCTACAGTCCCCAAACTTGAACCAAAATGACCAGGGTTGCGAGAAACTTCTTTGATAATGTCGTTTCTAAGCTCTTTGCAAACTTGGGGAAGTTGTTTTATAGGGATCTTCCGCAAATCTTCAGGGTAATTAATTTGTTCAAGCAGGTTATATAATGGTAGTTTTTCGTTCATATTGTACCACTTTAAAAATGTTACGTAGTCTCGGTATAAAAAGTGAGCATATTATGTCCTGCTCTCGACTTTCAGTAACTTTGGATGCAAATTTACATAAAAAACATTATCTTTGCACGAAGAATGGGAAAAATTATCAATATGCATCTCTTTACAAGTGTAGAAATAAACAAAATCTCTCCACAGTTGGACTATCATGACTTCCTGCTGTCCATGGGCTCTTGCTTTGCTTCAGAAATAGGTACACGTTTACAAGAGACGAAGATGCATTGCCAAGTCAATCCTTTTGGTGTATTGTACAATCCCATGAGTATTGCCTCATCCTTGCATTCATTGTTAGAAAATAAATTTCCAACGGGGGATGATTTTATCTTTCACGAGGGATTATGGCACAGTTTATCTTTTCATGGAGTTTTTTCTGCTCCTACTAGAGAAAAACTGCAGGAAAATATCCAGCACTCGTTCGATATAAGCAAGGATGTGTTAAAACAGGTCTCATGCCTGTTGGTTACTTTCGGTTCTGCCTACGTTTATGAGTGGAAAGAAACTGGAAAGGTAGTGGCCAATTGCCATAAGCTGCCTGAGAGATGCTTTAATAGAAGGCGCTTGGAAGTTAGTGAGATAGTAGATGCATACAGAGATTTGTTACAAGATATATGGCTAGTAAATCCCTCGATGAGGGTGCTGTTTACCGTTAGCCCTATTCGTCATGTGCGCGATGGATTACACGAGAACCAGCTTAGTAAGTCTACATTGTTATTGGCCATAGATCAACTAGAACATATGCATTCCGGGAAAGTGATGTATTTCCCCGCATACGAACTGTTGATGGATGAGTTGCGAGATTATCGCTTTTACGCCGAGGATTTATTGCACCCTTCTCGTGTGGCAGTAGATTATATATGGCAACGTTTTACAGAGACTTGTTTTGACCAAGAAACTCTGATGACGATGAAAAGTGTTAAAGAAGTTAAAATAATGATGGATCATCGTCCTTTGCATCCCGAATCAGAAGAATATAATCGGTTTTTACATCAAATATTGTTAAAAATAGAAACACTTTCAGAAAAATATCCTTACTTTGACTTCGATAAAGAAAAAGAATCATGTCTTACCAGATTGAACAGATTGCATTAGAGGTTGGCGCATTTAGGGTAGGTGATATTCCTGCTACCATAGATTGGCTGTTGACCGATAGCCGTTCCCTCAGTTTTCCTGAGGCAACCCTGTTCTTTGCCTTGACGACAAAGCGCAACAGTGGCGCACACTATATTAAAGAGCTATACCAACGTGGTGTAAGAAACTTTGTAGTATCACGCTCAGACTATCCTGAGGTGGAAACCCTCAATATTCAAGATGCCAATTTTTTGCTGGTGCCCGATACATTAAGTGCCTTACAGAAACTGGCACAAAGCATCAGAAAACGCTTCGACATCCCTGTCATAGGTGTTACTGGTAGCAATGGCAAGACCATCGTAAAAGAATGGTTGCACCAGTTGCTGAGCCCTGATAAGGCGGTGGTTCGTTCTCCTCGCAGCTATAATTCGCAGATTGGCGTGCCGCTCTCAGTATGGCAGTTGCACGAAGGTACCGAACTTGCCATTTTTGAAGCAGGTATTTCTCAACCAGGAGAGATGGAAGCCTTGCGTGATATCATACAACCTACCATTGGCGTATTGACCAACATTGGTGGGGCACATCAGGAAAACTTCTTCTCGCGTCAAGTGAAATGTATGGAGAAGTTGACGCTTTTCAGAGACAGTGATGTGGTGATTTACAACGGAGATGATGATTTTATCAACAATTGCGTGAGCAATTCATTGCTGGCTACACGTTCAATGGCTTGGAGCCGTAAAGATGCGGACCGCCCTTTATTTATAAGTAAAGTAGAGAAAGGTGATGAGTGTACTCTGATTGCTTATAGGTATTTGGATATGGAGAACCAGTTTACGTTGCCTTTCATCGACGATGCATCAATAGAGAACTCCCTCAACTGCTTGGGTGTATGCTGTTACCTAATGCTTCCGCCAGAGCAGATAGCTGAGCGTATGGCGCGTTTGGAGCCAGTAGCTATGCGATTGGAGGTAAAAGAAGGAAAGAACAACTGCCTACTCATCAACGATAGTTACAATTCCGACCTTACATCATTGGAACTGGCTTTGGATTTCCAATATCGTCGTTCGCAAGACAAACAGCTGAAGCGCACTTTGATTCTCAGTGATATATTGGAGACGGGAAAGAAAGCCCATATGCTGTATGGTCAGGTGGCGCAACTCCTAAAAAGTAAAAACATAGAGCGTATCATTGGCGTAGGGGAGGAGATAAGTTCTTGTGCTGATGAGTTCAATATGGAAAAATCTTTTTTCCTTTCTACCGAAGAATTACTGAAAGCATTAGATGAACGTAAACTAAAATTTGATCATGAGATTATTCTTATTAAAGGTGCTCGTAAGTTCGGTTTTGACAAGTTGACAGAAGCTGTCGAAAAGAAGGTGCACGAAACCATCTTAGAGGTTAACTTGGGCGCTTTGGTGGAAAACTTCAACTACTACCGCAGTTTGCTGAAACCCACTACCAAAATGGTTTGTATGGTAAAAGCTTCGGCTTATGGCGCAGGTGCCATTGAGGTGGCACGCACGTTGCAGGATCATCGAGTGGATTACCTGGCAGTAGCAGTAGCTGATGAAGGAGCAGAGTTGCGTAAGGCTGGTATCCATGCCAACATTCTCATCATGAACCCTGAGATGACAGCGTTCAAGACGATGTTTGATTATAAACTGGAGCCTGAAGTCTATAGCTTCCATTGGCTGGAGGCATTGATTGATGCTGCTGAGAAAGAAGGTATTACCAACTTCCCGATACATATAAAACTGGATACAGGTATGCATCGTTTGGGATTTGCACCGTCTGAAATACCTGAACTGATTAAACGGCTTAAGAATCAGAATGCGCTAATAGCTCGCTCGGTATTTTCACATTTCGTTGGTAGTGATTCTGAGGAGTTTGATGCGTTCACATGTCGCCAGATGAACACGTTCTTGAAGGCGTCAAATGAGTTACAGGCAGCTTTCTCTCATAAGATATTACGACACATTTGCAACTCAGCAGGTATAGAGCGTTTCCCAAGTATTCAGCTGGATATGGTACGTTTGGGCTTAGGACTCTATGGTATCAATCCTATCACAAATGCCGTGATGCACAATGTGTGCACCCTTAAGACTACCATCTTACAGATACACGACGTGCCAGCTGACGAAACGGTTGGCTATAGCCGAAAAGGTCACCTTACTAGGCCGTCGCGTATTGCAGCTATACCTATTGGCTATGCCGATGGCTTGAACCGTCATCTTGGCAATGGTCACTGTTACTGTCTTGTGAATGGCAAGAAAGCTCCCTATGTGGGTAACATCTGTATGGATGTCTGTATGATTGATGTAACTGACATTGATTGCAAGGAAGGTGACAAAGTGGAGATATTTGGTGACAACTTGCCAGTAACCGTGTTGAGCGACACATTGGATACCATCCCTTATGAGGTACTTACTAGTGTTAGCAACCGTGTAAAGCGCATATATTTTCAAGATTGATTATTATTAACATTATTAAAACAATAGAATTATGGAAAATTTACTGTTAATGTTTATGCCTTCGGGCTCAGAGTGGATCATTATCGCATTGATCATCCTGTTGTTGTTTGGTGGAAAGAAAATTCCTGAACTGATGAAGGGCCTTGGCAAGGGCGTTAAGAGCTTCAAGGACGGTGTCAATGAAGCTAAGAACGAAATCAATGACGCTACAAAGGAGTTGGAAGACAAGGATACTAAGGCAAAGGATAATTGATAAATAGAGAATGGAAGACAGAGAGTTGACATTTTGGGAACACCTTGATGTGTTACGATGGGCACTGGCCCGTATTGTGGGATTGTGGTTCGTACTTGCAATCGGATTCTTTATTGCCATGCCATATATTTTCGACCCTGTCATCATGGGGCCGTGCCACGACAACTTTGTCTTCTATGCGTTCTTACGAAAGATCGGTGAGATGTTCAACTTGACGGGTGATTTTTTTACCCAGCGGTTTGATATCAAACTGCAGAACATCAACTTAGCTGCACCTTTCTTTGTGCATCTCACCACATCATTCGTACTATCTATCGTTATTCTGGTTCCCTATATCTTTTGGGAAATCTGGCTTTTCATCCGTCCTGCTCTCTATCCTAACGAGGCAGCCGGTGTTCGCAAAGCGCTGCTATTAGGCAACATTATGTTCTATATTGGTATGGCTGTGGGTTATTTCATGGTCTACCCGCTTGCTTTGCGCTTCCTCTCGACTTATGACCTTAGTGACAATATTGATACCCTCATCTCGCTGAATTCCTATATCGATAATTTTATGATGTTGGTGCTGGCGATGGGTATTGCATTCGAGTTGCCTTTGGTCACTTGGCTGCTCTCTCTCTTTGGCATACTTACACGCAGCACATTGCGAGAGTACCGTCGCCATGCATTGGTAGTGATAGTTATTGCCTCGGCCATCATCACTCCTACTGGCGACCCATTCACACTGACTGCTGTGGCATTGCCTCTTTATGCGCTCTACGAACTGAGTATCTTCATGGTGAAAGAAGATAAAGAGGAAGAGGAGGAAGATGATAACTCTTCTACGGCTAAAGGTACTGATGGAAGCAATAATGATGGTCCTAAGCCCGCTTTGGAAAAGAAACCTGATGGAGGCGGTACTCCTGATTCACCTGCTGCTGAGGCTAAAGAGATAAAGCCAGAGGATAAGGATATTAAAGAAACTTTCCGCTTGCAGCGTGAGGCAGCAGAACAAGCCAAAGTGGAAGCAAAAAACAAAGCCCTGCAAGAACGGTTGGATAAAGCAGCTGCTGCTGGTGTGGCTGGTGCTGCGGCTGAAACTTCCGATGCTGCTGACGTTACCACAAAAGAACTGACAGCTAATGCAGATCCTTCTGTTAAGGATGCTTTGGCTGAGGCTAAAGGAGCAACTGTGGTAAAGAAGAAACGTGAACCTCGCATGGTCATCATCAACGATGAGATTTATTGGGAAGAAGGCCCAGAAGTGGATGTTGTTGAAGATACACCAGTTGAGGAGCAAAAGGCTGAAGAACTGCCAGCAGAGAATAAAGAAACTGATAAGAATACACCAACTGAAGATGCTAGTGATTCTGCAGGAGAACCGACTTCTGGGGAAACTACAATTTCTGAAACAACGAAAGAAGAATCAGCAGATACTGAACCAACAGCAGAAACACCGACGGAGGGAACTATGGCTGAAGGAACTGCTACAGAAAAAGTTCCTGCAGATACGGCAGTAAAAGATACGCTAGCTGAAGGCGTTTCTGAAACTCCTTCTTTGAATGCATCTGGTGAAAGCCCATTAGCTGACCCTTCTATGCAGGAATCCTTCTACAAACCCAAAGTAATTAATGAGCCTTATTACGATGATCCGGAAGCGATGCCTGACCTCAGCAACTACTATGCTGAAACACATCGAGAGATAGCAGAGGAGGAAGCTGCCGAAGCATTGGCCAATAAGTCACAAGAGGTTGCTTCTTTGGCAGATGCCATTCCATCTGCGGCAGATATTCCCGTCAGCCCATCAACCAACAGTATTGTCGAGCAGGCACGCTTGGCTGCGGAGAATGCCCGTAAGGCTGCTGAGCAAGCAGTAAAAGCAGCTCAAGAAGCTGCACGTATCGCAGAAGAGACAGCTAGAGCCGCCGAGGAAGCTGCTAAGGCTGCAGCTGAACAAACAGCCAAAACTGCTGCTGAAGAAGCTGCTAAAGCTGCTGCACAGTCAACCATTGATGTCAGTGGCATCCGTTATGACTACGGCAGATTCAATAGTTAAACGCTTGCGAGTAACCTTTCTGCATAGAGACGAACAATTTCTCTATGTGCATTCAGATGAGCATCCATCAGATACTCTTCTGAGAGTATGCTATGCATTGGTGGATGTCAATGCTGAGTTTAATGATACCATAGAACTGCTTTGGCCACAGGCACAGCTTAACCTTTTGGATGTAAGTATCGACGAAGAAGGAGCACTCATCCCCAAATTCATTGTGTTAGAACCCGATTATCTGGTAGATGCGAGTTCGTTGGCAGAATGTTATAAGAACTATGGCGCTCATCCTGCCAATTACCTCATGTCGAGGTTGACACCTTCTGAGAATACCATCCCTTTGTTATTAGGTAACATTGCCAATACTTTCCTTGACGAATGGATTTACAACGACGATCCAGATTATAAAGAGAGCATGGTGAAGGCTTTCCGCCAGCATCCTGTCAGTATCTCTGCGTGTACTGATTTGCAGGATACTGATAAGGAGCGTGCGTTTGCTCAAGACTGCGTAAAGCATTTCCGCAACATTCAGCAGACGGTAACTGTCACTTTCCGTGAATCAGGTTATCAGTTGAACAAGGCAGATGCCGTATTGGAGCCCTCCTACATTTGTGAGGCACTGGGCATACAAGGCCGTCTCGACTATATGCAGCGTGATATGCATGCTTTTATAGAAATGAAGTCGGGCAAGGCTGATGAGTACACTATGCCTGGTCATGTGTTGCCACGAGAGAATAACCTGATGCAGATGCTGCTCTACCAAGCCATGCTGGAATATACCATGGGCATGGAGCACAGTAAGACCAAGGCTTATTTGTTCTACACTCGTTATCCTATGCTTTATCCAGCTTCTCCTTCGTGGACGATGGTTCATCGCATCATCAATCTACGCAATCGCATTGTGGCGATGGATTATCTAGTACAGGCTCATAATGACGAACGCTATACCGCTGAGGTCTTGGCGCAAATCAATCCTAATACGCTCAATGAACAACGGCTTAGTAGCAAGTTATGGACCAACTACCAGGAACCTCAGATTACATCTTTCCAACATCGCTTGCAGCAACTCACTACCTTGGAACGCAGCTACTTCTATACACTCTACAATTTCATTACACGCGAACTATATACTTCAAAGACTGCTGGTGCCTCAGATGCTGAAGGCCGCAAGGGACAGGCAACTCAGTGGCTCGACACTTTTGAGGATAAACTTGATACAGGGGAGATTGTAGCTGACTTGCAAATCATACAAAACCATGCAGATGACATCTCCAATCCATACATCGTTCTTGTAAGGAGGCAGCCTGTTTCACTTTCTATCTCTTCAGGACAGCGTGAGCAGAGCGATGCTCAGTTTTCAGTGTTTAACTTCCGTGAGGGAGATGCCATTGTCCTTTATCGTAGAGACACAGCCGATGCCAATGTCACTAACCAGCTATTGTTCAAAGGTTCGATAGAAGAGATTCGTCCTGATGGCTCCTGGAAGATATCACTCCGCCAACCACAGCGCAACCCTAAAGTACTGCCACTTGATAGTCATTATGCCTTTGAGCACGACTATATGGATACCACTTTTCGCTCCATGTACCAAGGCTTGTCACTCTTTCTGCAAGCATCACAAAAGCGGCGTGATTTGCTGTTGGGGCAAAGGCAACCCATGCACGATGCCCGTTATGATAAAGCTATTCAACAAGCTCAAGATGATTTTCAGCGCATCACCCAAAAGGCGTTGGCAGCTAAAGACTTTTTCCTGTTGGTGGGTCCCCCTGGCACAGGCAAGACCTCTATGGCTCTTCGCTGTATGGTGGATGCCTTTCGTCAGCGTAAGAAGCAGATTTTGTTGCTGAGCTATACCAATAGGGCTGTAGATGAAATTTGTAAGATGCTGTGCAAACTGAATGTAAATTATATTCGTATAGGGACAACTGCTGCTTGTGCTGAGCCCTATCGCCCTTATCTTCTAGAGCGCCAGGTGACGTCTTGCGGCAATCGTAGTGAGGTTGTAGGACTTTTGAAGAATTGCAGTATCTTCGTTAGTACTACATCCACCCTGTCTGCTCGTACTTCCTTATTCAATATTAAGCACTTTGATGTAGCCTTGATTGATGAGGCTACCCAGATACTCGAGCCACAACTGTTGGGTTTGCTTTGCATGAAAGATGGTCAGGGGCGCGATGCCATCGACAAGTTTATCCTTATTGGCGACCACAAGCAGTTGCCGGCAGTAGTGCTGCAACCAGCTTCCGCTTCTGAGGTCAAGAACCCGTTGCTTCGTTCCATCGGACTTACCAACCTTAAAGACTCCCTCTTCGAGAGATTATACAGAAATAGCTCTAAACTTACCTCTTCAGACAGAGTGAGTAACCCACATGTTGATATGCTCACTCGTCAAGGACGTATGCACCCTGATGTAGCACGGTTTGCCAACAATGCTTTCTATGAGGGGAAGCTCGAACCTGTTGGCTTGCCTCATCAATTGGACAAGATAGAGCAGTGTACAAAGTTCTTCGTTTCAACTCCTGAACCTTCTACCAATTCGCACAAGATCAACCATAGTGAGGCGACTATCGCTGCCCAGATTGCTGCCTCCATTTATCGTCAGAGTGAAAATTTTGATACACAGCACACATTGGGCATCATCACTCCTTACCGTAGTCAGATAGCATTGATACGAAGCGAACTGGCTAAGTTGTCTATCTCTGCGTTGAATGATATTACCATCGATACCGTTGAGCGTTATCAAGGTAGCGAGCGTGATGTTATTATCTATAGTTTCTGTGTCAATCGTTCTTGGCAGTTAGACCAACTGTGCAACCTTACCGAAGACAATGGTCACCTCATTGACCGCAAACTCAATGTAGCGCTGACTCGTGCCCGCAAGCAACTCTTTCTTATCGGAGTGCCTAAATTGCTGCACCAACATCCTATTTACCATAGGTTGTTGCAATACTATATAGAAAACCAATCAATTATTAACAATCAAAATACTGAAGATCATGAATGAAGTTTTAGCTTATTTGAAAGAGTGTGGTGCTTTCTTCCTTGCTACTAATGAGGGAGACCAGCCGCGTGTGCGTCCTTTTGGCGCAGTAGAGATTATCGATGGCCGTCTGTATATCATGACAGGGAAGGTGAAAGATGTGTTCAAACAGATGGATGCCAATGCCAAGATAGAGATTTGCGGCATGAAGGCTTCTGGTGCCGAGTGGATGCGACTGTCTGGCAAAGCTGTGAATGATGACACTCTGTCGGTAAAGGAAAAGTTTCTCGAATTGAACCCTGAGTTGAAATCCATGTATAAGGCAGATGATGGCAATATGGCAGTACTCTACATTACCGATGCCAAGGCTACCTTTTATTCATTTACTGAAGCTCCGAGAGTTATTTCTTTCTGACTTATCTAATAATAGATAATCACTTGGGGTGTGGCACTTTTTGCCGCACCCTTTTTTGCTGCTGTACTACTACAGCCAATCAGTCTCTTAGCTGTCATAGTGGTCTGTTTACTAATTATAGATAAGACAGAAGCCTCCCAAGTGTGGCAACGAAAAAGGAGTTAAAAGATCTTCTCCATATTAGCGTCATGAGGGATTATTTATTAACTTTGCAATTGATATTCGAAACAGATTAATCGAAATTTAGCAGAATGAACATAGAAGACTATCGCGAGTATTGCCTGTCGTTGGGAGCAGACGTAGAGGAGAAACTGCCTTTCCTGAAGTTTAAGAATGGTGAGGGGGTATTGGTGTCCTATGTGTCAGGCCACATGTTCTCTTTCTTCGACTGCAATGATTTCTCTGTCGTCTCGCTCAAATGCCAGCCAGAGCGCATTGAAGATTTGAAAGCACAGCATGAAAGTATAGGCAATCCTTACAATGAATCGCCCAAGCATTGGATTGGCATCAATCCTAGTACTGCTCCAGAGGGTCTGCTGAAGGAACTTACAAGCAACTCTTACGAGATAGTAAAAGCGAAGTATAAGGAAAGGAAAGAAGTAGATTCAAAAGAGGTTTCTTAACGAAGAATATGTACCATGAAGATGATGTAGCAATAGACTTCTTCATGGACTGCCTGATAGACAGAATAAAGTTGTAGCGTGGCAATTGATGTCACGCTACAACTTTTCTATTATCAATACTCAAACATCTTGATGCGGTAGATGCCCACCTGACCAACGGGGATGGTGGCTACGCTGAAGCTGGCTTCGTCACCATTGAGTCGATGACGCAGCTCTTTGCCGTTAGCATCGAAAGTGAGCTGATCAACCGAAGCGTATGAGATATGTTCTGCCTTGCTCTTGGGACCCTTCTCGATTACTACTGAAAGGCCACCAATGCCACCTGCCATGAGGAACTCATCCTCGCCAGTTTGTATCACCAGTAATCCGGCTGCAACATCTGACTGCTTGACTTCATCCAAACTCATGCCAAACAGATTCTCTGCTCCTTGGGTAGATGAACGCCTGATGGAGATGGTATATTTGCCCATATCTATTTTGTCGGTGGTCTTGTTCTTGTTGATAAACAATCCGTCCATCTTATCCGTATATTGGTATTTCAGGATTTCAGGCATGATGTTCTTCAATGCTCCATATGCCAGCTGGATGGAATTATCGTTCTCGTCAGCATTGTTGAAATACCAGTTGCCATCGATGCCGAAAGGAGAGTAGCACAGGGCATCATACTTGCCATATACATAGAATGCACGGGCAGCTGCACTTGGGTCAACGGTGGTTTCAGGGATAAACAGTGGGTTGCCTGAGAACTTATATTCCTTAGCCACCCAATCGATGAAATCAACGATATAGATATCGGGAGCAAAGAAATCAACAGCAGGAGCAGCAGCACGCCATACATCAAAAGTATGAGCAAATGGGGCACCAGAAGGATATTTGCCTGGCTCTGGACCTGACTCTTGTTTCATCCAGGCATTGACATACATCGGGATGGGGTATTCAGCTTTGCCCTGACGGGTTACTTCACCCACATACTTGGCATAGTTCCAAGCACTGAACAGCTCTTCGGTATAATAAGGATATGTGGTCTGCCATTCGGTAGAACCTTCCTTGAAATCAGGCTTTGGCTGGCCTTTACCAAACACCTCTTCCCAACAACCTTTCTCCTTGTAGCCATTCTCCTTCCATACCTTCTGCAACTGAGGGTGCAGCTCGTTCTTGTGTGCCTTGAGGTAGGCAATCAACTCAGCAGGTACCTGACTGTTGAATGCTTTGTTGGCAGCGTCGCTGTAGTCGCGTTGGCTGTGGTTAACGCCTGGTCGCATGAAAGTGCCCATGTTGAACATGCCCAACTCGTTCTCAACCTGCATCATCACTACCGTATGGTCTTTGCTGTCCACCTCTTTGATATGGCGCATCAGTGCAGCGTATGCCTTGGCATCAGCCTTCATGGCGTTCTCACTCATTGGTGAGATCATGTTCAGGGTCACACCATCACTGGTTTTGGCGCGTGGGAAGCGCTTGCTGTCCTTTTTCACCCATTCAGGAGCATAGGTCGATTCAGTGTTCTTCCATGAAGCAAACCAGATAAGTACCAGCTTGAGGTTTTCCTTGCGGGCACCCTCGATGATGCTATCTACCAACTCATATTCGTACTGTCCCTCTACAGGTTCAAATAACTCCCAGGAAACAGTGGCGATAACCGTGTTCAGGTTCTTGTTGGCCATCTTCTTCCAGATAGGGGCAATGTAGTGGGCACTGCCTGCTGATGAGTTATGCAACTCGCCTCCAAGCATCAGGAAAGGCTTTCCGTCAACAATGAGTTGTGTACCCTGCGCATTCTTCTGCATTCGGGGCATGTTGGCATCTTGTGCCAAAGCGAATGTCGCCATCACTGAGAGCGACAAAGCTAAAAAGATTTTTCTCATTTTCTCAGATTATAATTATTTCATTATTATTTGTCTCAATTCCTCCACGCTATCTACAATGTGTTGCGGATGGAAAGGCTCCAGTTCTGTGCGAGGACGAAAGCCCCAAGTCACGCCACAGGTTTCAACACCAGCATTAAGTCCTGTCTGCATATCCACTCCCGAATCGCCCACATACAGCACATCGGCTTTGTCAACTCCAGTAGCCTGCAAGATGTCAAACACAATCTGTGGGTCGGGCTTGATATTGATGCCTTCACGCTGACCTAATACTGCTGAGAACCTGATGGAGGGATACAACTCGCCAATGATCTTGGTGGTTGCTTCCTGGTATTTGTTGCTAGCTACAGCCAGTAAGATTCCTTCAGTTTGCAATGCTTCCAGCAATTCAACCATCCCAGGGTAGGGACGGCTCAGGTCAGTGTTATGGGCATTATAATAAGGAATGAACTCACGCCTCACACGCAGCACGTTTTCATCTGTTTTCTCGCCTTCAGGCAGTGCGCGACGGAACAGGTTGTTGATACCATTGCCAACTCTGAACTTGTAGCTCTCAATATCGTGGGTAGGGTATCCCAGTTTCTCCAACGCATAGTTGGTACAAGCTCCCAGGTCGGCTATGGTATTGATCAGTGTACCGTCTAAGTCAAATATGATGAGTTTCTTCATAGGTTACAATTTTCTCAAACGTATAATAAGAAAATGCAAGGAATCTTGCTCAGGTCAGGCACATGTCCTTTCCATTCCTTCAGCGTCTTTGTCTTGATATATTCATCCTCGCAAGTGATGTTGGCAGCAATGCAAAGGCGTGTCTGCGGACGGCAGTTCTTCAGAATGTCCTCCACCATCTTGTTGTTACGGTAGGGCGTCTCGATAAAGAGTTGCGTCTGATGCTCGATAGCAGCACGCTGCTCCAATGCTTTCAGCTTCTTGCCACGCTCTGTTGGCTCGATGGGCAGGTAGCCGTTAAAAGCAAAACTCTGTCCGTTAAAGCCACTGCCCATCACACTCAGTATGATGCTCGACGGCCCGATGAGTGGCACCACAGGCAAGTTCTTTCGTTGTGCTATGGCCACCACGTCAGCCCCTGGGTCTGCCACAGCCGGACAACCTGCTTCTGAAATAACTCCCATAGGGTTGCCATCCTCTAAAGGCTTCAGATAGCCACTGATGTCTTGGGGCGAAGTATGCTTGTTCAAGGGATAGAACTGCAGTTCGTCAATGTTGATATCCTTGTCCACCTTCTTGAGGAAGCGACGTGCCGAACGCACATCCTCCACGATGAAATGGCGGATGCCCAGTATCACATCTTTGTTGTACGAAGGCAGTACCCTCTCAACGGTGGTATCGCCCAACAATACGGGTATCAGGTATAGAGCAGTTTTCATTATCTAATATCTTTTTTCATCATAGCCCTTTCAGCATAATAGGAGGAACGTACCAAAGGGCCGCTCTCTACCATCTTGAAGCCTTTGCCAAGGGCAGTCTTCTTGTATTCAGCAAACTGTGCCGGAGTAACATACTCCTGCACTGGATAATGCTTGTGGGTGGGTTGTAGGTATTGCCCGATGGTAAGGATGGAACAACCCACAGCCAACAGGTCGTCCATCGTTTCCTCCACCTCGGCTGTTGTTTCGCCCAAGCCCACCATGATGCCTGTCTTGGCAGGGATGGGACTCTCAGCTATCTGCTTGAGCACTTGCAGACTTCGGTCGTAGGTGGCCACACTGCGCACTACTGGCGTCAGTCGTCGCACCGTCTCCATGTTATGTGATATCACATCGGGCTGGGCATCAATAATGCTGGCAATCAACTCCTCTCGCCCCATGAAGTCAGGTATCAGCACCTCCATCGTCACGGTGGGGTTGAGTTCCTTGATGGCCTTGATGGTGGCCACCCAGTGTGCTGCTCCGTAGTCGGGCAGGTCATCTCTATCAACCGAGGTGATGACAGCATGGTTGAGTTGCATCAGTTGGATGGACTCTGCCACATGCTGAGGCTCAGCCTCGTCCAAGGGCAGGGGCTTTCCA
>Ga0247611_10002949_pt1 | contig 26247 bp, 22 predicted proteins | sample 177DNAGHGhighgp2_FD_192422 | JGI IMG/M metagenome (GOLD analysis project Ga0247611, IMG submission 192422) | Sheep rumen microbial communities from Palmerston North, Manawatu-Wanganui, New Zealand - 1770 DNA GHGhigh gp2 | ecosystem: Host-associated > Mammals > Digestive system > Stomach > Rumen... | reverse complement strand
ACAAGCTGGTGCCCTACCGCATCGTGGCCCGCTACAAGGGTACCGGCCTCGTTGGCATGGAGTACGAGCAGCTGATGCCTGCCATCCGTCCGATGGGCGACGCCTTCAAGGTGATTCCCGGCGATTACGTGACGACCGAGGACGGTGCCGGCATCGTGCACATCGCCCCGAACTTCGGTGCCGACGATGCCTTCGTGGCCAAGAAAGCCGGCATCTGCCCCATCGTGCTGATAGACAAGAAAGGCCAGGAGCGTCCCGTGGTGGACCTGCAGGGCAAGTACTTCGTCGTTGAGGATCTTGACGAAGAATTCGTCAAGCACTATGTCAATGTCGAGGAGTGGAACAAGTTCGCAGGCCGCTACGTGAAGAACGCCTACGACGAGACGCTGACCGACAAGGACGAGACGCTGGACATCTCGATATGCATGGACCTGAAGGCACAGGACAAGGTGTTCAAGATTGAGAAGCACGTGCACAACTACCCTCACTGCTGGCGCACGGACAAGCCCGTGCTCTACTACCCGCTGGACTCATGGTTCATCAAGTCGAGCGCCTGCAAGGAGCGCATGTCCGAGCTGAACAAGACCATCAACTGGCAGCCCGAATCGACGGGCACAGGCCGCTTCGGCAACTGGCTCGACAACCTGAACGACTGGAACCTGTCGCGCTCGCGCTTCTGGGGCACACCGCTGCCCATCTGGCGTAGCGAGGACGGCGAGGAGAAGTGCATCGGTAGCGTCGAGGAGCTGTACAACGAGATTGAGAAGGCTGTCGCCGCCGGCGTGATGCCCAGCAACCCGCTGAAGGACAAGGGCTTCGTTCCCGGCGACATGTCGCAGGCGAACTACGACCGCATTGACCTGCACCGCCCCTACGTGGACTACATCTTCCTGGTGTCGGAGACGGGCAAGAAGATGAAGCGCGAGACCGACCTCATCGACGTGTGGTTCGACTCCGGCTCGATGCCCTACGCACAGGTGCACTATCCCTTTGAAAACTGCGACCTCATTGACGAGCGCAAGGCCTTCCCTGCCGACTTCATCAACGAGGGCGTCGACCAGACGCGCGGCTGGTTCTTCACGCTCCACGCCATCGCCACCATGATCTTCGACTCCGTGGCCTTCAAGAACGTCATTTCCAGCGGACTGGTGCTCGACGCCAAGGGCAACAAGATGTCGAAGCACGTGGGCAACGTCGTCAACCCGTTCGAGATGATCGACAAGTACGGCAGCGACCCCGTGCGTCTCTACATGATGACCAACTCGGAGCCCTGGGACAACCTGAAGTTCGACCCCGAGGGCGTGGCCGAAATCAGCCGCAAGTTCTTCGGCACCTTATATAATACGTACTCCCTCTTCGCCATGTATGCCAATGTCGATGACTTCGACCCGCAGACACCACAGATTCCCGTTGCCGAGCGTCCCGAGTTCGACCGTTGGATACTCTCGTGCCTGAACTCGCTCGTCAAGGGCGTGGAGCAGGAGATGGAGAGCTATGACCCCACACGCGCCGGCCGACTCATCGACAAGTTCGTCGACGAAGACCTGTCGAACTGGTACGTGCGCCTAAACAAGAAGCGCTTCTGGGGCAAGGAGATGGACAACGACAAGCTGGCCGCCTACCAGACGCTGTACGAGTGTCTGATGACCGTATCGAAGCTGCTGGCACCGTTCGCACCCTTCTTTGCCGACCAGCTCTACAAGAACCTGGGTGGCACCCAGGACAGCGTACACCTGGACCGCTTCCCTGAGTACGACGGGACACTCGTCGACAAGGACCTCGAGGAGCGCATGGACGTGGCCCAGCGTATCACCACCATTGTGCTGGCCCTGCGCCGCAAGGAGAGCATCAAGGTGAAACAGCCGCTGCAGACGCTGATGATTCCGCCCGTCGACCAGGCTCAGCGCGACGCCATCGACAGCGTGAAGCAGATATTCCTGCAGGAGGTGAACGTCAAGGAAGTGAAGTTCGTCGAGGGTCAGGGCATCCTGGTTAAGAAGGTGAAGTGTAACTTCAGGACCATGGGTAAGAAGTTCGGCAAGATGATGAAGGCCGTAGCCGCCGCCGTCGATGCCCTGACACAGGAGCAGATTGCTGAGCTGGAGACCAACGGCACACTCGCCATCGACATCGAGGGACAGCAGGGAGTGGTCATCGAGGCCGCCGACGTGGACATCATCAGCGAGGACATTCCCGGATGGCTGGTGGGCAACGAGGGCAACCTCACCGTCGCACTCGACATCACGCTCACCGACGAACTGCGGGCCGAGGGTATGGCGCGCGAGCTCGTGAACCGCATACAGAACATCCGCAAGAAGAGCGGACTCGAGATTACCGACCGCATACGCGTCAGCATTGAGCCCAATGAGGCATCGACCAAGGCTGTCGAGGCCTTCGGCGACTACATTGCACGCCAGGTGCTGGCCGACGACCTGAAGCTCGAGACCAACGATGGACAGACCGTCGAGTTCGACGACTTTAATCTGAATATCAAAATAACAAAATCCTAAAACCAATATGAGTGAGAAAACACGCTACTCGGACGAGGAACTCGAGGAGTTCCGCGAGATTATCAACGAAAAACTGGCACTCGCTAAGCGCGACTACGACCAGATGATGAAAACCCTGACCAACGAGGACTCTAACGACGTGGACGACACATCGCCCACATACAAGGCACTCGAGGAGGGCAGCGTCACGCAGTCGAAGGAAGAGATCATCACAATGGCCGCACGCCAGCAGAAGTTCATACAGGGACTGAAGGCCGCACTCGTGCGCATAGAGAACAAGACGTACGGCATCGACCGCATCACTGGCAAGCTTATACCCAAGGAACGCCTGCGCGCCGTGCCACACGCCACGCTGAGTGTCGAGTCGAAAATGAACGAGAAGAAGAAGTGAGCCGCCGTCCAAAATTCCTCTCCGACGGGTGGCTCGCCGTTGCGGTCGTTGCAGCCATCATCATCGCTGACCAGCTCATCAAGATCTGGGTCAAGACCAACATGACCCTCCATGAGAGCATACGCATCACCAACTGGTTCTACATCTCGTTCATCGAGAACAACGGAATGGCCTATGGCATGCAGCTCGGCTCGAAGCTCGCCCTCTCGCTCTTCCGCGTGGCAGCCATCGCCCTGCTCGGGTATTACATCTGGCTGGAGTTGCGTAAGAAAGCACGCACGGGGTACATCGTCTGTCTGGCAATGGTCCTCGCAGGCGCCTTCGGCAATCTCGTCGACTGCATGTTCTACGGCCTGGTGTTCAACGCCTCCTCGCCCTTCTACACCAGCTATCTGGTGCCGTTCGGCTCGGGCTATGCACCGTTCCTCATGGGCAAGGTCGTCGATATGTTCTACTTCCCGCTCATCGTCACCACATGGCCGCAGTGGGTACCCGTCTGGGGCGGACAGGAGTTCATCTTCTTCAGCCCCGTGTTCAACTTCGCCGATGCCAGCATCAGCGTCGGCGTGGTCCTGCTCGTGCTGTTCTATCGTGCCGAAATCAGTAAAATAAACCTGAAACGTGAATAGACTGCTGTTCATAGCCGCCGCGCTGTGGCTCATGGTGGCATGCAAGCCCGGTGTCCCGTCGAGGTTCATTCAGCCCGACGAGATGGAGGACATACTGTATGACTACCACATCAGTCAGTCCATCGCGCAGATGGAAGACGGCGACGAGCGGAAGAAGAACTTCGACCGCGTGGTCAACCTGGAGGCTGTGCTGAAAAAACACGGCATCACAAGGGCCGACTTCGACTCATCGCTGGTCTACTACTACACCCGCGCCGACCGATTCGAGAAAATCTACAGACGCGTGGCAGACAGACTGAGCGACGAGGCACTCGCACTGGGCGCATCGGAAGGCGAGGTCGAGCGATTCGCAACAGCCGGAATCAGTGGCGACACAGCCAACGTCTGGGAGGGCAACCGCGCAGCTATCCTCGTGCCCTACGCACCTTACAACCGAATGGACTTCCACCAGAAGATAGACTCCACCTACCGCAAGGGCGACGAGTTTCTGTTCAACCTCGTAGCCGACTACATGTACCAGACGGGCACACGCGACGCTGTGGCCTGCCTCACCGTGAAGCTCGACAACGACAGCATCATCAGCCGCACCAACCACGTCACCGTCTCCGGACTCAGCCAGTTGCGCATCTCCGGCGTCGGCGATCATGCCATCAAGGAAATCTACGGCTTCATCTATCTCGGTAAGGGCAACGACCAGTCGGCAACGCTCAAGCTGATGATCGTCCACAACCTGCAGCTGATACGATTCCACAGGAAGGAGCAGAACACACCTTCGGCGCCGGCCGGCAGCTCTGCCGACAGCCTGTCCCTTAAGAAGGATACCATTATGAAACTATGAAAAAATGACTTAAAACCAAACGAATATGAACCTAAAGATCCGTCTGGCACTGATGAACTTCCTGGAGTTCGCTGCATGGGGTGCCTATCTCACATGTATGGGCGTGTATCTTGGCAACATCGGCATGGGAGCACACATCGGCTCCTTCTTTGCCATGCAGGGTATCGTCTCCATCTTTATGCCCGCACTCATGGGCGTCGTTGCTGACCGCTGGATTCCCGCGCAGAGGCTGCTTGGACTCTGCCACCTGATGGCAGGACTCTTCATGATGGCCTGCGCCTGGTACGGACACACCAACGGAGCACAGTCGAGCTATCTCGTACTCTTCACGCTCTACAGCGTCAGCGTGGCCTTCTACATGCCCACACTGGCCCTGACCAACTCCGTAGCCTATAACGCCCTGACCAAGGCTGGCATGGACACTGTCAGAGACTTCCCACCGATACGTATCTTCGGTACCATCGGCTTCATCTGCACCATGTGGTTCGTCGACCTCACAGGCTTCAACCAGTCTGAGTTCCAGTTCGTTACATCAGGCGTCCTAAGCCTGTTGCTCTTCCTGTACTCCTTCACGCTGCCCAACTGCGAAATCAAGAAGTCGGAAGGTAAGAAGTCCATCGCCGAGGCTCTCGGACTGCAGGCATTCGCACTCTTCAAGCGCAAGGAGATGGCCATCTTCTTCATCTTTTCTGGCCTGCTGGGAGCAAGTCTTCAGATCACGAACGGCTTTGCAACACCATACATCCAGCACTTTGAGACAATGGCCGAGTACGTCGGATCATTCGGTGTCGAACACGCCACCATACTTTACTCCATCTCACAGATCAGCGAGACCTTCTGCATACTGCTCATACCTTTCTTCATGAAGCGCTACGGCATCAAGCAGGTCATGCTAATTGCTATGTTTGCGTGGGTGTTGAGATTCGGATTCTTGGGACTGGGCAACCCCGGCGGAGGCATCTGGCTCTTCGTCCTCTCGATGGTCATCTATGGTATGGCCTTCGACTTCTTCAACATCTCGGGCTCTCTCTATGTGGATAGGGCTACCGACCCGTCAATCCGCTCGAGCGCACAGGGACTCTTCATCCTGATGACCAACGGACTGGGTGCTACCGTAGGCTCTATTGCCGCACAGCAGGTCGTGAACATCTTCACCCATCCTGTGACTATCGACGGTGCCACATACACTATCGGAAACTGGGGCGCTGCATGGACCACGTTCTCGGTCTACGCCCTGACTGTCGGTGTGCTGTTCGCCATCATCTTCCGTCCGAAGAAATAAGTAACTGAAACAGGCATAACAGCTGTATGGAGAAGCAGGACAGGGTGCAGCTCTTCTTCCGGGAGATAGGACAGATGGATGTCTCAGACGGGGTGTCGGTCATGACGCTGACAGACCGGCAGCTGTTGCGCTCCCTGACTGTCATCTGCGACGGACCTGCTGCCCAGCAACTCATGCTGCGCATGCGCCACGTTTCGGAGTGCGACCACATGCTACCGGAGACGTTGCTGAAGCTGCTACAACTGGACGACGGCTGGCAGGATTACGAACTGCAGATTTACGGCATCGCCGACGCACAGTACAAGGTGCTGCTGCAGAATGTCCGGACTGGCGTCTCCGTGCGCATCCGCATGAGCGACGCCGTGCTGCTGTCCTACATCTCTGCCATTCCACTCTATATCGACAGCGCGCTGATGGACCGTCAGGCAACGGACTATCTCAGCCGAAGAAATGGAGTAGCCATTCCCATCAACGTCATCAAGACGGAGCAGCTCAACGAACACCTGCAGAAGGCCATTACGGAAGAGAACTACCGACTGGCCTCCGTCATCTATGAAGAGATACAGAAACGTAACAGCCAGTAACAGGCAACGATGTAACAGCCGATGAAAGAGACGCGTTTTTTCTATGTGCCCGAGGCCGGCCAGAGCAACGAACTGCCGGAGGACGAGACTCTTCACGCCGTTCGCGTGTTGCGACTGAAGGAGGGTGACGAGATGATGCTGATGGACGGAGCAGGATGCTTCTACCGCGCTACGGTGACGCTCGCTGCCCCGCACCACTGCCTCTACGAAGTGGTGGAGACGCTGCCGCAGCAGCCGCTGTGGGAAGGCCGTCTTCATCTGGCGATTGCCCCTACCAAGATGGCCGAACGCATGGAATGGCTGGTGGAGAAGGCTACCGAAGTGGGCATCGACGAACTGACGTTGCTCGACTGCCGCTTCTCTGAAAGACGACAGATGAAGGTGCAGCGACTGGACAAAATTCTGGTGTCGGCCATGAAGCAGAGCCGCAAGGCCTGGAAGCCACAGCTGAATGGGATGACGCCGTTCTCAACGTTCGTCAGTCAGCAGCAGAGGGGACGACGCTACATCGCTCACTGCTACGATGAGATACCACGCGTGAATCTCTTCGATGAGTTGCGCAAACCTAACGAGAGTGCCGACGCGCTCGTGATGATTGGCCCCGAGGGCGACTTCTCGATTGACGAGGTGAGGCAGGCCGTCGATGCCGGCTTCGTCTCCGTTGATCTCGGAAAGAGCCGTCTGCGTACGGAAACGGCCGGTCTGTCGGCGGTCATGATGATGCAGCTCGCCCAGCAATGAAGCGTCTTCCTGAACATCACAGCGAAACTACGAAATTACGCAATTACGGAATAACGTCATAACAAAATAACGAAAATCCACACATCACAACAAGAAAGCAAATGAAACGACTACTGATTTGTTTGGCATTGATGGGCGGCTGTCTGCTGTCTGTGACAGCGCAGATAAAGACTGCCCGTGAGGCGTTCAGTCAGATGCCTGACTCCATCCTGCCGTATCTGACAACCAATAACCGCCTCGATATGCTTGATTTCAAGGACTCCAACATGCGCGCGGTGGTTCAGAACAAGCTGGGCGGAAACAGCGAACTGCTCACGCTGGCGGACGATAGTCTGACGCTCCAGCTGAGCGATGCCCTGTACCTGACGATGAGAGTGATTCCCGTCGCAGAAGAGACTGACGGCGCAAATCAGATAATCGGATTGTTCTGCAAGATAGGAATACCAAGCGGACTGATAGAAGAAAAACAGCTGTTTTACTCCGTTTTGTGGCGGAAATTGGACGATGTTACACTGCTTTTGGTTAAAAAATCATAATTTATTGACGTAAATCAATATAATTGTTGCATATACAATAAATATGCATTATCTTTGCAACGTGTTTTTCATGGTATTAGATTATTAAGGTTAATGAAAAGATTGGTTGTCGTGAGACAATCAATTTTTTTTCCTCCATCGCAATACGTTTTCTATACGTAATGCGAACGAGAAAAGAAAAGGGAGCCTGCGAAGGTTCCCTTTTCTCCTTTTATAAAAATGATGTTACTCAATCACTACCAGAGCATCGTCTTCCATCACGCTCTCGCCAATCTTGACGCAGATGGCGGTCACCTTGCCCGACTTCTCAGCCTGAAGGTTATTGGCCATCTTCATAGCCTCAAGCACAATGATGTTGTCACCGGCCTGAACCTCCTGGCCAACCTCAACGAGAATGTCGGTGATGACACCAGGCAGGGGAGCCTTGATGGCATTGGCCTTGTTCACGGCAGCGCCGGCTGCTGCTTCATTGTTATCGGCATCGGCTGTTGCTGCGGCGGGACGGACAACGGGCTTCTTCTTCTCTGGCTCCGGCTCGCGCTCCATCTCAACCTTGAACTCCTCGCCATTGACGGTGAGCGTTGCAATGTTGTCGGTGATATCGCCGATGGCAACCTCATATTTGTTGCCGTTGATGGTATACTTGTACTGTTTCATACGGTCATTAATGTTTAGGGACGTGCTGTCATTGACAGGGAAGCAAGGTTCCACATCGTCTGGTGCTCGGCAATCGTGATAATGCCGGTCTCCACATCGTGGACATTGTTACCCAAGTGCTCATGCAGGGCGAGAGCAATGGCAGCATATACTTCGTTATTGTTCATAACTTCTTGACTTCTTAACTTCTCTAACTTCTCAATTACATCGGAATGTTACCGTGCTTCTTGGCAGGAAGAGCATCGCGCTTCGTTGCCAGCTGGGCAAGACCGCGGCAGATGCGGAAACGCGTGTTGCGAGGCTCGATGACATCATCGATATAGCCGTACTTCGCTGCCTGATAGGGATTGGCGAAGAGCTCGTTGTACTCGTCCTCCTTTTCGGCAATGAAGGCCTTCACGTCTTCACCGGCTTCCTTCTTGGCCTTGGCCTCCTTAGCGTACAGCACAGCAGCAGCACCGCTGGCACCCATCACGGCAATCTCGGCTGAGGGCCAAGCGTAGTTCAGGTCGGTGTGGAGTTGCTTCGAACCCATCACGATGTGGCTGCCGCCATACGACTTACGCAGCGTGACCGTGATCTTGGGAACGGTAGCCTCGCCGTAGGCATAAAGCAGCTGGGCGCCGTGCAGGATGACGGCGTTATACTCCTGGCCCGTACCGGGCAGGAATCCGGGAACGTCGACGAGCGACACAATGGGGATGTTGAAAGCATCGCAGAAACGGACGAAACGGGCACCTTTGCGCGAGGCGTTCACATCGAGCACACCAGCATAGCAGGTAGGCTGGTTGGCCACAATACCGACGCTCTGACCGTTAAAGCGGGCAAAGCCGACAATGATGTTCTTGGCGAACTTTGGCTGTACCTCGAAGAACTCGCCGTTATCGGTAATGGCGGCGATAACCTTATACATGTCGTAGGCCTCGTTGGGGTTCTCGGGGATAATCTCGTTCAGCGAGTCCTCAAGACGGTTGATGGGGTCGTCGCACTTCTTGCGGGGAGCCACCTCCATGTTGTTCGAGGGAATGTAGCTGAGCAGCGTTTTGATCATCTGCAGACCTTCCTCCTCGGTTTTGGCCGTAAAATGGGTGACACCCGACTTTGTCGAGTGGACCGATGCACCGCCGAGGTGCTCCTGGTCAATATCCTCGCCGGTAACGGTCTTCACTACCTTCGGACCCGTGAGGAACATATAGGAGGTGTTCTCCATCATCAGTGTGAAGTCGGTGAGGGCAGGGGAGTAGACAGCACCACCGGCGCAGGGACCGAAGATACCACTGATCTGCGGGATGACACCCGATGCCAGAATGTTACGCTCGAAAATCTCGGCGTAGCCGGCCAGCGCATTGATACCTTCCTGAATACGGGCACCGCCGGAGTCGTTGATACCGATGCAGGGGGCGCCCATCTTCATGGCCATATCCATCACCTTGCAGATCTTCTGGCTCATGGTCTCGCTGAGAGAACCGGCATGAACCGTGAAGTCCTGTGCGAATACGAACACCAGGCGGCCGTCAATGGTACCGCTACCGGCAACGACACCATCGCCGGGGAACTGCTTCTTCTCCATGCCGAAGTTGTGACAACGATGCTCCTTGAACATGTCGTACTCTTCGAACGAGCCTTCATCCAGCAGCATGTCGATACGCTCGCGAGCCGTGTACTTGCCGCGGTCGTGCTGCTTCTGTATGGCTTTCTCACCACCACCGAGACGTGCCAATTCGCGCTTCTCGATGAGTTGCTTAATCTTTTCTAATTGCTTGCTCATTGTTTTATTTTGGTCTTATGGGTCTTTTGGTCTTATAAGTCCTATGGGACCTATAGGTCCTTTAAGACTAATGAGATTAATGTTCACAAAGTTCGGTCAGAATGCCGCAAGTGGACTTCGGGTGCAGGAAAGCGATGTTCAGGTTCTCGGCACCCTTGCGGGGTTTCTCATCGATGAGGCGTACGCCCTTCTCGCTGACTTCGGCCAGTGCGTTGGCCACACCGTCCTCAATGCAGAATGCTACGTGGTGCACGCCCTTGTTTCCCTTGTCAAGCCACTTCTGAATAGTACTCTCGGGAGATGTCGGCTCTAGCAGTTCGAGCTTCACCTCGCCGCACTTCAGGAAAGCTGTCTTCACCTTCTGGTCTTCAACGACCTCTGTTGCATAACACTCTAAGCCCAGCACGTCAGTGAAGTACGGCAGGCTCTCTTCGATGCTCTGGACGGCAATGCCCAGATGCTCAATGTGTGAAATCTTCATATCTTTTATGGTTTAATTGAAATATTTCTGCAAAGTTACAAAAGATAAATGAGATACCACGCTTTTTTTGTCTTTTTTAAGAAAAGAGAGGTTATTACCCTCATTCTGGTAATAACCTCTCTTATGATATTATTTCCTCGTGAACATATCTGGATAAACGGATTCTACATCGCACAACGTGTACCAGTTGTTCGACTGGTTGATGTCGCGTGCCCAGTTAAGGAACTCCGTATATGCCTTCGTGATGCGGTAGCCTTCGAGCGGATAGCGGAAGTTCAGCGGAACGATGATGGCAAATGGGGGATCGCCCTTGACAGGTAAGCTGACGGTTTTGCCCGTGGTGTAGTTCATGATGGAAATCTTTTTCAGGAACTCCTCTATGCGGGTGTCTGCGCTGACTTCGAAGGTCTCTGAGACGGGGTTGAACCACTGTTCGCCGAGACGAGTGTTGATGTATTGTTCACCTGGTGTGACACCGAAGAAAGCATGTACCTCCTTGCTGGCGAGGTAGGAACCGTCGAGTCCCTGGATCCTCACTTCGTCCTCTCCGCCGCAGGCAACGATAGCCAGCTGGATATGTGTAGCGTTGACGCGGATGGCCTGTATGACAACGTCGTTCATGTCGTAGTCGGCATTATCCAGACGGTCTTCGAAGCACATTGTGTAGGCAGCGGCCTCGGGAGCGGGCTCTTCGTCAATCACCTCAGTACCCTTGTTAATCTGGATAATCATATCGGAGAAGTTACAGTCGGCACCATCCTCGAAGCACATGTATGTCTTGTCGTTGGCACTGAAGATGGCGATACGTGGAGACGTGAAGTTCATGCCTTCGGTTGTCTTGCCTTCCAGGCTCAAGTCCATAGCCGAGCGGTAGTGTCCTCTGATGTGGTTCACGGCATAGTTCAGACGGCCGTCGCCATAGGTACAGCCGTTCTTGTTGACCAGGCAGTCCCTGTTGGTGGCCTTACGGTTCATGAAACCAATCTTGTAGCCTTTGGGAATGGAGACGCTGACAGCTGTTGTCCCAGCCTCACCGGGAGCCTCATCACCGTAGTAGGGGAGCAGGTACTCCTTTTCGCGCTTGAAGTCACTGTTGCCGTTGAAGCCGTTGATAGCTCTGTACTTGGGCAGGGCCTGAATAAAGGCCACTTCCTCTTCCTCCGTCATACCCTGCGTCTTGGCTGGATCGAAGTAATAATAATAGATGTAGTTGTAGCGCCCTTCGGTGCTGTTCATCTGAATGGGACAGAGTGTGATGGGCGTACCGTTGCTCACCAGATAGTTGTTGTTGATGGTGAAGTACTTGCCGTCGAGAATGCGTTTCCAGTTATTGCGCTTACCGTTAGTGGCGTCCGTTCCCGAACCGTACTTTGCAAGATAGCCGTCGGTAATGGCCTTGATGTTGGCTATTTCCTGGGTGGTTAGGTCCTCCACGTTGCGTGAGACGTTGCCGTTGGTGACGCTCCACGTCCCGAGGTTGGCGTCCGTTGGTGTCCAGATGCGTTCCGGAGCCCAGTTGGTATTCTCCCATTCGGTGTACTCATACGCTGTACCTTTTTCGTCTTTGATGGTGAGACCTTCTTTCAGGGCGCGCTGGGCGTTGAACGACTGCAGGGAGTTCTTGTATTCCAGCTTGATGCCTGACGGGTCGGGCATATCATCATCGCTGGCAGCAGCCTTGCGTGCACCGCTGGCCGAACTGCCGAAGCTCACGTTCTTGTCGCCGATGTTGAACACCTGGATGTAGTAGGTGCCGCGACTGTCAACGCACGCAGCTACCAACTGCTTGTAGATGTTGGGGGCATCGTATCTCAGCGTGATGACGTCACCCTTTTTGGCGCTGGTCTGGTTCAACGCGTAGGCGTCACTATTGAAAAATGGTGACTCTGTGAGAATCTCAACCCTCACGATATCCTTCAAGGGAGCGTTGGCCGTAATGGTTATTGTTCCGGAATTGATGGAACTCCAGTCCTGTCGTCCGTCAATCGAACCGAAGATATTCTTGGCATTGGTGTATGCCTTCTGTTCTTCTACGATTTCAGGATCATATAAATCCTTTTCCATTCCTGTGCAGCCGAATAATGCTGCTGCCAGAACGATGAATAATATTGATTGTTTCATATTTCGTAAATTGTTTGCTCTTTCCTCTATTTTGGGCAAATTTACGGAAAAATCCCAATAATAAAAGGCAAGCGGGAAATTGACGGTAGAATATTAACAACCTTTAAAGCTCTATAACAACTTTTCCGTTAATTTGCCTTCCTGTCAGGTAATTGGGAACAGCCCACTGGCTATTGGAAACATCTGTAACCCAATAGTAGCTGTTGACGTTGGCGATGCCGAAGAGGTTCAGACAGTCAATCCCCAGCCATATCTTGCGAAGTCCGAAGCGGGATACTGCTATTGGGGCGTTATATGCTAGGTAGCTCATTCCGATGTCTGCGCGCTTATAGGCTGGCGCACGAAAGCTTTGCTGCTCAATGCCACGATGAGGTGCGCCGAAGGGCAGACCGTCGGCGTAGGCGAGCCGCAGAGTCATCTTCCATCGTTCTGTGCCTGGGAAATAGTCGGTGAAATGAAGGTTCATAGCGAATCGCTGATCCGTGGGCATTGGGAAGTAACTGCCGCCTTTCATCTTCTCTTGGGCCTTCATCAGTGAGAAGGTCAGCCATGAGTCGGTGCCGGGCACGAACTCACCATAGAGCTTGAGATCCAATCCAGCTGTGTAGCCAGAACAGAGGTTCTCCCCGTAGTAGGTGACCTTCACGTTCTGTATGTTGTAAGGAATGAGGTTCGATAGTGCCTTGTAGTAGGCCTCGGCCGTGAATCTGAACGGACGGTTCATCATGTGGAAACGGTAGTCGAAGGCGGTGATGAATTGAAGGGAACGCTGGCTCTTGATCTTCTTGTTCAGCAGTGTAACGGTCTGCCCGTTCACGGTTGTCGTGTCCCTGAGCTCCTTGTAGAAGGGTGTCTGATAATACAGACCGGTAGCCAGTCTGATGGTGATGTCGTGATTCCAGGAGGGCACGATGGCCAGTGAGGCGCGTGGTGAAACGACCGTCTCTTTGTTCCACGACCATTGGCTGAAGCGTATGCCGTAGTTCAGCGTATAGAAACTGCTGTTTTCCTCTCCTGTATGCCACCGGTATGTGTCCTGCAGATAACCTTCCGTGCGGTGAGATGAGATTGTGTTTCTCGAGCTCAGCGTGTAGATGAGGTCAAGCCGGTCGCTGGTATGTGGAACGGAATAGCCGCTTGAGTCGCGCATTTCGTATTCGCGGCTATGCTCCTTCACCTTCTCCCACTTGATGGTCAGCCCGCCCTCTATGTCGTGCCGCTGCAGTTTCTTGTTGGCTATGAGTTTCAGGCTCTGTACATCGGCTGTCAGGTAGTTGCGGGCATGTTCCATGTAGGTGCCGACACCCAGACTCTCCGACGATTGTGTGTCGTCCAGCCAGTATTGTCCCTGTATGTCGTACGTCTCCTGCTCTTTGGTGTGGAAGGCCGAGGCCAGCAGCTTGACCGTTGTTGAGTCGCTAAGTCGGCGTGCTACGGAGAAAGTACCGAAGAGTGTGCGGAAGACGTCGCGCTCCTGACCGTCGAAATAAACCTTGAACGACTTCACGTCCTCCATCGTGCCGAAGTTCGTCTCGCGGTCCTTGGGCTTAAAGTTGTAATGGTTCTCCGAGATGTTGCCGATAAACTCCACGTTCCATCGCTTGCTGGGATTCCAGCTCATGAAAGTTTGGTAGTCCAAGAAGTTCGGGCGGTACTCGCCAGTCGTCTCCAGCGAGCCCAGCAGGTAGCGGTTGGTCTTATACCTCACGCCGTGACTCATGGCGAAGTGCTTGTTGCCTGTGCCCACGTAGGCGCTGGCTCCAAGCAGCGACATCATGGCCGTTGCCTCAGTCTTTTCCGGCCGGCGGTAGGTGATGTCGAGTGCCGACGACATCTTGTCACCATACTTCGCCTCAAAGCCTCCGCTGGAGAAAGCGATACTCTCCACCATATCGGGATTGATGACGGAGAGACCTTCCTGCTGACCGCTTCGGATGAGCAACGGACGGTAGACCTCCACATTATTTATATATACGCAGTTCTCGTCGAAGGAGCCGCCGCGTACGTTGTACTGGCTCGACAGCTCGTTGTGTGTCGACACGCCCGCCTGTTGCTGAATCAGTTCCTCGACGGCATTTCCTGATGCCGACGGCGCGTGCCTGATGTCCTTGATGTCGAGCTTTTCCGTGCCTGTGGTCTGGCGGCGCCGTTCGGTAATCGTAACCTCCTGAAGTTCGTCTTGTGGATAGAGCGTCATGAGCAGTGTCTGGGTACCCTTGGGGTGTCTGAAAGTGCGGGTACGCGTCTTGTAGCCTATCATAGAGAATCTGACGATCACACTGTCAGCGGACTGCAGCTTGAGGCTAAACTCGCCTTTAAGCGAGGTCATGCTGACCTTGCCTTGTTCCATACAGGCCACGGTAGCCAGCTCCACGGGGTTACCATCTTCGTCGATGACCTTTCCTTTCAGCGTGAAGCTGTCTGCATAGGCTATCATGCTTATCGTCACCAGTACGACAAGCAATAGCAGGCGTCGGGAAGTTGTCAGAATGCGTCTCATCAGTATTATAACGTTCGAATCGCTGATTTATTTTGTCAGAGTTCACCGATGAGTTTGGCGACGTACGGCCGTTGCCAGTCTTTTTCGTGAAAACGCAGGTGGTCGTATTCCAGAATGTCAAGGTCGATGGGGACAATGCCCATCTCCCGTTTCTGCGGGGTGCGTCCCAGTTCGTTCTCAATCATTTTGAGTTGTTGGCTCAGCTCCTCCAGCGGGTAGTCACACTGTCCCTTGACCAGTTGGTTCAGGTAGTAGTCCCTGCGTGCGCACCCAATGGGGTGCGTCCAGACTTCCGTTGTGTACACAATGTCTAAAAGCATCTCGCCGAGGCGCTTGCGGGCCATAGCGAGATGCTTTTTCTGATAGCGGTTCGACGCCAGTGAAAGAATCACCGTTGCCATTATTTGGCAGCATTTATGCGTGTTTTCACCTTGTCCACGTATGCGTCGATGGTGGCAACGGCTACGATGTTCACGACGTCGCGGACGGAGGCACCGAAGTCAATGAAGTGAATGGGCTTGTTCAGTCCCATTTGTATCGGGCCGATAATCTCAACGTCGGCATCGAGCATCTGTAGCATCTTGTAAGAAGAACGTGCTGAGGTGAGGTTGGGGAACACCAAGGTGTTGACTCTCTTGTCCTTCAGACGGGTGAAGGGATACTGTTCGTCACGCAGCTCGTCGTCCATAGCAAAGCCCAGCTGCAGTTCACCGTCGATGGGCAGCTCTGGATACAGCTCGTGCATCTGCTCTACGGCATTCCTCACTTTGCGTGCGCCGGAGCTCTGCGATGAGCCGAAGTTCGAGTGGCTGATCATGCCGATGACGGGCTTCTCGTTGAAGAAGCGTACGGCCGTAGAGGCCAGCTTGGCTATATCGACCAGCGTGTCGGTGTCAGGATTCTCGTTCACCATCGTATCGGCTATGTAGTAGGTGCCCTTCGGCGAGTTGATGATGTGCATGGCGCCGAAATGCTTGTACTCCGGACGTATGCCGATGACCTCGTTCACCACCTTGATGGTGTTCGAGTACTTGGTGTACAGACCGGTAATGAAGGCATCGGCCTCGCCGGTCTCAACCATCATCATGCCGAAGTAGTTGCGCTCGAACATCTTGTCGTTGGCCTCTTGGAAGGTGTAGCCCTCGCGCTGCCGCTTCTCGGTCAGTATCCGGGCATAGCGCTCGCGGCGTTCCTGTTCTGAGGGATGACGCAGGTTCACGATGTCAATACCTTCAAGTGAAAGGTCAAGACTTTTTGCTAACTTCATGATTACCTCGTCGTTACCAAGCAATACAGGCTGACAAATACCCTCTGCCTTTGCCTGGACGGCGGCCTTCAGCATGGTGGGGTGCACGGCCTCGGCGAAGACCACGCGCTGCGGATGTGCTGCTGCTGTTGAGTAGAGCTTCTGGGTAAGCTTGGTCTCTTGCCCCAGCAGTATGGAGAGCGAATCCTTGTACTCGTTCCAGTCCTCAATGGTCTTGCGTGCCACACCGCTGTCGATAGCTGCTTTGGCAACGGCAGCACTCACTTCTGTGATGAGTCGCGGGTCAACGGGTTTCGGAATGAAGTAGTCGCGCCCGAAGGTCAAGTTGTTCACCTTATAGATGTCGTTCACCACGTCGGGCACAGGCTGCTTGGCCAGATCGGCAATGGCATGCACGGCGGCCAGTTTCATCTCCTCGTTGATGGCGGTGGCGTGGACATCCAGTGCACCGCGGAAGATATATGGGAAGCCGATGACGTTGTTGATCTGGTTCGGGTAGTCGGTGCGGCCTGTCGACATGAGGGTGTCGGGACGGGCCTCCATAGCGTCTTCATAGCTGATTTCCGGAACGGGATTAGCCAGCGCGAAGATGACGGGGTCCTTGGCCATCGTCTTCACCATCTCCTTCGACAGCACGTTGCCCTTCGACAGTCCGACAAAGACATCGGCGCCGTTGACGGCTTCGGCCAGTGTCTTGATGTCTGTACGCTCGGTAGCAAAGAAGCGCTTCTGCTCGTTCAGGTCGGTGCGGTCCTGACGGATGACACCTTTCGAGTCGAGCATCACGATGTTCTCCTTCCGCGCGCCGATGGCCATATAGAGTTTGGTACATGAGATGGCAGCAGCACCGGCGCCGTTCACCACGATCTTCACCTTCGAAATGTCCTTACCGATGACCTCCATTGCGTTCTTCAGGCCGGCGGCCGAGATAATGGCTGTGCCGTGCTGGTCGTCATGCATCACGGGGATGTCGAGCGTCCGTTTCAGACGTTCCTCTATGTAGAAGCACTCAGGGGCCTTGATGTCCTCCAGATTGATACCGCCAAACGTTGGTGCTATGCGTTCTACAGCCTCGCAGAATTTCTCGGGGTCTTTTTCGTTCACCTCGATGTCGAAGACGTCGATGCCGCCGTATATCTTGAATAGCAGACCCTTACCCTCCATCACCGGTTTGCCGCTCATGGCACCGATGTCGCCAAGGCCTAGCACGGCGGTGCCGTTAGAGATAACGGCCACTAGGTTGCCCTTGTCCGTATAACGGTAGGCAGCGTCTGGGTTGTCCTGAATCTCCAGGCAGGGATAGGCTACGCCGGGCGAGTAGGCCAGCGACAGATCCGTTTGTGTGCGGTAGGCTTTGGTTGGCTTTACTTCAATCTTTCCTGGCCGTCCGCTCTCATGATAGGCCAGTGCAGCTTCTTTCGATATTTTCACCATCTTTCGTGTTGTTGTTAAGTTAATGATTCGCAAATCGAGCGCAAAGTTACGAAAAAAACGAGAGTAGAACAAAATATATTCGTGTTTTGTTTTGTGCTTCGCCTACTTATTCGTATCTTTGCATCAAAATAGAATACTTATGCAAGGTAATAAACAAATAGAGGATTGTCTTCGGCGCCTGGGTATCACGGCTCTCAGTCCTATGCAGCAACAGGTTGGCGGCGAGCTGTTGCACGGTCGTCAACATGTCATCGTGCTCTCACCTACAGGATCTGGTAAAACGCTGGCCTATCTCTTGCCGTTGGTGCAGTTGCTCCATACCGACAGCGATGATGTGCAGGCGCTGGTAGTCGTGCCTGGGCGTGAGCTGGCTCTACAGTCACACGAGGTGCTGAGATCGCTGGGCACGAAGCTCCGCTCGATGGCTGTCTATGGAGGTCGAACGGCAATGGAGGAGCACCGCCGGCTACGCGACACGAGACCCCAGGTGGTCTTTGGCACGCCTGGGCGACTGAATGACCATCTTTCCAAGTCGAACATCTCGTCCTATGCCATCCGCTATCTGGTGATCGACGAGTTCGACAAATGCCTCGAGATGGGCTTCCACGATGAAATGCTCCGTTTGCTGAAGTCGCTGCCAGGCTTGCAGCGGCTGGTGTTGCTGTCGGCCACCGATGCCGAGCAGATACCACACTTCGTCAGTATCGACCATGCGGTGCGCATCGACTATCGCACGGAGCAGTCCGCCGAGGAACGCATGACGTTCTACGAGGTGAAGAGTCCCGAGAAGGACAAACTTGGCACGCTGCGCGATCTGCTGTGCCAACTGGGCGACTCGCAGAACATCGTCTTCCTGAACTATCGCGACTCTGTGGAGCGTGTCGACGACTACCTGCGCCATGCTGGCTTCATCACCAGTGCCTTTCATGGCGGACTGGACCAACGGCAGCGCGAGGACGCTCTCTACAAGTTCTCCAACGGCTCGTCGAGCGTGCTGGTGGCTACCGACCTGGCGTCGCGCGGACTTGACATTCCCGACGTGGCCAACGTCGTACACTACCACCTGCCCCTCAATGAGGACGGCTATGTCCACCGCGTAGGGCGCACAGCCCGTTGGGACCGCGAGGGTATGGCTTACTTCATTGTGGGTCCCGAGGAACATATGCCTGAGTTCGTCAGCGCATCGGAGCTATTCCCCTTGAGTACCGAAAGACGGGCTATCCCTCAGCCGCGCATGACTACTATATATATAGGTAAAGGCAAAAAGGACAAACTCTCGAAGGGAGACATCCTTGGGTTCCTTTGCAAGAAGGGTGGGCTGACAGCCGATGAAATCGGACGAATTGACGTGAACGACCACTATGCCTATGCCGCCATTGCGCGGGGCAAACTGCAGCAGGTGCTGCGACTGACGAAGGGTGAGAAGGTAAAGGGCATCCGCACGCTTGTTGAACCTGTAAAATAGGCGCGTAATTGTTAGCTGCGCTTGGCAAAATGCAAGAAAGCGGCTTGTTTTTGTGAATTTCTGCCAAAATATTTGCCTGTTTGAAGAAAAAAGTGTAATTTCGCAGCGCAATTCTGAAAACTGCTTTGCTGCAGTATTAAAACGACTGAAATAATAAACCATATTTAAGTAACAAAACAATGAAGAAGTACAACTTTAATGCCGGCCCCTCGATGCTTCCCCGCGAGGTCATTGAGGCAACCGCCAAACAGTGTCTTGATTTCAATGGCTCGGGTCTCTCGCTGATGGAGATCAGCCACCGTGCAAAGGACTTTCAGCCTGTCGTAGACGAGGCTGTGGCTCTGGTGAAGGAGCTGCTGCAGGTCCCTGAGGGCTATTCTGTGATTTTCCTTGGTGGCGGTGCCAGTCTCGAGTTCTGTATGATTCCTTATAACTTCCTCATCAAGAAGGCTGCCTACCTGAATACGGGCGTCTGGGCCAAGAAGGCCATGAAGGAAGCAAAGCTCTTTGGTGAGGTGGTAGAGGTGGCTTCTTCAGCCGATGCCAACTACACGTTCATCCCCAAGGACTGGACCGTTCCTGCCGATGCCGACTATCTGCACATCACGACCAATAACACCATCTATGGTACTGAGATTCGCAAGGACCTCGACGTGAATGTTCCCCTGATAGCTGATATGTCGTCGGACATCTTCAGCCGTCCCATCGACGTTGCTAAGTACGACGCTATCTATGCTGGTGCCCAGAAGAACCTGGCCATGGCCGGTGTGACCATCATCATCCTGAAGGACGAGAAGCTGGGCAAGGCTCCCCGTGAGATTCCCACCATGCTCGACTACCGCACACACGTCGACAAGGGCTCGATGTTTAACACGCCTCCTGTAGTGCCCATCTACAGCGCTCTTGAGACCCTCCGCTGGATCAAGAAGAACGGTGGTGTTGAGGCTATGGACAAGCTGGCTCAGCAGCGTGCCGAAATCGTCTATGGCGAGATCGACCGCAACAAGATGTTCCGTGGTACTGCCAATGTTGAGGACCGTTCAGTCATGAACCTCTGCTTCGTGATGGCTGACGAGTACAAGGAGTTGGAGAAGGACTTCCTTGACTTCGCTACCTCTAAGGGTATGGTTGGTGTGAAGGGTCACCGTTCGGTTGGCGGCTTCCGCGCCAGCTGCTACAACGCCCAGACCATTGAAGGCTGCAACGCCCTCGTCGCCTGCATGAAGGAGTTCGAAGCTAATCATTAATAAAAAAAAGACACGAATATGAATAATGTGAATAATTGATTCCACGAATAAAAACGAATAATTATTATTTAAATTCGTGAACAAGATTATTCATATTATTCACATTCGTTTCAGATAAAAAATATATTTATGAAAGTATTAGTTGCAACAGAGAAACCATTCGCAGCCGCCGCTGTCAATGGTATCAAGGCAGAAGTTGAGGCAGCAGGCAACGAGCTGGTGCTGCTTGAGAAATATACAGAGAAGGCTCAGCTGCTTGCAGCAGTAGCTGATGCCGATGCGCTGATTATCCGTTCCGACAAGGTCGACGCTGAGGTGCTCGATGCTGCCAAGCAGCTGAAGATTGTGGTGCGTGCCGGTGCCGGCTACGACAACATTGACCTCGCCGCCGCTACTGCTCACAACGTAGTGGCTGAGAACACGCCGGGTCAGAACTCCAACGCCGTTGCCGAGCTTGTATTCGGTCTGCTGGTGATGGCCGTTCGCGGTTTCTATAACGGCAAGAGCGGTTCTGAGCTGCTGGGTAAGAAGCTGGGTATCCTTGCCTTCGGTAATGTTGGCCGCAACGTGGCCCGCATCGCCAAGGGCTTCGGCATGGATGTCTATGCCTACGATGCTTTCTGTCCTGCCGACGTGATTGAGGCTGCTGGTGTGCACGCCGTTGCCAATCAGGACGCGTTGTTCGAGACCTGCGATGTTGTTTCGCTCCACATCCCCGCTACGCCTGAGACCAAGCAGAGCATCAACGCTGCGCTTGTAAGTAAGATGAAGAAGGGTGGCATCCTGGTCAACACAGCCCGTAAGGAGGTCATCAACGAGCCCGAACTCATCAAGCTGATGCAAGAGCGTGAGGACCTGAAGTTCGTCACCGACATCATGCCCGATGCCAACGATGAGTTCCAGAAGTTCGAGGGCCGTTACTTCTCGACCCCGAAGAAGATGGGAGCCCAGACGGCTGAGGCCAACATCAATGCCGGCATCGCTGCCGCCAAGCAGATCAACGCTTTCTTCAAGGATGGCGACACCCGATTCCAGGTGAACAAGTAAACCAATATCGAAAGTGCACAGTGAGGGACTTCTTCAGTGTGCACTTTTTTTGTTTTCTACCTAAAACAAGTTCAAGTATGCAAAGTGACCCTAAGCAGTGTCTCTACTGCACAAATAATCAGACCCTTCATGATTTGATGATTGAGTTCGCACAGCTGTCAGTCTCGCGCGCTTTCCTGTTCAAGGAGCAGACCTATCGTGGCCGTTGTCTTGTGGCTTACAAGGACCATGTGAACGATCTCAATGAGTTGTCGGACGACGACCGCAATGCCTTCATGGCCGATGTGGCCCGTGTGACGCGTGCCATGCAGAAGGCGTTCAATCCTGAGAAGATCAACTACGGCGCCTACAGCGACAAACTTTCTCATCTGCACTTCCACCTCGCGCCCAAATATGTGGATGGTCCCGACTACGGTGGCACGTTCCAGATGAATCCTGGCAAAGTGTATCTCTCGGATGCCGAGTATCAGGAGATGATAGAGAAAATCAAGCAGTATCTATAATCGTCATAACGAAATAACGTTATAACGATATAACACAACAACGAAATAATCATGGCAATCATAAAACCATTCAAAGGCATCCGCCCGCCGAAGGAGCTGGTGGAGCAGGTCGAGAGTCGTCCGTACGATGTACTCGATAGTGAAGAAGCCCGTGCCGAGGCTGGCGACAACGAGAAGAGTCTCTACCACATCATCAAGCCCGAGATTGACTTTCCTGTAGGCACCAGCGAGTACGACCCGCGGGTCTATGAGAAGGCAGCCGAGAACTTCCAGAAGTTCCAGGATAAGGGCTGGCTCGTTCAGGACGCTTGCGACCATTATTATATCTATGCGCAGACCATGCAGGGCAAGACACAGTATGGTCTCGTCGTGGGTGCCTATGTGGACGACTACATGAAGGGCGTCATCAAGAAGCACGAGCTGACACGCCGTGACAAGGAGGAGGACCGCATGAAGCACGTCCGCGTGAACAACGCCAACATCGAGCCCGTCTTCTTTGCCTATCCTGACAACAAGATACTCGATTCGCTCATCATGCGCTATGCAGCCACCGAGCCCGAGTACGACTTCATTGCTCCCATTGACGGCTTCCGTCACCAGTTCTGGGTGATTGACGACGAACAGGACATGCAGACCATCACCGATGAGTTCCGTAAGATGCCGTCGCTCTATATTGCCGACGGACACCATCGTTCGGCTGCTGCCGCACTCGTAGGTGCCGAGAAACAGCGCCAGAACCCTGACCACAAGGGCGACGAGGAGTACAACTACTTCATGGCCGTCTGCTTCCAGGCTTCACAACTGACCATTCTCGACTACAATCGCGTGGTAAAAGACCTGAACGGCTTGACGTCTGAGCAGTTCCTGGAGAAGCTGCAGCAGAACTTCGAAGTTGAGGACAAGGGTACCGACATCTACAAGCCCCAGCAACTCCATGAGTTCTCGCTCTATCTCGACCAGCACTGGTACAGCCTGAAGGCTAAGGAGGGCACCTACGACAATGCCGACCCCATCGGTGTGCTTGATGTTGACATCTCCAGCCGTCTTATCCTCGACGAAATCCTGAACATTGGCGATCTACGCTCCTCGCAGCGCATCGACTTCGTCGGCGGACTCCGCGGGCTGGGTGAGCTGAAACGCCGCGTCGACAGTGGCGAGATGCGAGCCGCCCTGGCCCTCTATCCCGTTTCCATGCAGCAGATCATGGACATTGCCGACAGCGGGAAGATTATGCCGCCGAAAGCTACGTGGTTCGAACCCAAGCTGCGCTCGGGACTGGTTATTCACAAATTGGTATGACCGACGAATACAAAACTATCAAAAATACTGGCGAGGGCTACTACACCGAGAAGCGTAGTAAGTTCCTCGCCTTTGCCCATCATGTCGAGACCGTCGACGAGGTGAAACGGCTGCTGGCGGCCTATCGCAAGAAATACTTCGATGCCCGCCACGTCTGCTATGCCTACATGCTGGGAGCGGGTAGGGAGGAGTTCCGTGCCAACGACGACGGTGAACCCTCCTCAACGGCCGGCAAACCCATACTCGGACAGATTAACAGTAACTCCCTGACTGATATCCTCATTGTCGTCGTGCGCTACTACGGTGGCGTGAATCTGGGTACCAGCGGACTCATCGTTGCCTACCGCGAGGCTGCTGCCGATGCCATTGCCCATTGTCAGGTTGAGGTGCGACAGGTTGAGGAGGTCATAACCTACACCTTTGCCTATCCCATGATGAACGACGTCATGCGTATCGTCAAGGAGATGAATCCCCGTATTCTCGGTCAGAACTACGACAACACTTGCGAGATACGTCTGAGTATCCGTCAGTCCGAGGCCGATCAGCTCCGACAAAGATTATCGAAACTTTCCTTCGAATAAATTTGGTGGTTTCCGGAAAAAGCATTACCTTTGCATCCGATTTCAAGAAAAGTAGATTAAAAGGATTAATCGGAAGGTTGGCAGAGTGATCGATCGCGCTGGACTCGAAATCCGGTATACCCCTTTCGGGTATCGGGGGTTTGAATCCCTCACCTTCCGCTCTTAACACCAAAGGAGAACCACATGGTTCTCTTTTTTAGTACCTGTAGATCAGAACCTTACAAGAATACACCCAAAATCAACATCCAGACGAAATAATATACCTAATGAATTGAATATTCCAAAAATTATTCATAACTTTGCAGGCATACCACTAACTTAAAACCCGAAAAAGACGAATGATGTGCAAACTATTCATGATGATGATGGCTTGGACAATGCTGACCGGCATGGCTCAGGCACAAACAAACGACGACGAAGAACAACCGTTGCTCACACTGGCCTGCATATCCGACATACATGCGGAACGCTCGCTCATAGACTGTGCCAACCTAAGCGACATCAAGCTGAGAGGCTCGTTCATACGCACGCTAAACCTGCTGAAAAAGCAAGAAAAGATTGACGTGATGATGCTGGGCGGCGACTGTACCAGTGATGCCACCATCGGCATAGAGAACTGGAAACAGGTGCGCAATCTCATCGCACAGTATACCCGCAAAGCGTTTCCCACCACCACCTCAACACCTGTGATCTATATCACAGGCAATCATGACTACGAGGTGGCCAACTGGGACAATATTCCCAAGCCCTACAATGCCGGCGACTACTACACCTTCCCCATGAAAGACGACATAGGCGAGCTGGCCGAGAGCGAGGCTTTCTACGAGGATGCCGACAATGGAACATTGGGCAAGATGACGCTGCTGGCCGCCTATCACTACGTGATCAATGGTTTTGACTTCGTAATACTGAACTGCGGCAAGAACTTCTTCCAGAGTGCGTGGAACTATGTGTATTCGGAAGAGTCGGTACAGTGGGTAGCCGACAAGCTGGCCGAGATCTATGCCGATGACCCTGACAAAACGGTGTTCTTTGCCTTGCATATACCTTTTAGCGACTCCAACAGCATTCGAGAGCCATCGAAGGGCATTGCTTCATCGCCAGGCGAACGGCTGCTGAAACAAACCCTGAGCCAATATCCTAATCTGATCATGCTGTACGGGCACGACCACGGAGGCGACAAGGCTTACACACGCCGCAAAACATCGCAACGAGTGACACGCTACGACATGGACGGCAACGTGATAGCCACCACCGATGCCACGCATGTGGACGGCCCAACACAGGACCCGGAGAACGATGGCAACGATGAGACCATTCTGCCGAAAAAAGACAAGAAATGGTACGTGCGCAGCGAAGCCTCAGGACAGTTCCTGGGCTTTAACCCACGCAACCTGGGCATGGTTGACGAACCGAACCTGATAACTGTGGAAGAGATGGATGCCGGCACCAACGCCTATGCTCTGAAACTGAGCGGCAACGGATCGGAAGCCAATGGCAACTACGTGATATCGAGTTCGAGCGGCCGATTCTCGTGCAACGAAAACAAATATCCCACCTATTTCTATAAGGTTACGAAAAACGATGACACCGGCATCACAGCCGAGAAAACAGCAGAGCAGCAGGTGGGCAACAGCTACTTGATTGTGGCAGAGAATGCCAAGGACCGCTCGCTACTGTATGCGCTGACAAACGAGGGATATCCCAGCACCAACAGCAACCGACTGGTGGGACTGAGCGTGACCGACAATAACGGCAAAATTAACATAGCCGCCTCGCAGAAAAAGGCGTTGTGGCTTCTCGACGAGGCTGTGATTGAAGAGGCAGCACCCAGCTTCTTCTCGGCCTTCATGGGGTCGATGCGCTACTATTACAACACTATAGACCCAGGCGACATGCCCACGGAAACGCCCAACATTGTGCAGGCGCTGATGGTGTATGTGTACAGGGACCGCGTGGAACTGCACATGAAGAACTACAACAAATCGGGCACCATCAACGGCATTACCGTCAATGAGGAGCTGGCCACCTATACCTCGTACAGAACCATCAACGTGCCCAACCGAGTGGAGGGAGTACAGCTAAAAGACATGCACCTGGAAACGATTGATGCCTACGATCTGGCTGGGCGCAAGGTGAACAGCCTGTCGGCCAGAGGCATATACATAGACCGCAAAGGACGTAAGGTCCTGGTACGTTAAGAAACAAGAAAAAGCATCGGCCGCAACCGATGCTTTTCTTGTAATACTCATATGCTTTGTTTCGTTATTGTCAGATTGATTATTCTGCTTTTCCGCCAAATTCGTTATAAGATACGTTTTCAGGCTTCCACTTGTCCTTTGGTGTAGTCCACGCCGGCCACCTCG
>Ga0247611_10002948_pt1 | contig 26252 bp, 6 predicted proteins | sample 177DNAGHGhighgp2_FD_192422 | JGI IMG/M metagenome (GOLD analysis project Ga0247611, IMG submission 192422) | Sheep rumen microbial communities from Palmerston North, Manawatu-Wanganui, New Zealand - 1770 DNA GHGhigh gp2 | ecosystem: Host-associated > Mammals > Digestive system > Stomach > Rumen ... | reverse complement strand
ATGTCTGATAGATCTGCTGGTATAGCCATGCTTGGTTATACTGCAGCAATGTTTGCGTTGATGAATAATGATTATTTTAAGAATTGGCTTTTTCAAAACTCTTGAGTAAATGCAAAACCTGAAATAACTAGTGCTATTAAGGGTAACAGTAAATTAGCTGCAAAAACAATACAAGAAAGTGTTCAAAACGCAACTGCGAAAAATCCGAAATTATTAAAACTTGCAGATGATGCTACAAAAGAAGAATCTCAAAAGTTATTTAAAACCGTATTTAATGCTACAAAAGAGGCATGAAGTAAAAAATCAATAGATCCTTTAAAGGGAATTAATATTAAATTACCTGGGGCAATTGATGCAGGAAATATATATGTTCATCATGCTTTAAATGAAGGTATAGAAGAAGTAATGGAAGAAGTTGCATTGGATGGGATCAAGTTAACTGCGTTAGGTATAGAAGCTTTAGGATTTGATATATCAGATGAAACTAAAGATAATCTTAATTTTAATCTTACTTGATCTGATGCATTTCAACGTTATTCAACTGCTTTTATTGGTGGCGCTATAGGTGGTGCAGTTTTCCAAGGAATGGATGATTGACATTCTAAAATTTTAAATAATGATTTATCTAAATATGCTGGTAGAGGTGCAAATGGAGAATTAATTCGTGCTATTCGTTTATATGGTAGAGATGCCGTAATTTCAGAATTAGATAGACTTCATGAAAAGGGTGTGTTAGGAAACAAAAACCTTGCAATGAAAGGTAAATTTACAGTCGATCCTTCTGACGAATCCAAACAAATCTGAACTTGAAATGAATCTGGTCAAGATGTTAATCAAAATGATTTTGTTTACAATGTAATGAAGAATCGTATTCAAACGTTTTCTGCTATAATGGCAGATAACAATTGATTAATGGACGATAATGAAATATTAAAACAGATTCAAACTGATGTAAAAAACGAAGCTGCTAAAGAAGGTTTATCTGAAGAAGCGTATCGTAAAAGACACGGAATACATGATTTTGATGAATTTGCAAAAAAGACTGGGTTTGCCGATGTTATTTTAACAGATGTTGGAAATTTAATGATTGATGTTGTAGAATTAGAAGAAAAAATAGGTGCACGAAAAGCTTATATTACAAGTTTATATCCTGATACACGTTCTTCTGAAAGAGATTCTGCTTTATCAAAAGATTCTGTTATCAAGCAGTTAGAAAAAGAAAGAGATGAAATAAAACAACAACTAGATGATATTGCAAATGGAAAAGCAGCGTCATATTATATAAAATATGCTAATTTTGCAGCTCATTCTACTTTAGTAAGTAACATCCTTTCATCTCAAGGTTTAGATGTGCTTGATAAAAAGACATATGCATTTGTAAAATATAGGGCAACTTATGATTCTATAGATGAAGATGCAAAGAAAATAATTGATACTGATTATGCAGAATATTTAAAACTACAAGGTATTCAAGCATTAAGAGCAGCTAATGACTTATATCAGCACACTGTTTCTTTAGTTACGCCTGAATTATCAAAACAACACGGAGAATTAACTTCTGCAAATGTAACTCCGTCAGTTTATGGAAATCTTCAAACTGGTGATTTAGATACTGTAGATACATCTATTTTATTAGATCGTGATGGTTCTATTACTGATTTAAAAGTTTTATTTAATAAAGATGGTTCTATAAATCCAGAAGGATTTAGAGATTGACACAATTATGTAGAACGTATATTATATGATCCATTAGTTAATGGTCAGCCTTTAACAACAGCAAATCGTTATAAAAAGATATTGGATTTTGCTATAAATCTTTATACAGAACAGAAAAATAGAAATGCGGTTGGAATAGGATCAGATGATTTTATTAAATATTCGTTTAGATTAATTGCATCGGATTTAGGAAAAAGAATTAGTCGAATGTCTTCAATGAAGAATAAAATATCTGATGGAATTCTTGATATTTTTCGAGTTAAAGATTTTAATAAATCAGATCGAGAACAAGTAATTGAAATGTTTGAGAATGATCCAGACGAATCATTAAAAGCAAAAGTTGCTAATTGGTTGGAAGAACTAAAATATGGAGATCCCAATGATGATCTTCCTTTACGTGAAATTGGAAAAATTATTACAGAAAGAAAAAATGGTTTTATAGAAAGACGTTTTGATGAAAATTTAGGAAGATATGTAGGAAATGATTTGTTAAATGATAATGAATTAAGTTTTAGTTTAGCAATAGACAAATATAAAACAATACTTGCAAATTTATCAAGTAATCCGGAGACAGCGTTACAACAAATTTCTGATTTAGAAACATTTTTATTTACAGATGGAATTACAACTGATCCTAACGTTCAGGAACAAGTACGTGATATATTTCAGATTGATTTGTTAAAATCAGTTGCATCTAGCATAAAAAGAGCTGTTGATATTTCTAAAACTACTACAAAATCACCAGTTATTGATTTAGCAAAACTTATAACATTTGATTTAGTTGGAGAAGAAAATCCTTTATTAGACATGATTCAACAAGAACGTGCAGAATTAGCTAGTAAAGATGTTGCTTCAAAATATTTATTTAGTAATCAATTCAATAATGAGTATTTACGTGTTGCAGAAAAAGTTCTTCCTATTGTACAAAGTGTTATTTGAGCAGCAACAAATGGAATAAACGACGAAGCCAATAAAATGTTAGGTTCTGAAGGAAAAGAACAACTTTTGCCAATTATTGATGATAATCTTGCTTGGATTTACAAAAACGATTTACAATTCTTACAGAATCAAATTGAATTTCTACGAGAACTACACGATACTAATTTACAGGCAAAGACAAGAGAACATATTCTTGTAAGACGTAATTTCTATAATAATATTGTTAAATTTATCTCTCAACAAGATTCAGATAATAATCCAATTAAGGCTGTTACGGATATGCAAGAGGCTTTAGGAGGATTTGATTTAGTAAAATCTGCTACTAGATTAGGATTACTTTCATTCGATTTTGATGATCAGACTCCTGAAAATCAAGTAAAAATGATGAAACTATTTGCTGATTTTGAACATGAAATTTTTAATTATGTTAAATCAAAGAATTTAAATACGTTTGAACTTGGTAGAAAAATTTATACAGTTTTTGATGATATGTATAAAGTCAAAAATGGTGTATTATCAAAGGATGTTGATGATCAATTGGAAAATAGTGATATTGCATCTTACTTTTTATCAGCTGTTGGTGTAGACTCTTATGATTTTGGACGTCGCATAAAGTCAAAATTTGAAGGTGAAGGTAAGAAGCCATTTTTTGGACAAGAAATTGCAATAAGACTTGCTTATGTAGGAATAATTACACCAGAATTAATAAATGGTGCTAATCAAGGACTTACTGATTCTATCGAATCTGCTTTAAATAATGGTTTAATTGAGCCAGAAGATAAATCAAAGATAGAAGACGATATTCGTTATATGAAAGCGAAATCTCCTCTGTGAAATACTGTTATTATAGATGGATTTGCTGGTTGTGGAAAAAGTACAGTTGTTTTAAATACTGCCTTATCTTTAGTAGATGATATTAATGCTGTTGCCGTATCTAAAATAAAGAGTCGTGCTGAAGCAATGGGTTTTGAATCTGATAAAACATTTAGTTTAGTTGATTTATTAAAAACTGCATTAAATGTAGATATATATCAAGAGGATAAATATATTGGTGGAAATAGTGATACAAAACATTCACATGTTTGAAAAGATCCAAATGTTAAATTAAATCTAAATTTAGTTTTTGGAGAACCAAAAGATAATTCAAAAAGAGTTCTTGTTATTGATGAATGTACATTGGTTAAAGAGGGTGTTTGACAGGCTTTAACTAATGCGGCCAAAGAACAAAATGTTACTATAATTGGTTTGGGTAATTTAATGCAAACTGGTGAAATTAATGAAACGTCTCGTGTATCTGCTGGACTTGATGATTGTATTGGAGTTTTCTCGCCAAAGTTAACAATTTCAATGCGTGATGCGAACTCTGGAAAAGCTCGTAATAATGAATTACTTGGTAGAGAAGTCGCTAAAATAATTGATGCCAAAAAAGATCATCCTAATTGAACAGATGAAAAGGTTGCGCAAGGCTTAATATTAAATCCTATTGTATTAAAGTATTATTATACACCTGATGGTAAACTGTGCGGAGATCACATAATAGAATCTATATCTGATAGTGACATTGATGAAACTGTAGCATCGTTAGATGAGAATGAAACAGTATTAATTGTTACTACTCCAGATAAATTTGCTGCATCTAGAGAGAAATATAAGACTAATCCTAATGTAAAATTCGTAACACCAGATAGTGTTCAGGGTTCAGAAGCAGATTATGTTGTTTTAGATGTATCTTTTGATAGTGCAGCTGAAGCAAAAATAACTGGATTCCAAGATGTATATACACTTCTCACTCGTGCTAAAAAGGGAACTAAGATTTTGTCATCAAATGGTCTTTCTGAATTGGGCATATCCCAAGAAGAAGATGCTACTGCTACTACCAATGTTAGTTTTGATCCAAATTCGCAAGCCTCTAAAGAATATATAGATACTAGATTAAAAGCGTTAAATTTAATACCTGCTGAAGAAAACCCAACACCTTCTCCAAAACCACAAACACCTCCTGGAGAACAACCTCCTGCAGATTTAGTCGATGAAGTAATCAAAAAACCTGGAGATAAATCAGACGATGAGATTATTACTGAAATTGAATCAGATTCTGAAGACGACGATGCTTATGAAAAAGAACAGAATTCAGGAGATGAACAATTAGGCGCTGGCTTAAAAGGGGAAAAATTAAAAGCTTTTAAAAAATATAATTCTCTAAAAGCACATAAAGATATTCCTTTAATAGATTCAGAATATTTTACAGAATGATTACTTAATGTTTCCCCAACTACACTATCAGAATATTCTGGTTTAATTAATCCAAACAATATTGCAGAAGAAGACTTTGAACAATATAAATATTTCTTAAAGTGTATCAGTTCTATTTTATTAAATCACACAGATGATAGATATGATACATTTATGAAACGTTTCCATACTATTGGTATAGATAATATATCTAGATTCACTAAAGATGGATTTGCTCAAGCACTTGAAAACAGTTTTGTTAATGAAGATGGTGTATTCTTTAAAAAACAATTTGGAGAAGACAGAATGATGCTTTATTACTGTTTTGATAAATTTGCTATTCCAATAGCAATTTATGATGTAACAGATAATGAAGATTCTATTGAAGGTTTTGTTCAAATTGATGTAACACAAGAAACTCCAATAATACCGATTACAAGCTTGGGCCAAAAAAGGAACAGCGTTGCAAATACAACATCCTCTGCAGTAAATATTGCATCGATAAACGACAATCCAGTAACAGCAATTTTCCTTGAGCCAGAACAATCTTGGAATTCAGATGTTAGAAGAAATCATTATTTTCATAGAAATGTTGGTAAAGCGTTTGCTATGATGCTTTCTGAATTTGGAATGACAGATGATGAAATTCGAGAAATATTTAATCCTGAAATTGGAGATAGCGGTTTAATTGAATATTTCTTAAAAAACGATACAAATCTATATGCGATTGCTGGTGTTCAACAAGATATTTCTATAAAAGACTTTTTTAACATTTTAAATGATGTTAATAAGTTAATGTATGAAAATGTTTCTGCAGAAGAATATACAGCATCTGTAGATAGAGTTGCAGCATTTTTTGGTAAAACTACAGATCAAGTAAGAGAGGACTTTGATATTATTAGAGACATTTCAGAAAAAGATAATGTTACTAATAATGCAAAACGTTTCGGAAAAATAAGAAGAGAATATAACATGTTGTTTATGAGAGAAATTGATAATCTCATAACAGCTTTATTTGCACATTTTTCTAATAATGACGATAAGCTTTCATATTTTACCGAGAATATTATTAAATCTCTTGGAAACTATACATCTAAAAATGATGCAACAGCATTAAGACACAAAGGACTTCATTTTGCTTTAAATGATGCGCACAATCATCAATATAATTGATATATTGTTCCAGATGATAATGGAAATGTATTTAATGTGTATTATGTTGGAGATAACTATGCAGGAGAATCAAAAAATATTATTGCAAAACTAAATTACACTGATTTGTTTAAAGATTCTAATAATAATATTAGAGCAAATATTCAGGATATATTAAAAACGTTAGTTGAAAACGAAGAAATAAAAAACTCTATTCAATTAATCCGTTCTGATTTTAGTCCTTCTAATATATTATCATTAATGCAACGTGGAGAATTTATTTTTTCGCTTGCTACTGCAATTCCAGATGAAAGTGGTGTTGTAAACTTTTATCCACCGTTTGAGGGAGAAATTCTTAAGTTAATTGATAATACAGGAATGGATTATTCAGAATTTGCAGATTTTGCTGAAAAATCTTCAATATTTAAATATGGTATTTATAGGCAAATATTAACGCAAGGTAATGATTTGTATTCTGGACTTTGAACAAGAGGTAATGTACCTTTTGAACAATTATCTTGAGATATAATAAAAGTATTAGCACCTCTTTATTCTATTAGAATGACAAATATTAATGATTCTACATTAAATTCTAAATTTGATAAACTACGTACTCCTATTATTTCTGAATCTGGCAAAATAAAAATAGAGTCACAAGGAAATAAGATATTCTTTAGTGAAAACGGAGAACAAATGTTGGTATCTAATGAAAAGGTAAATAAATTTTTAATAAAAAACGGTTTTGATCCAGCTGATTTTAATTTAGAAACAATAGATGTTACAGATAATAGTTTAAAATTTAATTTACGAAATAGATTAGGAACAAATTCTTTCACAATTACAGTTGATAATCCAAAAGAATTATTATTTGACTTATTTAAAGAATATATAAATTCCGATAAGATTAAAAATTGAAGATTGGTTAATGAACAAGTGATTGGTAATTATACTTATAATGATCTTAAAATTCAAATTGTTAGAGTTAACAATCGTTATAACGAGTTAAAAATTGATGGTAATTATTATACGTTTAAAAATTATGGTAAATTTGAAACTACTGATAAATCGTTTGTGTATATAAGTTCTGATGGTTTTGGAGATTCTAATATTCACCAGATCGAAGTTGGAAAATCGGATAGAATTCTTAACGATAATACTTCTATTCTTTTAGGATATAAAATTATTGATTTAGTTGGAGGTAAAATCTTTTATTATTATGATAATGGACAGCTTATTTATCAAGAAAATGGAAGAAAGCTTGAATTACGTCCTATTTCCATTAGTACTGATGGAATTATTGTAAATATTGATGGATTGGATGTCACAATTGAACTCTCTGATTTATTTGAAAATCAAAGAACTTTTATACAAGAACAGTTTAATCAATCTGAATTTACTACAAATAATGTAAAAGTAAAGAAAACCAATAAACGTTGGGTTTTTTATGGAAATTTAGTTGGAACTGTTCAACTATTACGTTCAATTTCAAACTATGATGGATTTCAGGAAGATGCTATAAGACAAATTAATTTTGAAAATAAAACAGTCTTAATTGGAAACAAATGGTATTCTTTAATTGTTAAGAAAGATGTTATTGATGCGAAGTTTAATATGATTCCAGAAATAAAAAACATCAAATCTATCATAAAAAATTCATTAAAGACATACTCTTTAGATATTAAACAATTATTAGATGAAATCGATTCTCAAGAAGATCCAATTAGTTATTTAAATGATTTTCTACGCAATAACGTGGATGTGATTAATAAGCGTCTTGAGGCTATTATAAATAGTACTGGGAATTTAGAATTTGTTCAATCCAATCCATTAGAAGACTTAATTATTCAAAAACTAGTAAAAGAAACGAATTCAAAATATTCTGATTTCCGAATTGAATTTACTGATGAAAAAACTTTAGATTCTCGAAAATTTTTAGTATATTTACAAAATGAAGCAGTTTTTTCTGGAACCGCTAATTTGATAAACGAGAATTGAACTTTTGAATTAGAAAAAATTAATGATTCTTCTATGTCAAAGGATACTTTTATAGAACAGTTAGATAGATTTGAAGTAGAAGCAGGAATAGATCAACAAGCATTGGATTATATAAATCTATTTAGACGAGATATTGCTAATAAATCAAAATCTAGAGCAGATAAAATATTAAAGATACAACTTATGCAAATGTCAAAATCTATCTCTGATAACCCAGAAACGCTTATTGAACGAATTGCAAAATTATACAATGAATGAATTAAGTTTAATGAAACTTGTAAAACAAAACTTTAATTATGGAAGGATGCGGCAGTAATCATTACTCAGAATCAGAATTTAATGCATTATTTTCTCATATAATAGATGGAGATTATGCAGAGTACATAACTTCATGATTTGATCCAAATACAGCTAATGCTCTGTTAAAGGGCATTAGCTTGGATCCAAATCATCCTGAATTAGGTACAAAAAGTATTGAAGAGATATTAGATTTTTTGGATGGATTTGATACAGATGTTGTTTCAGAATCAGATGTAACGCCTGGATTTACTCCGAATTATGCGTCTGATGAAGATACAACACCACTTTCATCATATGCAGAAGTTGTTGAGTCTGGAGGTACTAGAAATGATTACGACAATATTGTAAACGAATTTAAAACACAAATTGTAGAAAGAGCTTTATTAAAAGATGGAAAATTAATAAACCCAGAAGATGTAAATTCTAATTTATATCAATATAAATTAGAATTATTAAAACACATTTATGAGTATGTGGCTCCTGGTAAAACTCTTCCAAATTTTGATTCTGACGAAGAATTTACACGTTTTGTTAAGAGAACACTTGCACAATTTTCCGATAAGACAAAAACTGATGATCCAAAAAATTTTGAAAATTATAGATCCGCTTTTGTCACATTACAACATTTTGATGATTTTTTATCTGACGAAATTGATTTTATTAGTATAAAACCAGAATTTGTTAAAACCGGTACTTTTGGAAAGGACATGTATATAAGTACTGGTCCATTTAACTATCATGACAAATATTCAAGTTGAAGTGAAGAAGCTGGAACAGAAGATTATACTAGTTCTTTTGTTAAATTGTTGCTTTGATATTTTAAATATGATGGAAAACCGATAGGATTGGATGGATTTCAAGCAGTATCTGGAAAAATGATAGAATGAATTGAAGATTCTGGAAATCTACAATTACAGGAAGCATTATATTTAGGTTTAGATGATTCTGTTAATCCACAGAAACATCAAAAAGGAATAAGTTTTTTATTTAACGAATTTGCAAAAGCACGTGGTTTTACTTCTACAATAAAAGGTCTTGCTAATGCAATACATCAGAATATTTTTTCTGAAAATTCTCCTTTGGAAAATAAAATTAAACAAATTTTTATTAATCAATTTACAACATCTGTTAGATATGCTTATTTAGCATATAGAATGAAATATGATTTTAGTGCAGAAGAAGTAGGACCTGATGCTATGCGTTTTACATCAGATTTGCTTCAATCGGAGTTAATAAATAAACAAGTTTACAGCATCCAAAGGACAATCAAAAATAGAGTTTATGCATTAAGATCTAATCCAAAATTGTTAGAAGAACTTAAGGAAAAGTATGGAATTTCTATAGAAGCTACTAAAATTACCATTAATAAAAATGGAAGTTCTAAAGTTAAGCCCTATACTAATTCTGCATTTGATAGTAGTGAATATGTATTAAATGTTTCTAGGGATTCTGATACAAATACTTATAAATTTAGTAGTGCTGCTGGAAATCCGAGTTCTAATTTTATTTCAACACAATTTGTTAAATCTATAATTGAGGATGTAACTGGATTGGTCCTTCCTGCTGATTTTATAGAAGTATGAAATACAGGAAATCCTTCCAAAGCTGGAAAAATGTGAGATTCTTTTGTGAGAATTGTTGCCATAACACTTACTGCAAGTGAAAGAGTTGAAGACAATACTGGTAAATTAGCAAATCTTTATTCTGGTTATGAGTATCTCTATAGAGGTGATGAACTTAAATTATATAATTATTATAGAGACTTTGAGCCACTTGGCAATTTTTATAGTATTGTTTATGGCTCTGAATATTCAACGGTTATAAAAAATGCAGAAGGTAATAATTTACCAACTAGTCAGTTAAGAACATCTGTATTTGATGTAAAACATGAACTGTATAATTTGATTCGTAATAAATTCTCACAGAGATCAAATATACGAGTATTTGATCAAAATACTAAAACTTGAATAGATTCTCCTATTGGAAAGAATGTTTTTGCATTAAATGTTCTTAAAAGAAATCCAACCGTTCTTGGTACAATTGCAATGCGAAGTGATACTAAAATTAATGACACTTCTAAGATTGCAACAGAATTATTACCAGCAGAGGTAATGCAAGAAGCAATTGGTGTTGATTTTTATCATAGTTTATTTGGACATAATGAATTAAGTAGAAATAGAATTGCTCGTCAAGAACGAGAAGCTACAGATGTGTCTATTTGATTACAACCTATTGTTTATTCTGATAAAAGAACTCATTTTGTAGTAGAATTTAAAGTAGATAAAATAAATGTAACTACTTCTAAAGGTACTAAATCTCTTGCAGCAGTATTAAAAAATATTGCTGGATTTAATGCTGATAGAAATATTGATATACAAGGTCTTGAACAATTAATAAGAACTACGCGTAAAGACAAATATGAAACGCAAGTGCTTAATTTGATTTCAAGATTTTCTACTGCATTGGGTTGGGGTTTAAATAGAAATGAAGGTGAATCTATAATTGATTATTTTGCTAGAGCTAAAAATTTATTGCACGAAGAATTTGTTAGACACGGAAAAGGTACAGAAGCATTCATAAATTCTCAATTTGGAACAAGTGCAGATATATATGTTTCTGATTATAGTGTTGCAGATACTGGAGAACTATTTTTTAATCCAACTCTAGACAATCAATTAAAAGTAAATTCTGATAAAGTTCTATTTGAAAAACGAATGAAGACTCAAAAAATTAACTTTATTAGAGATTTAATTGATATCGGATTCATGTTCGATCCAGCTAATAATCCAAATTGACGTTCTGAATTTAAAAAGTTACAACCTAAAAATCCAACTTGATTTGATGGATACGATGGATCAATGAAATTATTTAAGGCTTTAGATTCAGATGGAAATGAAATTGAAATTGATTGAACAAACGTAAATGAAATTAATTGAAATGAAGTTGAATTTGAATTAAACCCTATTCTAGAAAGTTATTTTTATGCAGATTCGTTTTTATCTAATCAATTCTCAGATCTATTATTTGGAGATGTAAATGGATATAAAGCAAAACACAGTGATTATAAATTAAAAGATAATACATCTTTATTAAATGACTTTTTTTACATAGAAGATGAATCTGCTAGATTAACAGATATGGCAAAACGTACTGTTATGGCTGGTGCATCTAGAATAACTTTTGCACAAGGTTTAAAATATGGAATTGATTCTAAAGCAAAAATTGCTATTATCAAAGATATTCCAGCGGAAGTGTTTAATTTCATGGGATCTCAAAAAAAGGTTGATTCACACGATGGCTCTACATTCGTACTTCCTATTTTTGCTAGAGAACAAAATGTTTCATTACTTGATAGACAAGGCGGATTACAGAAAAAGAAGACTTTTGGTAATGGGTTGGATCCAGAGACTGGAACTGCATGAGAATTAAAACATGCTGAATATACAATTACAAATGAATTTAGACGTAATGGTGAATTTACTGAATTTTCATTTGAATTGTTGTATAAAAAAATGTCAAACATTATATCTGATAAAATTAAAAATTTAGATTTATCTAAATATTATGGTAAAACTCGTCGTTTAAATGAGCAAGGGGATAACATTGTTTGTACAAGAGATGTTTTTAAACTTAATACAAATACTTTTTTACATGATAAATTAGTGTCTATTAGAAAAGAAGGTAATGAAACTATTTGTACTTGACAATCATATAATGATGACGGAACTGCTATTCCAGGAACAGAATTTGAGGAAAGACGTAATATTCAGACATTATACGATATTGATCAATTATTAGGTGGTGCTTGGTGTGAAGTATGAGATTCTGATTTAAACAAATTCGTTTTTTCTGAAATTAATCAGGATATTTTAGCAACTGTTGTAGCTGAAGAGAATTTAAAAGATTGTTTTATTGCTCTTGCGGCAAATCAATCTGCAATGAAAACTGGCGCTAGAAATGTAAACTTAAAAAATCCAGCAGTTTATGGAAATAATGATCCGTTAAAATACTTTGAAATTTCAACACTTCATTATGGCATTCAAATGAATCCTGATCATGATCTAGAAGATTCTCATGGCGTTAGAGAGATGTCTCAAATGATTTCTGCTCTTATTCAAAGCGGATATCTAACAGGAGATGTGAATGAAATTTATCAAATGATTGGAGATGTTGCATTAGATGCCGTTAGAGCAACTATTAATGCAGTAGAATCAGAGGATCAAGATGCTATTTATAGAATAATTGGTGAGGCTTTGGTTAAAGCATTTGATACCAATCAAAAAAGTGTTTTGGGACTAGCTCAATCATTTGTTGCTATGGCAAATCGTGATTTGGCAAATGGCTCTTTTAAAACAAGAATTCCATTTAGTGCTAATACCATTAAAGGTTCATTTCAAGCAACAATTACATCATTCTTAAATAAAGATGCTATTCGTAGACGTTATGCTGGTTTAGGTGGAATTCAAACTCCGTCTTTCGGTGGAGTTATGTATTTTCCTTATAAAGGAAAACGTATGACCTGATTGGAGTTTATGAAAGCTGTTGGAGGAGAACGTAATGCTAAAATAGCAATGACGGATTTAAGTTGAAATGGCGTTCAATTTAACAATCCTACTATTATTCCTATTAAAAATAGACTTTCTCTTGGTTTAAACGATACGGTGGTTTATCGAGATGCTATAGGAAATCCGATTGTTGTTAAACTTAGTACTCCAGATTTATTATATCAATATAAATATGATTTTGATCCAAACGTTCAATTATATAACTGAACAGTTAAACCTAGAAATTTGGCTGGAAGCGAAATTCAATTTAAAGCAAATGGTGTAACGTTTAGTATTTATGATACTGATTTAGTTAGAATTATTAATGAACTTCCAATTTTAAATAAAAAGCCTGAATCATTTTATACATTAGATGAGTCAAATCAGTACATTTTAACAACAAGAGGTACAAAGTTATTTAATTTATTACGTAATGCATTTAATGAGTATAATCTTACATTAGATGTATTTTCTGATAAAGATCTTCAATCTCAATTACACGCTCTTGCTAAATGAAAGGTTACTAATGAATTATTACCACGATTATCTAGAATTCAAGCTGGACAAGAATTTGGAATACCTGTTCAAGAATCAATGAAATCAGAACAATCTGTTGAAGATTGAACGTTCGATAATCAAATTGTTCTTATTAGTGATGTTAAAGTGTCTGCATTACAAGTAGGCATTGGAAAGTTATCAGCAAAAAAGATGGGATTAGAGGATGGAGATTCTTTAAATGATGTTCAAACTAGAGGTGCTGACTTCTTTAAGGACAAATTAATAAAGAAAACTAGAAAACCATCTACGGTTGATAATGATTTATATGACGTTGTTTTACATGGTAATGACGGTTCACAAACACTTGTTATGGTTGGAGGACTTTCTGCAAATTCACAAAGATTGAATTCTACACAAAGTAGTACACGTTATAAAAGTCTTGGAAACGAATATTGAAAAAATGGAGAAAGTTTTGGTTCAACTAAAGGTAAATACTTTAGAGAATATATTGATTATGATGGCAAATCATATGATGTTGTTATTGTAGATTCTTGAAATGATTTTGAAGATTTATATAATAGCGGACATTATAGTAATTATGTTTATAATTACACTGAAGATAACTGAAAAACTTTAGTAAGACATGCATATCGTCATAATTTCAATAACGATATATTACAAACATCTATTGGTAAAAATCCAGAAACCAATAGAGATATTATTGAACAATTACCAGACGGCGATTTAATTGCAGTAGAACCTAATAGAATTATAAATCAGTTAAACGGTCGTGAATCAAATAGACAAAAGCAATTTGTTAACAAACGTGCTGAAGAAATGTTTGAAGCTTTTAATTTACAATTAAAGCTTATTATTGATAGAATTCCTTCTCAATCTATGCAATCATTTACATCAGCAGATGTTGTAATGTTACTTGATACTAAAGAAAACGCTTTAGTAATGTCTGCATTCTTAGCATGACTTCAGGGTAGTGATTATGATGTAGACAAAGGTTTTATTATGACATATGAGATATCAGACGATGGACGTATTATAACACCTTCTAAATTAAATCGATATTATAAGGCATCAGAAGTATTAGATTTGCCTTTACCAAATAGGCGTAGATTTGAATTTAGTACTTTTTCTAATTTTAAAGCTGGAGAACACGGTTCAGAGACCTTTACATTTATCGATTTAGAAGATATTGCTAATGGAATAGGAATTGATGTTATTTCTCGTATATTAAATGGGCCAACACAAGTAGTATTTGCAGATGAATTTGATACAGATAAATATCGTCCCATTAAAAAGAGAATTGAAGATAGAATAAGACTTCATCAGAGTAGTATTGATCTTCCTACATCTGTAAAAACTGCTGGTTATCGCAATAAGATCGTTCACAAAATTCATAAAATGCTTAGAAATCCTATTGTTCAAGCAAATATGAATTTACCTGTAGATGATGCAATGGATGAAATCAAAAAATCCATTCCCACACCTGAATTTAAATCAGAATTTTTTAGAACTTGGGACAATCCTGCTGCTAAATTTAGATTACAGTACGATAATATGGTTGGACGAGCTGTTATTGGAATTTCAGCGGTATCTCTTAAAGCATTTTTTGCAGAAACTGCTTATGGAAATAATGTAATTAATAAGATTCAAAGTTTAGTTAATTCTTATAAAGCAACATTATCTCAAACAGGACAACCTGATGCAGAAATAGGAACTCAAATTATTAAAGAATTACAAAAAATTTGTTTTGATGCAAAATTTATAAAAGATTCTAACATTAAGACAAATATTGCCACTATTTCTAATTTAAGATTTGCTGATTTACGTAGTAGTTTACACGGTTTAAATATTGTTTTTAATGAAGGTACAAATTTAAATACATCGCGTCTGACACAATTGCAAAGATATAAATTAAATGGACAAAATGTATTAAATTTATCAGATTTAATATCCGATCTAGATATCTATGCTAATGGAAACTTTATAAATCCAAAAGATGCTTATATGGTATTATCTGGATATACCTCTTTAGCAACAGATAACGCTAAGGAGTTGGCATTATCTAAGATGAACGCTACATCTAAATTTGCTGATTTCCATACATATTTAACTACAATTGGAATTCGTCCAAAGGACATAATTGGATTTATGGCATCTCCTGCATTTAATATAATTAAAAGATATTCGGAAAGTAGTGTTTTAGATCCAAATACTTCTAGATTTAATGTTGAAAACGCATTGGATTTTATATTAGATAGAAAAACACTTACTAATATAGATGATTATATGTTTAAATCTATATTGACGAGTACAGTTAATGAAAAATCTTTATTTGATAAAAACATTGGTTTAAGTGTAAGTCAATTACTGTTTATTGCTAAAGAACTACCATCTCCTAATAATATACGATTAACTGAACAAGATGAACCAGAAATAAGAAAGGTAATTAATGATGCTACATTAGATGAATCTTCTAGAGACAAGTTAGTTACTGCTATTTATAAATTGTTTATTATAGATCCATCTGCAGAACAAACTTTACTAAGAGTATTAAGAAACGGTATTGAAAAAACAACAGATTCTAAGACAGAAGATCTTGATCCAGAATTATTATATGAACAACAATTTTCTGTTGACGATTATATAGATGAATCTGATTACGAAGAAGATGCATTTTATAGTACTAAAAAGTATCACGAAAGTTGAGAATTAGGAAAGAGGGATTGAATATATGCTTATAGTTATGTTAAAAATTATTTAATACCAAAGAATAAAGCTCTTCGTAAATTAAACGTTAATTATCAGGAATTGTATAAAAATCTAGAATCAATTTTAAGAGCCACTAAGGAACAACAAATGCTTGGCTCAATTTTAGGTATTAATCAAGGAATGAGTACATCAGACTATGATGAATACAACAATGTTAAAAAAATTGAGAAGTATATTAACAAAAAGTATTATGAATACACTCAAGCAAACCCTAAAGCAGAACTAGAAAAATTCGATTTAATTAGATTTCTTGGAGATGAAACTTATCGTAACAATCAAATCGAGCAATACTCTTTAGTTGCAGAGACATATAATATATTAGATTTAGTAACATCCGTACCACATTTTAATGCGATGCTTAAACTTTTAAGATACAATAGATACCTTATTAGAAGATCTGTTGCATTAGAAATGGAACGAGATTTAGCAGAAAGATTAATTACTGCAGACAAAGAAACCAATAATAGTGGATTTGGATATGGAGATACACAAAGTTTAAATCCTAAAGAATGAAGCGCTTTAAGAAATTATGTAAACGACCTAATCATTCTTAAATGATTTGAACAACAACCAAATCTGACTATTGGTACACCTGTTGGATCAATTATATATGATAAAGGACAACTTACCAAAAATAGTAAAACTGATCCAGATGGAAAAGAAACTCAAGTCGTAAAAAGTGTTTCACTCAATACATTAGATGGACTTGCAACATTTAAAAGATTGATGGACATTGAAATAATTCCGGCATTAAAAAGAATTTTTAAGGAAAATGAATTTGTTCAAGACATAATTGTTGGAAATATACACAATAATCCATTAGAAAGACTTCAAACCTTTTATAGACCATCTTTTGATATATCGGAGGCATCTAAAAATCCTAGTTTAGGACTTAAATATCAAACATTATCTGCTGCATTTAATAAAATTATGAAGCAATATCTTCCAGAAGAACTTGCTTCTAAATATGGTAGATGAAAAATTGGAGATCTGTTTTTCTTGTATAATTTATATGTACATAAAGACGGATTCTCATCACAAGCGTTTACTAGATTTTTTGAAGATTCAAATACATCTTCTGATAAATTCGTATATAGTAAACAGTTTTATGATTATTTGTCTAAACTTGATTCTAGAGAAGTTGATTATAAAACAATTTTTAAAGATGAAATTTCTCCTAATTTAACGGTAAAATCTGATAAACAAAATGATTATTTAATTGATTTACGTGTCAGAATGGCAAATTTTGCTAATTCATCATATCGATTTAAAATTGAGGCTAATGGATCAGGTACAGGATATAATATAATTGTTTATGACAAAGATAATCAAGAAAGAAAAGTTCCATTCTGAAATCCAGATTTAAATCCTTCTGATTACACACTTTGATTCCCGTATAAGGTTTGAAAGAATGGAGAACAAAAAACACAACCAAGGGTTGACAAACGTTTATCCATTAAAACAGACAGTATTTTAGATGACATTACTATTGAAGGTGTATCAAGGGAGGTTATTGCTACAATGGTTGATAGATTACAAGAATTGACGAATTACAAAATTCCAATTAAAATTGTCAATGAAGCTGAATTAAAAGAAATGTATGAACGTGGAGAAGGCGAGATAAAATTCATGGATGAAAACGATTATTTGAGAACTAGTTCTGCAAGGGCTTTTATTTATAATGGAACGGTTTATATAAATCAGAAGGCTTCAATAGATGATCCTATTCACGAGTTCTTACACATTGTTATGGCTAGTATGAAATTTAATCCTGATCCACGTATTAAAGCAAGATTTTATGATTGATTAAATTGAGCAATTACTACAGATGATGGGCCAGCCAGATATAATCGACTTCAATTAGAATACGGTAATAGACGAGATTCTGATATTAAGGAGGAAGTTCTTGTGGAAAGATTATCAAACGTTTTTGCAACAACTTTTGAATCTGACTGATTAAAATTGAACGAACAATCTACTGAAGCACTTAAAGAAAGTGATTTAACTAGCTTTGTAATAAATTCACTTAATGCTTTATTTGGTTCTGATATACCATTGGATATAGATCCATTGGCATTAGGTAATACAGATATTCGTACAATTTTATCTATGTTTGGTACAACTTTAGCGGGTATGAATAAAACAGATATTGCTACTATGATTTTACCTAATAACCAAAGACTAAGAGAAATTAAGATGAAACTACTTAATAGTACAGACGATAACAATAAAATAACTTTTGGAAAAGATTGTATATAATATGGCTTGTGAAATTGACGTTAAAATAAATGGTAAAATTGTATTTACCGCAAAAAATGATAGAGAGCTTGATGAGTGACTTGCTGAGCCAAGTCACTCAGCTCTTTTATCAGATGGTATTGAATTTGGATTTGGAAAAATATATTCATTAGATTCCAAAACAGCAACGCTCAAGAAGATAGATAAAGTTCGTTCATTTGCATCTGATTTAAAAATTAAAAAATTATCAAAAGCCATTGTTTCTGTTGGAGTAACAACGTTTTATAATTATTTTGGAAGAAGTGGTTCTCCTGAGAATGCTATATCAACCTTTTCTGGTACTAAACCACATATTGTTAAACCAACAGACGTTGGAACAGAAGTAGATGATGCTATTAATTCTTTTTTTACTAGTAATAAAGTAAAACCAAGAAATTATATATCTGATGAAAAAGTAGAGGAAATTAAATCGTCTTTAAGAGATATGGTATTACCAACTTTAAAAGGTACATTTGGAATTAAAGTAAGTGATCCTCAGAATCAATATCTCTCTCAGTTGGTAATGGCTACAAAAAGTTGGAATGAAGATATTTCAAACGCTTTAAAAAACTCTAGTAAGTCTTTTACTGATAAAAATGGAAAAATCATTGCTGCAGCAAAAGACTTGGAAGCGATAGAAGGTATTGCGGACTTAGTTATAATAGATGATGATGGTATTGCTCATATAATAGATTTTAAAACAGCAGAAGATGTTGGTTCTGATGGAATAGATTTTTTGAACAAAAATCAAAAATATGTAGCACAGGTTGCAACATATGGAGCAATTCTCCGTCAATTTGGAATTCCTATTGGACAATCATTTTTAGTAGTTTATAAAACTGATTATACAAATGATGACAATGGACTTCATATAAAATTAGACAACGTTTCGTTTGATAAAGTCATTAGAATTCCTAATACTCAAAAATACATGGAAGTTGTTGAAAATTATTTTTGAACAAATAGTACTGTTCAAGATTCAACAATTCAGGAATTAGGTAACGTTTTAAATGAATTATTTCCAGAAACGCCTATTGCACACCGATTGCAAGCAAGAGACGTTCAATATGATTTCATGATAAAATATGCCATACGGCCAGTTGAAAAAGGAACAGAAAAATATAAGGAAGGACAACGATTTTATTTTTTAAAACGTGCTTCTATAACTGGAAATAGACGAAACGAACCTATTTATGGTAAAACTAAAGGGGAATTAATTAATGATACTTTAGATTCTTCTGGAAAAGTGATTACTAAAGCACCTTATAAAGAATATATTGATCTTGTAAATAAGAAAAAAGCTAATCGTTTTCAAAATTTTGCTAAAGATTTGCAGCAGGCAATGGCTAATCGTAGTTTAGAAGATTTTGAAGCAGTTGTAGATTCTATTGCTCCGAGAAATAGAGACGTTTTAATGCACCATTTTAAAAGATATATACTTGGCAACTGAAAATTTAAAGCAAATGAGGCTTGTAACGTTAATGGAATTTATCTATTTGAAAAAGGAAATCGATTAGAAATTGTTATTGTTGATGAAGAGCAACAAATAAACAAACGTTATGATTTCCGATACGGAAATAGTATTTTAGGAAGCTATATTAGAAATTCTACATTAACGGATAATAGAATTGTAATGGATTCTTCTTATGGAAATATGATGCTTATGAAAGCATGCGCTTTATTATCTCTAGATCCAGATTTAACAAAAGATAAACGTGTTACAAATATTAAAGCCCTCAATTTCCATAGTGCTAGGGTTTATGAAGAAAATCCAACCAGATTATGTAATTCCTGAAATTTACTTGCTCAGCAATATAATCAAACACATACTAAAAAATTACGCAGTTTAAGTATAAATGGTACATTTAAGCCAGATGCACAAGCGTTAATGGATATTGCTGATGAATATATTGAATTATTATATCAGCAAGATCACAGTAATTATAGTACATTATATAAAGAATGTCAAAAAGAACGAGAACTGACTAGAGAGTATTTAATACAACAGATGCATTCACTTCAAAATTCAAATAAAAAATTATATGATTTAGAAAAAGGTGACTATAATGACCCAGAATGAATAGCATATGCATATATTAATAGGGCATTATTATCATTAGAAGGTATTAATATATTTCAAGAAAAAGATCTGGGAAAAGTTTTTCAGGGGATAAACCTTACTGGCATAAATATGCGTAGTTTTAATAGTTCTGAATCTCCTGTAGCTAGACAAATGGGTGATTTATTAAGTCGATTTAATACTGGAGTTAGATTAGAATTTGTAAAAGAGCAATTTACTTGATCTAAATTATTAGACGCTGCATATAAAGCAGAGGGTTTCTCTGGAGTAATTGGAAATGATTGACGTTTTTTTGAATCTTGATTTGAAAAAGACGCTGATGGTAAAATTAGTTCTGAATTTAGACTCGTTCGTCCAAATAAATTTACACAAGGCCCAGAAGCAAGAAAAGCATATTTATATTTCTTAGAAATGAATGCAAAATATCGTTGGCCAAATGAAGATGAACGAGAAGAAATGAGAGATAGAGATACCGATGAATGATATGAAGTTCCGATGATTGCAGGTGGATTTTTAGAGCAATTGACTGCTGGAAATCCATTATCTGCTATTAAAACAGTTTGAAATAAATACAAAGATACAAGTCTTCAGCTTGTAATGGGTAAGGATGATGTTGAAAGAACTCGTAGAGATTTGGAAAATATCGATCAAGATAGTTTAGGTAATATCATTGATAAATCAGGAGACGATAGAGATAAATATATTGAAAAATTTGGAGTAGATCATTTAGAGAAAAATTTAGATTATGTGTTTTTGAACATTTTGTTTTCCGGTATTCGTGCTGAAAGATCACCATTGTTTTGTGAATTATTTACAGCAATGCTTGTAACTACAGATTATATGATGGATACTAGTGGATTGGATATTAAGGAAATTAGAAACGCAATGGAAAAGTATATTGCAAGTAAATTGTTCATGAAAGACATTAGAAATCCAGAAGAAGCTGCATTAAATGCAATACTTGGTATGCTTAAAAACATTACCGCAAAGGTTGCATTGGGATGGAACTCACGTGCATTCTTTAGGGAAGTACTTACTGGTCAAAAGAAACATTTAAATCGATGAATTGCTCAAGCGGAAAACAGAAATCAATTTGTTCAAGGCACTAAAAAGTTTTTTGAACGTCCAGATTTTCTTGATTATAGTGATTTTGTAGAAGCGTATATAGATGTTACCGCAAAAATCTTCGATAATACAAGTATTTTTGGATTTTATTCTCAATTAAATTCAATTTATGGAATGGTTAATTTCTCTGGTCAGGAAATGATAGAATCTTCTAAAAGACATCAATGAACTGTATTAGGTCTATCGAATAAATCATCTGTTACTTCAACTGCACCAGATTTTTTACATAGAATGGCAATTCTTGCAGGGCATTTAAAAACAATTGGTGCATTTGACGCATATTCTTTAAATGATGAAGGTCGTTTAGTGTACGATATGCATAAAGATACTCGTTTTGATACATGATTTAAGTACAAAGACAACGAAGAGTCTATTCCAGACATAAAAACTAGACAAAAGTTCCAACAAGAAAAACAGATATACGAAGAAGCATTACGTTCTTGAAATTCTGCTGGTTATAACTTAAAATATAATGATTTATTACCTCAAGCACTATCTCCAATGGAGACATTGTCTATTAAGGAATATGCAGATGAACAATATGGTAACTATGATGATGAAACAAAGTCTCTTATTCAAAAGCAAACGTTAGGTTCATTATTCTTTCAATATAAAACATATGGATTGGCTCAATTTGCATTATGATTTTCAAATCCTGGATTTACCAATACCCTTACTTGGAATTATGTATTAGATGAAAATAATGAAAGGCAAGTGGAAGTTCCTTCTCAAACAGAAGAAGACTATCGTGAAAATGGTGATTTTAAGTGAATACCTGAAAGTAAAGTTACTGAAGAAATGTGAAAATTACCAGGAACAAAATATGTAAAACAACTTGGAGGTAATTATTTTCTTGGAAAAGCACAAACAACTTGATTAACTGTTACTAAAGTGTTTACTTTAAGTGGAGATGAATTTCAGACATTTTGAAGAGAAAGTCCGGAATTTAGAACAAATGTATATATATCAATGCTTGATTTGTTTGAGTTTGGATTAATAGCTTTATTCTTAAGATTATTTTGAGATACAGATGATACGCCTATATATAAACAAGGCTTTTTACCAAGATGAACGTATGGTGTTATTTCTGGAATGTCTCAAGATGGACCATTATTACAGACTTTGCAAGGTATAATCGGAGATGGAACGCCACCGGTATTAGGAATGGTTAAAAATTATTATCGTACTTTTACAAGTATTCTTAATGGGAATACAAGTTTATTATATGGTTTAACTAATACATTAGGCATGACTAGAGAATTATCTAATTTATTTAGAGGAAATAATTAAAAAAAATAAAGCCCCACACCACTCCTTAAGAGCAATGCAGGGCTAAAAAAATAAGCCTCATACTGCGAAATGCAGTATGAGGCTTTTATATTTAATTAATGTTAATTGGATCCAGAACTATATGATGTCGCTGCCGTATTGACACAAGTTCCACTCTTATAAGTAATTGTATCAGAATCTCCAACTCAATTAGGAATTATTGTTGATGATACTTTTTGTGCTGTAGGTCATATATAATTAGACTTTTCATTATCTTTTTTCTCTAATACTTTATATGTTTCAACCATTTCTGCTTGAATTATATCATTTATTAGAGTAAATGCTTCTTCTCCAGTAATAATTTTATTATCAATAAGTTTAATTATAATCTGACGAGATGTTAACATAATTCTTTTATTTTATTAAATAAATCTTTTGCGGAACCGTTATTATGAATAATCAAATCATATTTATTTGAATTCAATAGTTCTTCCATCTCTCTTTCAGAAGCGTGTTGTCCAAATTCACAACCGGGTCTATCAACATAAATTATAAATCCGTTTCTTTCTTTAACAGCATTATATTCTGCTTTAAATCTTAAATCAGAAATAATAGTTGAATTATTTGCATGTTTAAGAGTGGAATTGATTCATACGTTTCTTCCAAAAAATGTATGCATCACGTTTGTCCCAAAGTACTGCATCAATTGTCTTACTGTTAGATTAGATTGTGTTAATGATGGATCCAAATTTTTAACTAATTTATTAAATTTAGAATCAGATAAAATATTTGACTCCTCATTAAATGCACTTAATGAATAATCCAATGTTGGAATGTTTATAACACAGTCTTCTTTGAAATGACGATTATTAAATTTCGATACAGGAACATTTAATAGAATTGCTAACATTCTCTTTAATGGATCTGCAAATGCCAATCTTTTATATTTTGGAGAAATCCATTTTCTGAAATTCTTATAAATTCAGTATTGCCTAAATATTCTTGGAACACTTAAGCAATACTGAAGCATGGATGTAATGGAATCTTTTCCTGCATTCTTACATCCCGATACTGCAATGAGACTATGATAGCGTAACTTTTCTTTCATTTGGCAACCAACGATAGTTAGCATTCTGGAAGTTATCCTTATACATCTTTTGCAACCACTCTTGAGTTAATTTAAGTCCAATTTGTTTAGATAGTGCAATATCTTCTATAGTGTATGTATCAGTTTGATCATCTGCGTATTTTGCACCATAGGCAAAATCATCATAAACATAATACCTATTTAATCCAAGAGTTTCGATTAATTGTTTAGTTGCAACAAGATTTTTGGAATATTCATATCAGCCTCTTCTCGTATAAAGGATCAATCTAAAAGTTAACTTATATTTTGCAATATCATAGGCAGATAATGTTTTAATTGCAAGTTGAACAACTGCAGCATCATCTGAATTAAGCATATCAATAATAGAACAAAGTTCATCAAAAGTTGGTTCAGGGCACATAGAACAAATTTGTTTATCTAAGTTAATATCGGTAATATAATTAAGTGTATATTCACCTTCTGCATACTTTGCCAGTCATACAGAGTCCTTTGCATAACTAGCCAATCTACCTATATGTATTACCTTAACGTTTTTGAATGTCTTATATGCACAAACACTATTAACAAATACATCTAATCTACCACTGAATCATTGATCCCATTCATCTTTATTTACAATATAAACTCCATTATCGTCTTCTAGTACAACATGTTCTGCATCTGGAGTTTTATAATCTTTCTTTCCTGAAACTACAATATAATCTGCTTTAGTTGTTTTAATACAACGTTTATTATCAGTTAGTCCTAACTTAAAACGAGGAAAACCAGAACCTGAGTCGAAAAATAACTTAGATTCTGGTTTTACTGTTGTTACTTCAAAATTAGAACTAATATCTGATAATTTTTGTCTTGGATAACAATACCCATTTAAAATAAATTCATATCAATAACGTCTATTCTCAAATACATTTAATTGAGCGTTATTAACGTTATTATAATATAAATTATTATAATTAAAATGATAGCAGATTTTATCAGTGTCTTTTCAGTACATTATCCAATAATTCTTTGACGAAGTTGATTATTAAGCATCCACTTATTAGTTCTATTCTTGTACTTAGTACAAAGAGTTTTAATAATATTGAATACTATATCTTCACTAAATAACATCTTAGGAGCATTAAGAATCTCCAAAAGTCTATTATATACTAAATCACTGTTACTTCCTTTCTGTTCAAAATAGAACATAGAATAATTAAGCAATCTTGTTTGAAGAATTGCTGCAACTGCTGGTTTATAATTTCCTTGATTATCATAAACTGCGTTTTCAATCTTGGGTTGGATTGTATCCCACTTTCCTGTAAGCATATCTTTTGGACTAATTAATTGATCCAATTTATTTGCAATAAAAGTAGTAAACAAAGCGCCAACAACATTATCAGGATCGTTAAAACAACCTTTACTAATGTTAAGAATCATCGCAAGAGAATCAGGTTTCTGCCAATCATCAATACCAGAGATTGCATTTGCAAACATAGTATAACTACGAGGATTAATCGTAGCTAACTGTTTCTCATTTTCAAACAATTCTGAACTATAGGAAATACCAAAGTTAATTGCTCTAGTATCAAGTTCTACATTTTCTGCCCATTGAGACCAAGAATCAATACTGAACTTGACCGGGAAGTTGATAAATCTAGACTTTTGGGCTGGATCAAGTGAAGACACAGCATACTGTCCTGAATCTGGATTAGTACTTAGTACAATAGTGGTATTCTTTGGTAGATTCCAAGAAATATAGCGACCATCCTGAATGAGCTGCATAGTTGACTGCATGAACAAACTGTTTGCTCTAGTGTAATCATCCAATATAAGTAACCATCCGTCCTTTCCTTCTCCATCAGAATTAGGCAACCATTCTGGAGCAGCATATGACATTCGAGATTCATTAGTGAAAACTTTTTCATCACAGAATTTATGAACTAAATCTGCAGGAACCCATTCGCCATCGTTAGTCTTATATTCCTTAATCGGAAATCCAGTTAAGTCGCTAACTTCTTCCAATTCAGCAAGATTTAGACGAATACAACCATAATTCAATTCGTCACATATTTGCATTAAGATCGAGGTTTTACCTAATCCCGCCTCCCCTTCAATTCCAATCGCAATGGGTCTATCACCTTTCTCGATTAACCGTTTATTATTTTTAATTAGATATTTACAAATGTCTCTAAATTCGTCTAATGTTAAAGTATTTTCCATTTTAATTATTTATTTTGTTTGGGAATAT
>Ga0247611_10002947_pt1 | contig 26252 bp, 26 predicted proteins | sample 177DNAGHGhighgp2_FD_192422 | JGI IMG/M metagenome (GOLD analysis project Ga0247611, IMG submission 192422) | Sheep rumen microbial communities from Palmerston North, Manawatu-Wanganui, New Zealand - 1770 DNA GHGhigh gp2 | ecosystem: Host-associated > Mammals > Digestive system > Stomach > Rumen... | reverse complement strand
TTCTACACCAGTATTTATTATCAACGCCGGATTTGCGCTAGTATTATTTATAATATTAGCAGTAATAATCTCTCTTAAGTCAGATTATATTATTAATCTATTAGTAGATAAGAATAGAGGACTAGGAATATCGAAAAATATAATAAATAACAATATTTCTATTTTCATATATATACTAATATCATTAACTGCATATATGACATCAATAACTAATTCATCAATCAGTTTAGAAGGGAAAAATATCCAAATTATAAAATCATTACCAATAAAATCTAAAACAATATTACAATCTAAAATATTAGCACCCTTAATTATAACAACACCAATATTTATAATCGGCGATTTAATACTTATAATAAAACTTAAAATAAAAATATTAGAAGCAATTTTATTACTAATATTATCAATATTGATACCTTTAGTATCTCATTATATAGGATTAATAGTAAACTTGAAATACCCAAAATTTGACTGGGAAAACACCTCAGAAGTAGTAAAACAAAGTATGAGTTCTTTTATAGCAGTAACGATAGGCATGGTACTATTTATAATATCATATATAACTATTACCAAGTTTATAGGACATATTTCATCAATATCAATACTAATAATATCTATAATAGCATACATAATAATAGATATTATGTTGCATATATACATAGTTACAAGAGGATCAAAAATATTTAACAAACTAAACTCTTATTAAAAAAATTGCTAAAACAAGCAAAATATAGTAATATTATGTCCGTAGCGAAAAAAGGACAAAAAAATATGGAAAACTTAACAATTAGAAAAAATCTTTTAAAAGTAATGATAGCAGGAACTATTGCAGTATATTCGTTAACAGGATGTTCTATAAAAAGCACTCAAAAAGTACCATTCTCAGTAGTTAGAATTGATGATTCACATGATGAAGAGATAAATAGCGACATACTAACAGATATCGTATATACCTTACCCACTAGATTCGATTATTCTTCAGCATATAAAGCAGTAGATGAAATAAAAGAAATAATATCTAACAATAAAATAGGAACCGTTTTTATAGATATCGGAGTAGATCTATATCCATTAGGAGAAAATAAGAAAGAATATAAAAAATATATTATAAATATAGCTGAGAAATTAGAAGCAAATGGTGTTAATTTTGTCCTAATAGGAAGAACAGATCAACTAGATTCTTTTAAAGGCTATAAAAGCATGGCTTACTGCGATGAAAAAGCAAAAATAAAAGAATTACTTAAAACATACGATTTTGTAATATTCAAAGATAAAATGTATAGTAACGATAAATATATAAGCGAAGAAAGTAGTCCAGAATCATTCGTAGAAGATGAAGAATACATAGTACAACCAGGAGATTCATTATACGTTATTGCTGAAAAATATGGAGTAGACTATAAAGAGCTTGGAAAATTTAATGATATAGAAGATTTTAAAGTAATTTATAAAGATCAAAAAATTAGAATACCAAGTGAGTATCAAACCGATGAAATTGAAATAGAAACCCTAACTTCTGAAGAAACAAAAGAAGATAAACAAGAGGCCGAAGCTGAGGCTAAAGAAACTCCTAATGAGGGCGCAGACGAAGAAGAACCAAAATACGAAGAAGTAGATGAAACAAAATATTACAAAGGAATAGATGTTTCCGAGCACCAAGGAGAAATCGACTGGAAAAAAGCTAAAAGAGTAGATTTTGCTCTTTTAAGAATTGCCGACGCCATCAATAGAGACAAAGAAGGGAATATACTAATAGATAAGTTTTTCAAAAGAAATATTAAAGAATGTCTAAGTAAAGATGTAAAAATAGGTATATATATTTTCTCAAGAGCAGAAACCGAAGAAGAAATTCAAGAAGAAATAAACTTTGTATTAGAAAATCTAAAAGATGAAAACGGAGAGTATTATCCTATACCTTTACCTATTTATCTAGACGTAGAAGGAAAATGTGCCGAAAACTTGCTAAAAGATGAAGATACGAGGAGAAACCAAGTAAAACTAATGCAAATCTTTTGCCAAGCTATGGAAGATGAAGGTTTTGCATCAGGAGTATATATAAATGGTAAATACCTTGATAAAATAAACGAAATAAAGGGAATTTACTCAATTTGGGGCCATGGAGAAAATATAGGAGGTTATCTATATCATAAATACACAGACTTCGATCATATGTACTATGGATATAAAACAGTAGATGAATACTTTACAACTACTTACAGTATAAATGTAATACAAACCACATCATATGGAATAGGTTCAGATTTAGGAATAGACGGAAGAGTCGATTTTGATTATGCCGATAAAGAATTTTTCGATGCTTTATATAAATTATTTGAAGAAAAGCAAGCAAGCGAAGGAAAAGCGCTAACTTTATCAAAGCCAAATGATTAAGGAAAATAGATGTAAAAATCTATTTTTTTATTGATATAAACAAACAAAAATATGTTTACTTTTTTCCTAAATTTGATATAATTTTCATGCATTTGGAGTGATAAAAATGAATATATTAAAAAGAACTTTCAATTGGGAATTAAAAGATCTTATTAAAGTAATTATAGGATCAATACTATTTTGCACAGCAATTAATCTATTTATAGTACCAAACAACCTCTATACAGGTGGAATATTAGGTATAGCGCAATTAACAAGAAGTTTTATATTAGATATATTTAAAATAAAACTAAAATTTGATTTTAGTGGAATAATCTATTTTATAATTAATATACCTTTATTTATAATAGCTTATAAAATATTAGGTAAAAACTTTTTCTTTAGAACTATATTTGCAGTGACATTGCAAACTATACTACTATCAGTTATTCCAACAAAACCACTATTAAATGATTTACTAACAAATGTTATAATAGGCGGTTTAATAGGTGGAATTGGAGCTGGAATAATTTTAACAAGTGGAGCATCCACAGGAGGAACAGACATTGTCGGTTTAGTTCTATCTAAGAAAAATAGTAACTTTTCAGTAGGTAAACATGCTCTAGCAATCAATCTTATAATATATATTATAGCAGGTATAAGATACGGAATAGAGACAATGATATACTCAATTATATATTCCTGTGTAGATAGTTTAATGATCGATAAAATGCATGAGCAAAATATATGTTCAACCGCATTAATTCTATCAAAAGAAAACCCAAAAGAACTAAATAATTATATTAAAAATGAATTAAATAGGGGATTTACTTATTGGGACGCCAAAGGTGGATATGATGATTCTAAAACATATATAATATATACAGCCCTTACCAAATACGAATTGTTAAAACTAGAAAGGCATATGAAAAAATCAAACATGGATTCATTCATTATAGAAAGTGAAGGAATCGGAATAAAAGGAGCTTTTGAAAAGAAATTTTAAAAAATAGTAAGGAAATAATTATGGAAAGATATCAAGAAATAGAGAAAAGTATTATTAAAAAATATCGTAAAGAAATATATTCTAAATTCACTAAAGCCGTAAAAGATTACAAATTAATAAAAGAAAATGACAAAATAATGGTTTGTATTAGTGGCGGAAAAGATTCATTCCTACTAGCCAAGTGTATACAAGAATTAGTTAAGCACGGAAAAGTAAACTTTGAAGCTAAATACGTTGTAATGAATCCTGGATATAAAGAAGAAAATCTAAAACTCATCAAAGAAAACGCTAAAGTAATGAATATACCAATAGAATTGTTCGAAACAGATATATTCGCCGTATCAAACAAATTAAATCCTGAAAATCCTTGCTATATGTGCGCAAGAATGAGAAGAGGCCATCTATATAATAAAGCAAAAGAACTTGGATGTAATAAAATAGCCTTAGGCCATCACTTTAACGACGTTATAGAAACAACCTTATTATCAATGTTATATGGTGCTGAAATAAAGACAATGCTGCCTAAACTATATAGTAGTAACTTCGAAGGATTAGAACTAATACGTCCATTATATCTAGTTAAAGAAGAAGATATAATAAGTTGGAGTAAATATAATAACCTTAAATTTTTAAACTGTGCTTGCAAATTTACAGAAAAAGCTAGTAAAGAAGAAAACTTTAGCAAAAGAAAAGAAATAAAACAATTAATAAAACAGTTAAAAGAACAAAATTCGGATATAGATCATAACATATTTAAAGCTATGGATAATGTAAATAAAAATTGTATACTAGGTTGGCGCGAAGATGAGAAAAAGTTTTCTTTTTTAGATACCTACGAAAAATAGAATTAAACTACTAAAAATTTACTACATACATACTATTACTATGATATAATATTAATAGAATAGAGGGATATAATGAAATACAAGAACATAGTAATAGCTGGAGGTGGAATACTAGGTAGCCAAATAGCTTTTCAAACCGCATATTGTGGATTCAATGTTGCAATACTTATAAGAAAAGACGACTCCAAAGAAGAATTACAAAACAAATTAAATAAACTATATCAAACATATGTCGAAACGATTGAACTAATGAGTACTGAAAAAGGCAAAGCAAATAGCAATTGGGCAAGAGGTATTGCAAGTATAGAAAACTTCAATAAAAAAGAATGCCTAGACAAAGCCAAAAAAGCTTTAGATAAGATAGTTATAATAACAGATCAAGAGCTAGCATTAAAAAGTGCAGATTTAGTAATTGAATCAATTACCGAAAACTTTGATGCAAAAATAGCTTTTTATAAAGAAATTGCACCACTAATGCCTAAGAAAACAGTAATAGTAACTAACTCTTCAACCTTGCTACCATCAAAAATGGCTAAATTTACAGGAAGATCTGATAAATACTTATCACTACATTTTGCCAATTCAATATGGAAAAACAATATAGCAGAAGTAATGAGACATAATGGTACAGCTAACAAATATTTTAAAGAAGTAATAGAGTTCGCTGAAGCAATAAATATGATACCTTTAGCAGCTAAAGAAGAAAAATCTGGTTATTTATTAAACTCAATGCTTGTGCCATTTTTACTAAGTGCAATGGATTTAGTAGCAAACGGTATATCAGATCCTGAAACAATTGATAAAGCTTGGACGCTTGGAACAGGAGCTCCAAAAGGACCATTCCAAATAATGGACACAGTAGGACTAGAAACCGCAAAAAACATCGTTTTGCAATATCAAAAAGTACCAAATATTTTTGATCCACTATTAAAGAAAATGATGCTTCCGTATAATTACGATGGTATGTTAGAAATATTAAACAAATATATAGAAAAAGGTAAGACAGGCAGATCAGCCGGAGAAGGCTTCTATAAATATAATAAATAATCGGATTAAATCCGATTATTTTTATAAGTTAAAAATAATTAATATAATAATATTGATTAAAAATCCAATATAAATTATAATAAACATGAGAATAAAGGGTGATATATATGCTAAAAGCAATATGTTTAGGTAGATCAAAATATGATATAAATGTTGTAGTTGAAAAAACTCCAATCGAAGGAGCAACCATAGAAGTATTTAACAAAATAGGTTGTGGAGGAGGTACAGCAAGTAACGTAGCTGTCTCTCTGGGAAAATGGGGCGTTGGCTGTGCATTAAGTTGTGTACTAGGAAACGACGTATATGGCAACAAAATAAAAGAAGAATTCGACAAAGCCCATCTAGATACAAGATATATTGAACAATCATTTAACAACGATACGCCATTGTCAACTATAATTATTAATAACGAAACAAAAAATTTTAATATTTATAATCTATCTGATAAATTCATATCAATTAAAAAAATGGATTACGATTTTTCTCCAGACTTAATAGTTGTAGATGGATATGATTCTGTATCTTCAAAAAAACTATTAGAAAGATTTCCAAATAGTAAAAGAGTTCTATGTGCAGACATAATAACTAAAGAAGTATTTGATTTATGTCATAAAGCTGGATATGTAATATGTAGTATAGAGTTTGCTGAAATGTTATCTGGAATAAAATATGATCCAAATTCTGTAAAAAGCTTAGTAACCATATACCAAGAATTAAAAAAGAAAAATCTAAATACTGAATTTATTATTCATTTAAAAGAAAAAGGAGCTTTATATTGTTACAATAATCAAATAAAAATTAGTCCATTAATACAAATGGAAGTACAAGACAGACAAGGCTCATTCGACGCATTTTGCGCAGGATTTTCTTTCGAAATAGCCGTTGATAGCGACTTAGAAAAAGCCGTTAAATACGGTTGTATATCTGCAAGTTTAAACTCCAGAACTATAGGAACAAGGATATCAATACCACCATTAGATGAAATCAAAAAAATATACGAACAAAACTATTAGAGATCCATTCACATACTACTGGCCAAAACTGGATATACACGGAGAAACTAGTGCAACTTGTATAGCCTTAATAAATAGTTTTATAAATGATAATATAAAACTTAAAAAAGATAGAATAATAATAATTCACGGTAAAGGTACAGGCATTTTAAAAAAAGCAACTCATAATTACTTAAAAAAAGACAAAAGAGTAATAAAATATTATATAGATGGCATGAACGATGGACAAACCATACTAGAATTAAAAATATAGTATGGTTTTTCGCTTTTTTGCCCCGAAAACACTTGACTTAATACTAAATGAATGATAAACTTAAATCCCAATAAAAGAATAGTTGTTAACAACTCTAATAGCAAAATTTGACGATTGGGGCATTCCCGTGCTAAAATAAAGGCACATTAAGGGAATTAGGGGGTATAAATTATGAAAGGGTTTGTTTTGGATTATATTAACGAAAATGAATTTAAAAAACTCGAAAGAGCATTAAAAAAATACAATATGCTAGCATATAAAAAATTGTTCTTCGAATACTACCCATCACTAAGAAATGGTAAATTTGTAGGAGAGTTAACTGCCCAAAATAAAAAAGCAGGAACTGAAAGTTATGAGTTAAAATTACCAAGTGATCATAGGTTTGCACAAGTTCATGGAGACGTAAAATTAATATATACTGTATATTTAAAAGAGCAAACAATAATGCTTAATACTATAACTCCAGCAAAGATATTGCTAGAGGGTCATAAATCAGAATTAACCACATATAAAGGAATAATGATTTCTAAAGAAAATGCATCTAAAGATAAATTCAAAATCGATTTATTAAAAATGTTAGAAGATAAATAGGCTTATTACAAGCCTTTTTTATTGCATTTTTTTATTAAATCAATTAATATATAAATCAAAAATTATATACAAAAAAATTAAAATGTCCTAAAAATTGTAAATAAATAAATATATAACAAATATAAATAACAATAATAAAAAAATTATAGTATAATAAATATGATAAAATATTAATTGGGGTGAAAAAAAGTGGCCAAAACTAAAAATCAAAAGAAAAAAAACACTAATAAATTAGCAATAAAAGCTATAAAAAAACAACTTAATTCCAAGAAAAAGACAATAAAAAATATAAATAATAATAATTTATACAAAAATAAAAGCCTTAATACCAAAAAATCTCAAACTAAATATCAAGTAAAAAAACTTAATAAACCAATATCTAAAAAGAAAATAGAAGAAATAATAATAAATGATAAAGAATTAGAAAAATTGGATATCCCCGTTATCAAAAAAGAAAAAATTAAAAAAATTGAACAAACAAACAAAGAGATAACAAAAGAAGACTTAGAAAAAAAGATAGAGAAAAAAATAGACGAAAAAATAGAACAAAAAATTAAAGAAAAAATAGATGAAAAACTGAATGATAAGAATAACGATACAACAATTATTGAAAAAAGTGAAGAAAAAGTTAAAGAAAACAGCTCGAGAAAACTAGCAAAAAAAGAAGATGTTTTTTCAAAAGTAATGGATTGGTTTAAAAATCTATCAATTGATAATAATAACTATCGAAAAAGAAAAGTCACAAACATTCAAAAATATGACAAGAAAAACAAAAAAATTAAAACTCAAGAAATAGAAGATACTAAAAAGTATCCTAAAAACAAACTATTAAAAGCCTTAGTAATAATACATGAAAACCTATACATACCTTTTGATACAATTATAATATTCTCCTTTATTATATTAATAATAGGAATGTATAGAGTACAAGTAATACCTAGTGCGACAATAAAATATATAGCTTGTATTGTAGGATTTTTATCAATAGTTGCGATTTCATTAAACAAATACATAAGTGGAAGAATATTTACAATTATAATAACAGCTGGTATGCTTGGAGGAATATATTATTTAAACAATACGTATGACTTTATAAACAACTTAAACACCAAGTTATATGAATATCAAGAATACTATCTAATAGCATTAGATAATGGTAGAAACAAATCAATATACAATATAAACAACAAAAAAGTTGGTTTATTAGAAGACAATTCGCGAAATGTAACACATGTACTTAATACAAAATTAGATCATATAACATACATAAAATACACAAACCAAGACAAATTATACGAAGAATTCTTTAATAACGAAACTAGAGCAATAATAGTAAAAGAAAACCAATATAAATATATTCAAAACAATAACAAAATTGATAATATAAAAGTAAAAATATTATATAAATTTAATGTAAATACCAAAAAATAGGAGGCCCAAATGAAGTATAAAAGATTAATTGCTTATATTCTAGATATGCTAATTATTTATATAATATCAAGTCTTATATTTATGATAGTATTTAGAAATGATTATCAAAAATATACAGAAGCAACCGAAGATTATTTTAATAACATAACAAATATAGCTAAAGAAACAAAAGACAGAAATAAAATGGTAGATAATGTAAATGAAATTAGTTATAACTATATAAAACTTGGTACAACTCAAACAATATTCGTTATAACAACAGAAATAATATATTTTATATTTATACAATTCTTCCTAAATGGTCAGACGTTAGGTAAAAAACTTTTAAAAATAAAAATAGTACCATTAGAAGGAGAAAAATTAGAGGCTGGATTATTTGTCCTTAGAGAAATAGTATTGTTAGTTATTCCAATAAGAGTTGTAGATTTAATAGCACTACTAACAACAGGAATGAATACCTATTTAAAAATAAATAATTTAACATCAAATTTAAATTCAATAATATCAATATTAATAATAGGAACAATTCTCTTCAGACAAGATGAAAGAGGAATTCATGATTTAATAAGCAAAACAAAAGTAATAAGAGTAGAAAAAGAGAGAAAATAATTCTCTTTTTTTATTGATTATATGATAAAATATATGATAGGTGATAGTATGAATAACAAAGCGAAATTTATAAATACTTACGAAAACATAATAAAACCTTTAAGAGAAGATTATTATAAGAATAAAGTAAAACAAGGATTAGTAGATAACGTATTTAACAAAAGCCTTTTTATCATTAATCTAGCTCCAATAATAATATCAATCTTCTTATGTACATTAGGTCAATTCACTTTAAAAAGTACAATAATTACACTATTATTCTTATTAATAAGTAATATATTCATCTCAACAATCAAAAAACAATATAATATATATGAATCCAATTATGAATTAGAAATTAGAAAGATGGGGTTCTTATCGATAAACCAATATGAAAAAAATATAAAAAAATTTATAACAGGAGAAAATGGATATTATAAAGAAGTTCTTCAAAACCTAATTAGTACAAATAATTTTACAAAAGAAAATATCTATAATTTAAAAGATTTAAAAGGTAGAACTTATATTATAAGAAATAACGAACAAAATAACGAATTATATATAATCAATAATAATTTAAAAGACTTACCAACATTAACAAAATTAAAATACGATAATATAAGATACTATAGATTAGATAAAAATAATAATAGAATTATATTAAAAACAGATATGGACGAATGGTATTATGAAAAAGAAAATGAAACAGTATTTAAGAATTTAATACCAAATAAAAGCATTGCTAGCGAAAACGTAACAAAAAAAGAAGAATATATAAATGATTTCAAAAGATATATGAGTAGAATAAAAAATAAAGATATAATAAAAAATAATGAAAATAATAAAATAAAAGCGAATAATAAGTCCAAAGCAATATTATTAATTATTCTAGAAATAATATTAATATTATTATTAAATCTATATATAGATTATAAATTATGGTTATCTATATTCTATGTTATTATTCTTATAGGAATAAATCATTATTTACTAAAATACCTACAAATAAAAAATAACACTATAAAAAGCGATAAAGATTATATTTTATATTTAAATAACAACAAAGATTGTCAAGATAAATTCGCTGAACTTAAACTAGCATTAAATATACCTAAAGAAGTTCAAAAAATATATAGTGATGAAGGAGCAGAATTCCTAACTTGGAATAACGAAGGATACTTTCATTTATTTTTAAATTTAATCTACTTTGACGTCATTTATTTATCTGTAAAAATTGCAGATGTAGATTATTATAAAATAGAAGATAACTATTGTATATTAAAAATAAAAGGAAAAAAATATTCATTTACTAAAGAAGCAGAAGATAAATTTTCAAAATTATTACCTAACAAAGAATATAATTGGGTAAAAGGGCAAACGTTGATAAATAAATAAAAAATGATATAATACAAAAAGAGGGGATCAATATGAATAGACTAATAGACTTTCTAAAAGATGAATTAAGAAACAAATATAGTGGAGCTCTTACAACAAACGAACAACTAATTACCAAAAAAATGTATGAAGAAGTAGTAAAAGTGTTAGAAAGTGGATCAATATACGATACTGGCAATATTATAGCTGAAAGTAGTATAAGACCAATTATGGAAAACAAAAAAATCTTTAAATTACTAAAAATCTCCGATGCAGACAAAAACAACATTAAACTTGATAATATAAAAGAGGGGCAATGGAAAGGTATAAAAGAAGTTTTAATAAAGTTTCTGACTAAAAAAACAATAGTAATACGTCCTAGAAAAACAAGTCCAACACTAGAGAGTATCGACGATTATGAAGATTATCTCGACAGAACATATCCTGATGCTTTAAAGCCCAATCAAATAGTAATTGATGCCACAAGCCCAATAATAGATCAAATAAGAAAAAAATACCCTCACGAAGAAACGCCAGAGAGCGATAAAGCAATAATTATTTATAATCCTGACACTCCAGCAGCCAAAAAAAGCATAAAAGAGTATTATCAAGAATTCTATGAAGATCAAATAACAAGAATAACTCCTTCAACAACAATAGACAAGAACAAGACTCATTTATTAAATTTATTAAATGAAATAAAAAGCAGTGCATCTACAGCTTATTGCGTAAACAACGTAGACCAAACTACAATTGACGAAATAATTACTGAACTTAATAACGATACAACTGATCAAACTATAGAAGCAGGTAATACAAAATTAGAAATACCAGGAAAATTCATTATCGGACATATAACAGAGAAATATACTATAATAGTAAAAAATGAAACTTACAATAGAATAAAAGATAAATTAAATAATGTATTCGGAAACAAAGCTAGAAACAATATAACCGTTATAAATGCACCAACAAACAGCTTAACAGTTAGAAAAATAAAAGAAAGAAATAGATCAATTGTTGAAAATCTAAATATAACAATAAATAAAATACAATCGAATGGAAATAATATGGGTACACAAAATCTCTCATTAGAACTGCTAAAAAAAATAAGAGATATATTAAATTTTGACGAAAGCGCATACACAAGCCCAAGTGATTTTACAGAACTGATAGGTGGGTATGTTCCAACAGCTAAACTAGACGAATTTATGAAAATAGCAAAAGAATTAGTAAAAAAAGACATAAACTTTGACTTCTTAGGAACTTTCAAAAATTTTGTACCCATCGTAAAACCAGCAGCTCCACCAACAGATCCAAACAATATTCAAGCAATAGAAGACTACGAAGTTGAATTAAAGAAAAAATATAGAGAATTATTTCCGGAATTATTCTTTACAGCAGACTATAATTACAAAAGAGGAAGAAAAAAATACCCTCATGAAATGTTTAAATGGAAGGGCACAACACCAAGCATAGAGGAAAGTAATGAAAGCGAATATTCAAGATACTATTCAGGAGTATACGGAGATTACCAATATTATAGAAAAAATGAAAGACTAGTCAAAAAAATTACAAAAGCTCCAAGTAAATTAATACAAAAAATATTTGATGCAAATACAATAACACGAACAATGAGAGATATAGGTACGTCAATGAGATTAGAGCCAATGTCTGTAGCAGAAAATGGAGATCATGGTACATACGTTGATAATGTTTTAAAAGGAGTTTCTCAAAGACTAAAAATTAATGCAATAATCGCTGCACTTGGAGTAGGTGTATATTCATTAGCAATAGGATTTTCATCAAGCGCAATTCCTATAGCGGCAACAGGAGCAGGAGTAGTAACATTAGCTCAAGTATTAATAGACAAAATAATAAGAATACATAAAACGTATAAAGAATTAAGAGAAGCAAGAGAAACTATAGTATATTCAAGAAAAGGATTAGAAGAAGCAGAAAAATACAAAAGAGCAATTGCTGGATTAGATCCAACTAGAGATAGAGACAAAATCGAATTATATGAAAAATTAATAAAAGCACATATTGCTTATTATGAAGCAAATTATAGAATATTCCTAGAAAATTATAAAAGAATGAAAAAAAGTGTTCAAGCAGACTGGGCAGATGAAAAACAAAACCTAGAAAATGAAAGAACAGCATATAAAGCGGATCCAGTATTTAATAGCCTATGGACAGCTGGAGAAGCACAAATTAACAGATACAGTGGAATAAATAAAGACGAGTTTGACAAAAAAATAGAAGCAATAAAAAGTGGAAGGAGCAAATACTAATGCAAGTAGGTGACATAATAACACTAGATTACGATGAAAAATACCTCCTTCTAAGTAAAGTAACATCAAACAAAAAAGTCTATTTTCTAGCAATCGGTGTAACAAAAGATGAAGAAGACATAGACATGGATGATATAACATACTTCGAAGAAATTATAGAAAACAACGAACTATTTATTAAAGAAGTATACAACGAAGAACTATTAGAAGCTTTATCAGATGCATCAATTCTTAAAACTATGAGAGATAGCAAAAATATAAAAAGAATAATAAATAACTATTATGAAACAAAAAATAGCTAAAAAGCTATTTTTTTTATAAAAAAAATTCTTATAGCAATATTTTATGCTATAATAAATACATAATAGAATATATGGTGATAATAATGGATTATGCAACAGATCATACAAAAGATTTAGATGATATTTTTTATGCAACTAAAGAATCTCAAGGATACGTAAATGCAATTGGTGCAATAAAATATGTACTCTTTAATGATGACACAATATTTAAAGGAAGAACTCCTGATAGTAATAAATACATATATATATCAAAAGACAAAAATGCAAGAAAAAAAGCTATGTTACTTCAAGATGACGATTTAGCTCAAATATTAATTAAATATTGTTTACAAAGTTTTGGATTACGCGGTCAAAATTTTACAATAACCGACGAAGACTTTCTTATCGACAGGAAAAGAGCAAGCAGAATCAACATAAGTGCTCATGAAATGATAGAAAGAGTCGCTTTTGCTGCCATTGGAGATACATACGTTGCTTATGACTTCTTATATGCAAACCAAAAACAATTAATAAAAGTCGTAGATGCATTTATAGAAGAAAGATATCTAAATAATAAAGCCGAAGAATTAGATAACTTTGATGGCATAATAATAGACAAAGATATGGACAAAGAAACAAAATTCTTGTATTATAAAACATATATTCATTTAGATGAGACATTTGCCGAAATAAAAAGAAATAATGTCGACTATGTTAAATAAGGAGGGAAATAAAAATGGCAAAAGAAAGTCTAAAAGCAGTAGCTGGAAAAGGTAAAGGGTTCATAGATGAATTTAAGGAATTTATCGCTAAAGGAAACGTAATGGATTTAGCAGTAGGTGTTATTATAGGTGGAGCTTTTTCAAAAATAGTAACAAGTTTAACTGATAACATTTTAATGCCAATTATAGGCGTACTAATCGGTAACTTAGATTTTACGAGTTTAGCAATAAAAGTAAATCTATATGGCAGAATAGTAAATATAAGATATGGTATGTTTATCCAAAACGTAGTAGATTTCTTAATTACAGCATTATGTATCTTTGTAATGATTAAAGTTATAAATAAATTCATGAAGAAAAAAGAAGAACCTAAAAAAGAAGAAACTCCAGCAAAAAGCGAAGAAGTTAAATTATTAGAAGAAATAAGAGACGAATTAAAAAAGCATAAATAAAAAAGTATAATTCAGAATTATACTTTTTTATTTCTTTAAATATAACAAAGGATATAGCAAAGAAGCAATAACACCTAAAATCATAACAATAGCCATAATAATAGCTGATACCTTCAAAACACCCATACGTTTAGCATATTTACTTCTTTTTGGCTTTAAGCTCTTTTTGTATTCTTTAAGCCTAATCTTATACTCTTTTTTTTCCTCATTAGAAAGTAATTCCAACTCTTCATTGCTTAAAGCCTTAAACTTCTCACTTTTTGCCATTATTTCACCTCAAACTACAAATAATATTATCATAAAAACTAACAATAGTAAACATAATAAAGTAGAAAAGGTTTATATAATTTGATATAATTTACAATAGAGGTGAAAGCAGATGGAAGCACTCACAATCTCCCAAGCAAACTTAAATACTATAGAAAATAATATGCAAAGTGTAGCTACCGAACTAAGAGGAGTAATAGAACATATAGCTGAAGTTAATAATAGAATTAATAACGTAGAAAGTAAAGTATCTGGAGTTAATAACGATATAAACAATGTTGTAGAAGAAATAAGAGTAAACACAATTCTTAATAACGCTAGACAAAATATAATATACAATAATAGTATAATAGAAAAAAAATTTGGATACTATGATTCATTAAGAAGAAAAACAGAAAGTTTATTAGACTGTATAAAGAACAATAACTTAGATAAAAACACCTTAATAGATTTGCGAAATAACATAACTATGAATAACCCTCGTTATTGGTTAGCTAATGCAACATTATCAATTATATATTGGTTACTAAATAATAAAGAAGATTCTAATTTAGAACTACAAAAAGCACTAGAAAAAGACCCAGAAAAAACAAGTTTATTAATGATTATGTTATATTTAGAATTAGATAGAAAAGAAACTGCTTTGCACTGGCTTAACTATTATTTAAACCATCAAGATCCAACAGGAGTTAAAAATGAATTTGTGACAGTGTTAGATTTAGTTTCTTCAGGTTACCTAGGTATTGAAGGAGAAAAAATCATATTAAAAAAAATAACTACTTGGATAGGAAAAATAAATACAAACATAAAAGAAAAAGTAACTAATAAATGGTCTCAAATAATAAGTAATAGTAAAAAAGATAATACAAAATTTAATTATATTACTGATTATGCTTTAAATAAAAACGTAATAATTAATAATCTTTCAATATATTGTGCATTTCAAGAATTTAACGATTATATAGATAATGTAGTTAACTTAGAAAAAGAAGAGAAAAACCTAAATAAAATAATATATAATCTCATTTATGATTATGAAGAAAATGAGAAAAAATATCAATTAGACAATCTTAGAAACGAGTTATTAATCCAAACAAACGGAAATAAAACAGAAGCTGAAAAACTTTATAATCAAGAAAAAAATATTTTTAGTCAAAAAACAGATATACTTACTTTACTTAATAATATAATTACTGATTCAGGAAAATATAATGTAAGTGATAATACTATTAAAACAGCTCTAATATTTCAAAAAGAAAATATCTTAAAAGCATTAGAAGAGAATAATAATAAAATAAATGATACCGAGATTAATTTCCATATCGATGACATATATGCAAGTACAAGAGACGGAAAAGATTATGATAGAATTAAAAAAAGCATCATTGCAAGCGCTGATAATAAATATCAGGACAGCGATAAATCTTTAATAGCAATACTTATTTTAATAAATATAATAGGTTTAATAGCCGTAATATTAGTAAATAATAATTCCATAATAAGTTTAATAACATTAGCAATAATAATAATAGTAAACTTTATTATTATTATAAAACTTAATAAAAAAGAAAAAAATCAAGAAGAACAAAAAAAGTCATATATAAATAGTATAAGTAATATAATGGAAAAAAATTTTGCAGAATGTACTGATTATTATAACCAAATTCAGAGTGAAAAAGAGAATTATAATAACTTAATAAATAAAATAAACTCCTTAAAAATAGAAAACGTAATAGTAATAAAAGAAAGAAAAATAAATATAATAAGGTGATAATATGACAGAAGAAATAAAATATATAGAAGAAAACAATATTAAAGAATTAGAACCAAATAATAAAATAGAAGAAATACAAGAGAACACTCAAAAAGAAAATAACAAGATATCTTTACCAACATGGAATATAGAACCACCATTAGAAATACAAAGGAACATTGAATGACATATAACGAATGGTTAGATTTAATAGAACTAGTTAAAAATAATAATAGAAACATCGATTACTTAAACAAAATGAAAGAATCTATACAAAATAGTAATATAAACGAATTGTTAGAGCCAAAATTAATAGAATTAGTAACCGAAAAAACAACAAAAGCATTAAAGAGAATACTAAATAACTTAAACGAAATATTTAAAAACCCTAATTCTTTAACATTAAGTATAAGAAATCTAGAAAAAGACAAAAACTATATATTCGAATTATGTCATTTAAAACAAATAAAACAAGAAACACAAATAAAACTAATAAATACTATTAATGAAGAAATAAACAACATTTATAATACTCTCGAAAAAAAATCACTAGAAATTGATAAAACGGGGATGTACAAAAGAATGATTAAAAAAATGATAAATAAAGGTGATAAAAATGAAATATGATGAATTGAAAGATTATCTAACAAGATATTTAAAAGCTCGAATACCATTAATAATTATTGATACAGTCGAAAAAAATAGAGCACTACGATTAATAAAAGAAGTTCAAAATGATATAAACTACGAATTTAAACTATTTAAATTATCTGAAGGAATAATAAACCTAAGAGACAATGCTCAAATAACAGACGAAAACACTATTGCTGGAGCATTAGATTATATAGCTGTAGATATAAAAACTAAAGATAATAATAATTATATACTTGGAGATATTTCAGATGTATCAGATTCCAATATGTTATCTAGATATTTATGCGAAGTAGTAGAAAGATGTGAACAGACATCAAGTACTATAATTATAATAACAAACGATATATTATGGGATAATCTATTAAGATTAGGTATCTCATTACCTTTAGAATATCCTAGCCAAGAAGAAATATATCAATTAATTAGTAAATATATAACAAATTATAAATCTCAAATACAAATAGAATGGGACGAAAAAGATACCCAAATAGCTTCTAACTATTTACAAGGATTAAGTGAAATAGAAGTAAAAAATATTATTGCTTCATATATAGCAAAAGGAATAATAACAAAAGAAGATCTAAATGAACTAAAAGACATAAAAAAGATACTATTTACAGATATAGCCGGACTAGAATATATTGATGTACCAGAAAATATGCACATAGCCGGTCTAGATAACTTAAAAGACTGGATATTTGAAAAGAAAGAAGTATTAGATCCACAAAGAAGCGAAGAACTTAAAGCAAGAGGAATAAAACAACCAAGAGGAGTATTAATAACAGGAGTACCAGGTTGTGGTAAAAGTTATTCATCCAAAGCAATTGCTTCAATATTTAATTACCCTCTATATAGATTAGATTTAGCAACAGTACAAGGAGAATATGTAGGTCAGTCAGAAAGACAATTAAAAGCAGCTCTTGATAAAGCAGAATATATGTCCCCTTGTGTGCTATGGATAGACGAAATAGAAAAAGGTTTAAAAGATAGTAGTTCAAGTAGTGTAACATCCAAAATGATAGGTCAATTTTTATTCTGGTTACAAGAATTTGAAAAGCCAGTCTTTGTTGTAGCATCCGCCAACAGTATAGAAGATTTACCTCCTGAACTAACAAGAAAAGGAAGATTCGACGAAATATTCTTCGTCGACCTACCAAACAAAAACGAAAGAAAAGAATTATTAGACATATATTCAAAAAAATATTTAAGAATAGAACTAGGACCTAATCTAATAGACAAATTAGTAACAATTACAGAAGGTTTTTCAAGCTCTGACATCGAAGCAACTCTAAGAGATATAGCATATACAATCATCGCAAATCCAAGTCTAAAAATTAGTGAAGAATATTTACTTAATACATTGTCAAATGTAGTATCAATAAGTAAAAATTATCCAGAAAAAATAAATAAAATAAGAGAGTGGGGGAAAAACAAGGCAATTAAAGCATCTAGAGAATAATTTATACCAATTACTTGACATAAAAAGTGTATAATAATATAATTAAAATGTAAAAGTATGAAGGGAATTGGTAAACAATGGACAAATTAAATGATTTATTTCAAGAATTAGGAATATCAAAAGTAAGATTAGCTAAATATTTAGGTGTATCTAGACAAATGGTATACAATTATTTAGAACTAAAAGATATAAATAAATGGCCAAAAGAAAAAAAACTATTACTATTTAAATTATTAGATATAAGTGATTCTAATGAGATAAAAGATATAAAAGTAACAACAGATTATTTAATGGCCGTAGAAGGTCGTTTAAATCAAGGGGTAAAGAATACAGGAGATCTAGAAGGAACATTTGATTTAAAAGGCTTAAATAAAGAATCACAAGTGTTACTTAGTGATATAACATATTTATTAAAGGAAAAACTTAGTGACGAATCAAATAGGGAAAACTACGATGCATTTCAATATTTATACCATCTATTACAATCAATAGATAATGTTCCTGAAATAAAATATATCTTCGGTTATATGAGCAAAACAACAGGTTTTACCGACCCAGAAGAATACAAATTTAACGAAGAAAAACAATTTATATTCGAAGGTATATTATACTCAGCCTTAAATCTATACCATAATGGTGGAGCATCAAGATCTAGATTAACTGAAACACATAGAAGATTCGTACAAGAAATAGAACAAAAAAAAGAAGAAAAACTATCACGCACACAACAATTAAACACAGTAAAAATACAAGCTTTAAAAGAGCTAGGATACACAGAAATAAACGAATCTAATGCAGCCGAAGTATTTGAAAAAATAGCAGAAATAGAATCAAGAAAGGCCTAAGAGCCTTTTTTAAGTCCCCTATTGAATTTTAAAAGAAAAGTAGGGAATTTATATTTTTTTAATATAAAAACCCTCTATCTCCTTTTAAAATACGAAATAAGATGATAAGAAATATCATCTTTTAATATCTCGATTCCAATTTTCAAATCCCCTATTTTAATATATAAAGAAATAGGGGAGTAATATCCAATTATATATATAATTTTAATATATACAAAATACTAATTATTAATCGAAACGTATAAATTATCACCTAATCATATCTCGATGCCGATTTTAAAAATATAATTATAAATAAATAAGTAATAAAGATGATAATCTGATCATTAATTTGATTCTCGTTTCCGATTTCAAATCCCCCTATTTATATTAGATTTAAAGAAGGGGAAGTGAGGTGGGCAATTGTCCATCTTTTTATATTTCATTGCCGATTTTCATCTACCTCAAATGATAGATTATTCATTATTTCAAAAATCATTTCCAATTTTTAAAAACAAAAATAATTTTAAAAAATAAATATTTAAATTTTAAATTTAAATTCTAAATCAAATTTAATTTCTAATTAATATATAAATAATAAAATATATATTATATAAAAAAAAGAAATAAACTAGATAATTACCAATATATCTATTATTTATTTCTAAATTTCTTTATTCGCATAATATATATTATGTTAACCAAAGAGAAAGAGAAAATAAAGAGTACTAATATTAATATATACCCTATTTATTTTCTTCTAACTTTTTATTCTTACATAATACTGTTTCTCTCTTGTTTTGAGAATTAATAAAAGTACATTCACATAAAGCATAACGACATTCATCAGGACATTCAACAACTTTATTACATTTTTCTAATCTTAATTCTTCATAATTTCTTGGTCTTACAGAAGAAGGATCATCAATAATATCTTTTGTTTCTTCCATTTTCAATTCAATATCAGTAATAAGTAAATCATATTTTGAACTTGCAATTATTTGTTCTCCATCAGCAACAACAGCTTTTCCTATACTATTTTTTAAATTTACAAGTTCACTATATAATAAACGACATGAATTAACATTATTACTATCACATAAGTATTTATTATTTAAATACACAACCCAATCATTAAATATACTATATACTTTTTCTTGTATTAATCCCCTCTTCTCATCATTTTCCTTATACAAAGCTATAGTTTTACCAATTGGCATCAAATCTTCCGTTTTAGAAGATATATAATACTTTTCTAATGACTCATTTATAACCCTAGAATAGTTATATAAATTATTATAATAATAACTCTTTCCTATAAAAAAAGCCCCTACTCCAAATAGTAATACTAAAACAAGTGTAATTATTTTCTTTTTCATATTATTCACCTTTCTTATTCCTTGGATGATATGTATAATCATCTTTTAATTTCTCATTAATTAAATGGGCATATATTTCTGTAGTTGAAATATCTTCATGTCCAAGTAGTTCTTGAATAACTCTTAAATTCGCTCCATGACTTAACAAATGAGTAGCAAAAGAATGTCTAAGAACATGTGGAGAAACTATTTTCTCAATACCAGACCTTTTAGCTTCCTTTTTTAATATTTTAAAAAAAGCTTGTCTAGAAATATTCTTTTTACTATTACTAATAAACATATAATCCGATAAACTACTACCAAGTATTATTGCCCGATACTCATTTAAATAAATAGATAAATACTTAAGAGCAACATCTGCAATAGGCACAATTCTCTCTTTTTTTCCCTTACCAAATACTCTTACTATACATTCATCAAAATCAACATCATTTACTTTTAAATTAATTAACTCTGATATTCTAAGACCAGTTGCATATAAAAGTTCTAACATGGCTTTATTCCTATAATCATATTCATTATTAAGAGGAATATCCAAAAGTTTATTAATTTCATCTTCTGTTAAATAAACGGGTAATTTTTTAGGAATTTTAGCATTAATAATATTTTCACAAGGATTATTAGTAATAATTTTTTCATCAACTAAAAAATTATAAAATGAAGTAAGGACAGTAATATGATGAGCCAGACTTCTTGCTTTTAGATCTTTTACAGAAGATAAATATCTTTGCAATTCATCATAAGATAAATCAAGAACATTACCCTTAAAATACAAATCAAATCTTTTTAAATCGTAAAAATAACTTTTTATTGTATTATCACTTAAAGCTCTCTCATATTGTAAATAGCTTATATACTTTTCAATATAAATATTTGGAGTATATTCAGCATTCATTATACATCCCTACCCTATAAAAATTATAATATTTTTTTTAATAAAAGTCTATTATAATATCATGATATAATGATATAATTAAAAAGTAATTTATTAGAGGTGATTAAATGGAAATACTAGCTGATAAACTTAGACCAAAAAATCTAGACGAAATAATCGGCCAAGCACATCTAATAGGCCCTGGAAAAATAATAAGAAATTTAGTAGATAATAATCATTTAGTAAGTATGATACTCTATGGCAAACCTGGAATAGGAAAAACATCAATTGCTACCGCTATAGCTAACACAATTAATAAACCTTTTCGTTTATTAAACGCAACAATAAATAATAAACAAGATTTTGATATAATAATAGAAGAAGCCAAAATGGAAGGTGAAATGATTGTAATAATGGACGAAATACATCGTCTGAACAAAGATAAACAAGACTTATTATTGCCTTATATAGAAAACGGTTTAATAACACTAATTGGTATGACTACCTCTAATCCATATCATAAAATAAATCCAGCAATAAGAAGTAGATGTCAAATATTTGAACTAAAAGAATTAACTATTAATGATATAATACAAGGTATTAATAGAGCTCTACCCTTATTAAAAGATATAAAAATTACTGAAGAAACAAAAGGATTAATAGCAAAACTATCATCAGGAGATCTTCGAAACGCCTTAAACCTCTTAGAAATAGCCTATTATGGCACAGAAGACAAAATAATAACTAACGAAATAATCGAACAAATTAATCCTAAAGCAATATTCTTTTCAGATGCTAATGAAGATGGCCATTACGACGTTTTATCTGGTCTTCAAAAATCAATACGTGGTTCAGATGTTAATGCCTCGTTACATTATTTAGCAAGATTAATAATATCAGGTGATTTAGATAGTATATATAGGCGATTAAGTGTTATAGTATATGAAGACATTGGTTTAGCAAATCCTTCCCTAGGTCCAAAACTAATGGCAGCTATTAATGCTGCCGAACTAGTTGGACTACCAGAAGCAAGAATACCACTTGGTACCATCGTAACCGAAATGGCGCTTAGTCCAAAAAGCAATAGTGCCCATATCGCTTTAGATTTAGCAATAGAAGATATCGAAAAAGGAAACGTGGGAAATTTACCAATACATTTAAAAACCAACTCACCATTATACAAATATCCTCACGATTATCCTAATTCATGGGTAAAACAGCAATATTTACCAGATAAAATTAAAAATAAAAAATATTATAAAGCAAAAAATAATAAATACGAACAAAGTTTAAATAAACTACATAATGAAATGATAGGAGAAAAAATATGAAAATAGCAATAATTGGTACAGGAGCTTATAGCACTGCTATCGCCGAACAATTATATAAAAAAAACAAAAATATTATAATGTGGACTGAATCCCAAGAAAAATATGAGGATTATATAAAAAAAAGATGTATAACCGGTATAATAGAAAATCATTCTTTACCAAAAGATATAAAATTAACTACAAGTTACGAAGAAGCTATAAAAGATGCAGAAATAATATTCTTAGTACCTGCTGCAGCATATGTAGGAAAAATATGTCAAGATATTAAAGATTTAGTAACTAAAAAACAAATAGTATGTATTGCCTCCAAAGGTATAGATAATAACAAATGTGAATTCTTAAGCGATATAGCATCCAACACCTTGAAAACCAAAAAAATAGCAAATATAAGTGGTCCATCCTTTGCAGTGGATATGCTAAGTAATAATCCTATTGGTCTATCTATAGCAAGCAAAAACAAAAATATAATAAAAACAATAAAAGAGGTATTATCAAACGATACATTAAAATTAAGAGAAAGCAATGATCCAATTGGAATCCAAATATGTGGAAGTATAAAAAATGTTATAGCAGTAGCATCAGGTATATTAGATGGTTTAGGATATCCAGAATCAACAAGAAGTTTTCTAATAACTGAAAGTCTTCATGATATAAAAGAATTAATATCAAAACTTGGAGGAAATCCTAAAACCATCCTATCATTCGCTGGAGTTGGAGATTTACTTCTTACTTGTACATCTACCAAAAGCCGTAACTTTAGTTTTGGTAGAGTTCTAGCTACTGGAGACAAAAAGAAAATAGCTGCTTATTTAAACGAAAATACGGTAGAAGGTTATTACACACTAAAAAGTATTTATAAACTAGTAAAAAGGAAAAGAATAAAAATGCCTATAATTGATTTAATATATGAAATAGTAATGAATAATAAAAATCCTAATTTACTAGGAGAATTTCTAATAAATAAAAAATAGAATATTCAAAATATTCTATTTTTTTAATCTTCTAATTCCCCATCAAATTCTTCTTCATCTATAGATTCATCATCAAAAACATCTTGAGTATCAATATTTTCAATTTTTTCTATTTCAACATCATCATCTTCTTGAGGGGCTTCTTCTAAAACAATTTCTGTTTCATCTTCTTTTGAAATCTCTAAAAAATCATTAATAGTCTTTTTTATTTCATCCTTTTCTTCTTCAGTTTGTGCATTAGATAATAAAAAATCTAAATAAGTGGTTTTTTCACAAAAAGTTAGTTCAGGATTATTTAAAGTACTATCTTTCATGATTTCATCTAGATTACTAGTCTCTACCTTTTCTTCATCCATAAAACACCATTCCCATTTATATTATATCATTAATTACAAAACTTGCCATAAAAAATCCAGCACAATTTGGAACAAATACAAAAGAACCAACTCCCTCCCTAGGTTTACAAGGTATTTCTGTACTTGTTACAACTCTAATTTTATAATTTATTCTCTTTTTACGCAAGATACTCCTAATTTTTTTAGCTAAAGGATCATAGTTAGTTTTCCAAATATCCGTAATAACTAATTTAGATGGATCAAGTCTATTACCAGTTCCCATAGCAGCAATAAATTTAACATTATATTCTTTACATTTCTCAATAAGCAATACTTTAGTATTAACACTATCACAACAATCTAAAACATAATCATATAAAGTAAAGTCTATATCATTAATATTAGACTCATCTAGAAACATTTTCTTACAATCAACTAAAATATCAGGATTAATACTTTTAGCTCTAATAGAAGCTTCTAAAACCTTATTATGGCCCATATTATTAACATTTGATAATAACTGTCTATTAAGATTACTAGAATCAAAAACATCAGCATCTATAACTGTTATTCTTCCAACTCCAGATCTAACCAAAGCTTCAAAGGCCGCTCCCCCTACTCCACCTAGACCAACAATAAGGATATTCAAATTTTTAATTTTTTCTAATTGATCAAAAGATATGATACGTAAAGACCTTTCAAACATAATATCACCATTTCAAAACAATAAAAAACCTAAGATAGATTTACATGTGATAAAAAACCTGCTCTCCACAGGTGGGCGTCACATAACTTATATTAGGATCCCTACACTTAATAAGCAAGGTCTTCAACACAATAAGCTAATTAGACTCCCTTATAAATCACTTACTCGGTTTTTATTAAAGTAAATCATATACTTAGGTAATTAGATTATAACATCTAAATTTTATTTTGTAAACACCTAGATAATATATATATATTATTTAAATACTTTATCTTCCTTGATTTGCACTACCAACCGGTGCTAAACCAACTAAAGAGGGATTTAAATTTTGATTATTAACTGGAGGAACTCCTGGAGAAGGAGTCGGAAAGAAATTATTAGGCGCTAACCCATCTTGAACTCCACCAGCATTACTTCCTTCATTATTACCTTCTTCCTCAGTAATAGTTTCAACATTTGTAACAGGACTATTAACTACAATATTTTCATTACTAGGTACAGGATTATTAAGAGTATTACCACTAGAACCATTACTATTTATACTACTCTCTCCAATTACTTGAGTCATATCTTGTAACTTCCAACAATTATTTACATCACAAGAATTACTATTAGGAGCTGGATTAGGCATTTCCATCTTTATAACCATCGGTAATTTAAAAGCGCCACCAAATCCTACACAATTACCTGGTTGAAGAATCTTTTGTTTTTCTATAACATCAGCAGATATATTAGGTAACATAGTTCTAATATACTCAATATCTCTTGGGTGAGTCATCTTAAATATCAAGAAATTACTACACTGTGCAATAACAGTTTCAGATATTTCAACAGGTCTTTGCGAAATAATATTTAAAAGAACACCATATTTACGTCCTTCTTTAGCAATACGATCAAAAATATTATATCCTATTAAAAATACATCAGCATCTTTCATAACATATCTATGAGCTTCTTCTAAAAATAAATGGAAAGGCATCTTAGCTCTTTGCTTTCTTGATTTAGCAAAATCAAAGAACATTCTAGCCATTATTTTAACAATTATCTTAGCTTGCGTATCATCAATATCTTCTAAATTAATATTAATTACTTGAGCTTTAGTTGTTCTATTCATAACTAAATTAGAAATATAATTATCCATAGAAATATATTGCTCTGATTTATATACATTAGCAATTTTACTATTCATTATTGCTTGTAATCTTACCTTTAATAACATAGAATCATCATATAATTGTTCATTATCTTGAAAACCTTCACTAATCAAAGTAAATTCAAGAGCTTGAGCATAATCTTTCATAGAATAGAAAGCATTAACAGGCTCTTCTATCATTTCTAAATCCTCATTTATATGTCCTAAAATATACTCAGTAATTAACACAGATTCTCCAAAATTACCATTACTATCTATTTCAAAACATTCCGATAATGT
>Ga0247611_10002946_pt1 | contig 26265 bp, 47 predicted proteins | sample 177DNAGHGhighgp2_FD_192422 | JGI IMG/M metagenome (GOLD analysis project Ga0247611, IMG submission 192422) | Sheep rumen microbial communities from Palmerston North, Manawatu-Wanganui, New Zealand - 1770 DNA GHGhigh gp2 | ecosystem: Host-associated > Mammals > Digestive system > Stomach > Rumen... | reverse complement strand
CTTCTTCCAACATTTCTCTATTAAAAGAAATATCATTTTCAAGTCGCTGCTGTTCTTCTTCCTTGAGAGTATAATACTGAATAGTATTTTTTAATGCTTCAAGACGGTTAAGCTCTGTCTTGTGTTTTTTTTCTTCGTTTTCAAATTCAAGTTTAGCATTATAAAATGACCCAGAATTATACCAATTACCTTGGTTTGTTTCTTTTTTATAATTAAAAACTTTATTGTATTTTCCAGCTTTAATATCTTCAATGGTAGGATTTTCTGAAAAAAGAATCTCACCATTAAAATCTTTTGGCAGTTCAATTTCGCCATCTACAACAGGAAAACCAATATCTTTATCTTTTGAGATGTAACCAGCAAAATCACGATACCAATAATCACCAGCATCTTTTACATAATCATTAAAAATTGGAACAAGTTCTTCGCACAAATTCCAACCGTCAAGTAAGTTTTTAAGTTTGTTAATACAAACTGCTTTACCAACAAAAATTTTACCATTAAGATAAAACTTTACAATCGCATTTGTACTCATAATAGTTCTTCCTCCTTTCTTAAATAATTATATCAAATTATTAAAAAATTTTCAAGACCAAAACTACATACAATTCACAAGCTCACCATCTCTATTCTGATAAACTCCTGCCTTAACAATTTCACCATTTTCTAATGTCAAAATTATACAAGTTTCATCAGAATTCGAAAGAGGTATTACTTCCAACCAATCATCTTCATTATCATCTTTAACATAATAAACTGAACCACATTTAGAAGTTGTGTTTCCATCATAATGATAACCTTTAAATTTAAATTCTGTTAAATCCATTTTATCCTACCTTTAATCAAAATCACTGCCAATTGCGTGTTTCCACCACAATTTCTCACTATTTTTTGAAGCCCAATCTCTATATTCTTTTTCAAGAGCTTTATCTTCAAAAGTTCTGTCAACTTGCCAGCAATATTGATTTGATTTAAAATATTGATATATATTATCAAATAATTCTTCTTTTGTTTTTGCCTTTTATTGTAATATAAGTGGTAATCCTGTCGACTTCTTTTATTTTAGTTTCAAGGATATTTTCCATATTTTAATTATATCAAAAAATACAAAAATTTTCAAAACTAAATTTCTCTTCAAAAACTTTTTTAAAAATTTCATAATTATTTGAATATTTACTATCATAAATAGCAAACTCAAATATCATTTGGTAATTAAAATTTTCTATTGCCTTTTTCCAAGCTTTTGCTACAACACACGGATCATTTTTAAAAGCACCACATCCAAAAGCCCCAATTACTAAGTTTTTAACTTGTTTTTTAGCAGCTACGGCAAAAATCTTCATAGCTCTTTTATAATGAATATCAAATAATTCTTTATCAGAAATTGGTTTTTTTAATGGTTTGTCCACATTGAATATATCAACATTTTTTTCCCGAAGGTTTGGAGCTGCACAAGTAATAACAGAAATCTTTTTCCAATCTTTTCTGTCAAGTAATTTATAATCATCATCTTTGAAAACAATAACATCTGGTATCCAAATAATATCATCATTATGAAGAGGATTTAAATTTTCTCTATGTGGTAAATAAAATTCTTTCCAGCACCTTTCATTTGTTAATGTTGGATAAAGAGTAGAGCACCTACAAAGACTTTCTTCTTGAGCACTAGAACCTTTTGTAACGCCACCTCCTGGTGTTGTCGCAGAAGCAAAATTTAATACAGCTGTTCTACCCTCTGTATATTTACGAGCAGCGTCAAATGTTTTTGATTTTGAAATTACAATTTTTGTTTTTTCAGAATTGCCTTCAGTCAGAATTGAATAATCAACATCTTTCTCTTTTGGAATTATTTGAGTATATTGATTTTGTTTTATTATTGCTTCTGATAATTCTTTATCATAAGAACAAAAGTTCATTGTATCTTCAAATATTCTAATGTTATCCTCTTTACTCATATTTTCCTCTCAATCATAACAGCTTTGTTTATCAAAATTTTCATCTTTTAAAGCTTCTGAAAGCAATACCCAATTCCTATTTACCCGCTTCCTTTTTACAGGCAAAACATACCAGTTATCATTTTTCCACAAATAAAGATATTCTCTGTCTGTATCAACAATCCAATCTTCAAGCTCTGCTATACTATTATAAATATATAAATCAGTTGCTTCTATTTCTTCTTTTGTCATTGAATCGCAGCAAGTCTCCACTGCTTTAAGTGCCAGTTCAGGAGAATTATAAATATTAAACAATTCTTCTCCTATACCGCCATGAACATATCCGTCATAATGACAATAGCAACTGAGAATTGTATTATCTTCTTTCATTATTGATATTTGACATCTTGTGCTCATAGATTACTCCTTTATTTTTTCAAACCATTCTGGGCCATAATCCAAATCTGTCCAGTCTATCCAATCATAACCGTTTTTGTTTGGACCAAATACAATAGCAAAACTATTAGTGTCTGTACTCCATTGCAGTTCTCCTGTCATTGTAATTGAATATTTATCTTTCCAGTTAGCATTAAATCCTTTTTCTGAAAATTTAAATTTTACTTTATCTCCGTGACAGCAAGGTGTTCCATTTTTATCCTGTATATATCCACCAAGACAAAGATGTTTTTCAATTTCTGGAAGAGAATTAAAAAGAAAATCGTTTGCTTTTCTCCATTTTTCATAAAATTCATCATCATCCTTTTGCTCAAGGTGATTTCCTATCCAATTTAAAATTCCTTTAGTTTCCTGTTTCATTTAAACTCCTTTTACTTTCACTTCAATTTATTGGTGGATTTGAGCCTTTCCAAAAATCAACAGCTTGTTCCATTTCTTTTCTTGTTATTTTTCTTCCACAACTTTTTGCCTCACTACAATAACCTATTGCCTCACATTTAGGAACAAGCAAATTTTCACAAATCCATTCCCACTCTGGTGATATTTTTGAAAGCTCTTTTTTTAGTTCATTTACCAAAACTCTTATTTCTTTGTAAGCTCTTGAGCATAATCTTTCATTGGCAAAATGAACCAATGCTCTTAAATTAATTTTCCACACAACTTTTGTATGCATACCAAGTGGTAAAATATTCGCAGCATCTTCTTTTGTCATTCCAGCTTCTTCCAGTTTTCTATAAGTATCCATTGCCCTTATATACCCCTCTTGAAGAATATCATCAAAATCTTGATTGGGAACCGGATAATAAAACTCAGTATTTGTATCCATATTCTTAGCATCAACATATCTTGTTGAAGATTGAAGTCTTGTTGTTCCGATTACGTGGGTGTATAGTTCTCTTAAACATCTTGCTGAAAAATTTTCAATTACACAATAAACATCTGGGTATTCCATTACCCTTCCGTGCCCACTACTAATACAAGCTTTTGCTCTCTTAATGTTTTTTTCTTTATCATTTATTGGACTGTTCCAACACACACCTGCCATTTGACCTATCATATCTAACGGTTCTTTTGTTGTATAATCAAGTATTGTTATCATTATCTATCCACCTCATATGTTTGCTCAAATATATCTGGCTTGCAAAAATAAAACTCTCCTTTTATTCCTTGAATGACAAAATCTCCAACAGAAGCTACATGCTTCGCTTTGTTTGTTATTCCGTCTTCCAAAGTTTTTATTATAAGTTCCCCATCTTCAAAAACTACATTGTCTCCAGCAAATCTTTTTATTGCTTCAAAATTTTCCCCAGTCCATTTGATAGCCTTAACAGAAACTGGCTTTTTTCTATAACTATTTACTTCATCAACTTTCAACATACTCTTCTCCTGTTATTTCTTTAAATAATAACTTCGTATTTTCTATCAAGATTGGGTCATCAAATTGATTACTCAATCTTAGAACCATTCCTTGAAAATCTTTTATAGAAAAATATGTGAGTTCTCCAGAACATATTTTTCTATATAGCATAATAGAAACGGCAAGCAAATTAAAATATGCGTTTTTCCATTTTTTACACTCACCTTTTAATTTATCCAATTCTTCATTTGAATTGGCATTTTCCAATCCTTCTGTTAGAAGTTTTAAAGTCTTAATTAATTCTTCTTTATTCATGTTTTTATTATAACATTTATTTCAAAAAAAATCAACAAAAAAAAGGAGAGTAAATTTACTCTCCTTAAACTTCTATTCTACTTCTAAATTTTTATGTAAAAGTTTTTCTATTTCTTTTCTTTGCTCATCATCAATTAAAAAGGTATTTTGATCCAAATAAATATAATGCCAGCCTGGTTTTTCAACACTTGAAGCAATGGCTGATATCTTGTTAATATCTACTGTTAAAACAGTATTATAACCAGTAGTAAATTTACAATTCATTTTTTTAAACATATACCCAGAACGGGATTCGAACCCGTACGCCATTTTTGCTGGCAGTGGATTAACCAATATACTGTTCAATTCTAAGTTGAAAGTCAATATATTCGTTAAGTCCACTGTGGCTGCCTTTACACCATCTGGGCTTTTAAAATGCCAAATACAGGACTTGAACCTGTTAAGCGATACAAACTATTTCGTAAGAGCAATTCAAACTAAGCTCAAACTAAGACACTGTCGCGTATCAAATATCTCGCTTTGATTTACCGAACAACCATTTGGCATGTATTTGATTTAGAAGATGTGGAATTACACCAGTTATGGTAGTTATACAGCATACTTTATAAGAATACCCCGCCACTCTCCTGTGTAAAACTATTTTAATATCAAACAATTTAGTTTATTTGTCAATTTCTTTCTCACAAATCATATTCTTTTATTTCCCTGATAAAAAATTACATTCCCTGCTGGATTTGAACCAAACCTTTTTACTCGGAGAGAGCAACTTCCTGACCACTAGAAGAAGGGAACAAATACTAATATTATAATCAATTTTAAAAATTAGTTAAAGACTGATTTAATCCATATATTCTTCACAGAGAGATTGGGCATACTCAAATGAATTTACATAATAATCTTTTACTACCTTACAATCTTTTGATAACCAATCTCCTTCCTTTATAATTAATATATATTTATCTGTATCAATTCTATAAATTGCACAGTAATGTTCTTTACCAAAATAGCAGGCCCATGCAGGAGCACATTTCATATGAGTATTCTGATAATAAGTCCATTTACCAATAGTTACTACATTTGTTTTCTCGTTTGCTTCAAAACGATTATCTTCTTCAATATCTAACATTATAATAACCACCCTTTAATTCTTAAAAACAATCATCATTGTTTTATTATTAACAAAAGGCTCACGAATGCGCTCTGCCAAATCTTTGGTTAGCTCATATTTTTTAGAAAGTTTAGGTCTTGATTTATAATTACCTATCTCATTTTGAAGAATATAATCTTCATCCAATTCATATTCCTCTCTTAAATTAAAATATAGAAAATGAGAAAAATCACTTGAAAAAGCAAATGACCATTTAGGCGTTATAAAATGCTTATCTGTTTTTTTGAAAGCATGATAAGCTTGTTTTATAAGAGATCCATCGTATTTATCATTAATATTCAATTTAAGAATTTCCATTAGTATTTCTTTTTGTTCTTTGTTAAATATCAATTCTTCCATTATTTTCTCCATTCTATATTAAAATTATAACAGAAAACAAAAAATTTTTCAAAACCAAATACATTCCCTGCTGGATTTGAACCAAACATTATTACTCGGAGAGAGCACTTTCCTAACCATTAGAAGAAGGGAACAAAAAAAGTTTTTCGAGACCTTTACACCAGGGGCTGACAGGACTGACGGTTCTATGCTATCGAAATTGTATAGAAAAACTTCTATGCAAAATCCTAACAATTCACGAATTACCTTCCAAGTATAGTACAAAAATCTCTAAAACTTTATATTCACTAGAAGAATCGAACTTCTATTCTTAGGATGTAAACCTAATGTCCTAACCATTGAACGAAGTGAATAAGCGAGAAGTAAATTAAAAATGCCATAATAATAGGAACTTCTTATGCTATTAGTTTCAATTATGCTTTTCAAGACTGCTATTTGAAATTTCGGGATGAGCACACTTATCTATTCTGTAATAATACCAAAATCATAAGCAGATTGACCGACTATCTAACAACAATCTTTAAAGCTTAATATTTAACAAGACCGTTGTATTCAGAAATAGAATACAACGCTGGATTAGTAATGGGGGTGTTTACTAAACCAGTTGGGAACCTTCAGATAACCCACAACAGTTCCACATCTCTTGTTCATCATGGAGGATGGAGGGTTTTGATTTTATATATAATATACGGTTGAAACTGCCTCAACATCAACTTAATAAGACCAATTTAAATACAAAGGAAAAGACCTTGCAAGTGATACCTATCGTTCATATATTACTTTTTTGAGCTTGATAAATCCCACTTAAAAAACTATTCGTCTGTGAAATTTACCAACTCTTGAGGTTTTGCTCAGGGTTGTAAACCTTAACTTCTCCCCTACCAAAAAAAATACATTCCCTGCTGGATTTGAACCAAACTTCTATACTCGGAGAGAGCATCGTCCTAACCATTAGACGAAGGGAACAAAAAAGGTTTTTCGAGACCAAAGAGCCGATACTCAATGTATCCTTTTTAATCTCTTAATCTCTAAAACCTTATGTAATAATTATAACATTTTTTGTAAAAATTTTCAAGACTAATTTTCACATTCTTCAAGAACGAAGCTAAGTCTCAAACCAAGCGTATTATCATCGTTTTTCCAAGCCTCAGCTTTAAAACCACCAGTAGCAACAAAGTAATATTCTTCTCCTTCAACAACTTTGTTCGCTGCTTCTTCTAGAAGCCTTCGGCTCTCAACTCTCAAATTGTAAATCTTAGGAATACCTTTACCGTCCCATTCCCAGTCTATAAAACTCATAACTTTATGAACACGCTCATAGTCAAATGAATCCATAACTTCATTAATAGCAGAGTTAATTTCATCTTCTGAATGTTTCTCTTCCAAGAAAGGATTTTTGAAGCCTAAGCGAACACCACCATGATCATTACTGTAAGTGAAAGTGCCGATGTAGAAATCTCCACAACTGGACACGAACCACGCGCCACTATCACTAACATCGTTAAGAGTATTAGTCCAATACCAACAATATTCCATTTTTCTTTCTTCTCGTGGAATAGTTTCCAATTCTTCTTTTGAAAGTGTGTGAGCAATTACTTTTTTGCCATTTGGTAAGGTAACTGTCTGTTTTATTCTACAAGCATCTTCCCAAGTTGTATTGGTAATAACCTTGTCAGCCAAGTAGTAATCACCATGAAGAGTATAGCCAGGGATTTTAACTTCTTTATTTTCTTCTGAATGTTTTTTCTCTTCCAAAAATGGGTTTTTGAAGCCCAAGCGAGCACCACCATCATCAGTACTGCTACAGATGTTGTAGTAGTTAAAGTATCCATAGATGTCCACAGTCCACGCGTAAGTATCATCGTAAGGAGTACTAGTCCAATACCAATAATGTCCGTTTTCACTAATTTTTCTTTCTTCTCGTGGAATAGTTTCCAGCTCTTCTTTTGAAAGAGTTCGAGCAAGAACTTTTTTACCATTTGGTAAATCAATTATCTGTGTCATTGCACAGGCTTCTTTCCAAGTTTTGTTTGGAATTACCTTGTCCGCCAAATAATAATCACCATGAAGAGTATAACCAGGGATTTTAACATCTTCTGGTTTTTCTTTGGCTTCTTCAACTACAAGCCGAAGACTGAAACCATTTCTGTATGCTCTATTTTTTTCATAAAGAGCAGCATCAAAATTTTTAAACTTTGTAGCTTGTTCTTTGCAATCAAGACCATATAGACCATATAATCCATTTTTTACAAAATGAAAATAACCAAGCAAAGAATTATCATTTGCTACGCATTTCAAAACATACTCTTTTTTCATATTTTCCCCCATTCCATATTAAAAATTATAACAAAAAACAAAAAAATTTTCAAGACTTTTTTTACATTAGACATCGCTTGCTGGATTTGAACCAAACATTATTACTCGGAGAGAGTATTTTCCTAACCATTAGAAGAAAGCGACATAAGAAACAAACCTGTCAAACAACCAGTGATGCATTAGTTATGCAACAGGTAAGGATAGCTCGGTAATATCAAACCAGCGATATTAGCACTGTAATTTAACCAAAACTAACTACTGCGAAGGACGCCACTCCAATCTTCGTACAAGGAGTATTTTTGACGAAATACTTAAAACGAACAACTCTCTTTAATGTTTAGTTGCTGAAACAGACTTGAATACCGTCAAGTCAGCAATTCCATTTTATAGAAGAATGGACACTCTGCGACAATCTCGTGCACAAGAATTGCCTTACCTTCTTCAAGAGTAAGAACCCTTTGGAAGGCAGAAGATTGATTTCTCAACCTCACATAAATATTATAACCGATTTTAAAAATTTTTTAAAATAAACCATTTTAATGTCTATAAAAAGCATATAATTTGGAAGGTGTCTCCAAACTAACCGCCATATGCTGGGGCAAGTTAGTTCTTCTACGACCAAAAGTGTTCACCGTCGCATCACCGCTTAAAGGTTTGCGGATTACACCTCTTCGGGATAAAGGGACTCGAACCCTTACGTCAATACTGACATTTGATCTTAAGTCAAATGCGTCTACCAATTACGCCATATCCCGTAAAAAAATTGTTCCATTGGGGCACCAATTACTTGGCTTCTATCTTTACACCCAATCCTAATTCGTTGTTTCAAACGACTTCTGGCTAATTGCTGGAACAGCAACGGATAGTTGTGAGTTAAGGAGGCTCACTATCAAGATCTCCACAGGCTAGGTATCGGTGATTATCCGAACTTGAGCTACTTATTACTAATCGGCAGCCTGCACTATTATTCCGAATTTTATAAGAAAGAACTTTCGTTCACCTTACTCTAAAATTATAACAGTTTTGAAAAAATTTTTCAAGACTTTTTTTATTGCAAGAAGTTTAATTATTAAGCATCATGCCCACCTTAACTGTCTAGATCTCAACAGAGTCGTCTGTATTTAGGTATTAGCCATATAGCTGTTCATTAAACTATATTGCAAGTAAGAGTTTTTGAGGTGAACTTCATCTCTCAATCTTACATAAATATTATAACTGATTTTAAAAAAATTTTCAATACCAATTAAATATTACCTTTTATAGCATTTCGTGTTTTTTATAATTTTTAAGCAAACCATCGATATTCAATGAACCTACTATATTCATTGATTGAATATGCCATTGTGGTAGTTTTACTTTATTTTTAATACAGTAATCTACAACAAATTTGGCACAATCATAACCAGTCTTTTCCTCACCTAAATCGTGATCGAAACAAATCATATCTGGCAAGCCGTCTTTTTGTATAGCCTCAATAAATTGAGAATAATTTCTACAAATCCTTATGTCGCTTTTTTGAAATCCATTTTCCAAAAGACTAATTGGTTCTCTTATATCATCGAGCCAAATAATTTTTTCTTTCATTTTTAATTTAAGCCCTGTATTTCTTACAACCTTCAATGTCATTCTCAACCCCACAGTTCCAAATAGTAATCAAATCATCTATACTACAAGCTATGGTTATTTCTTTCAATGCTTCTGGGCTTGTATGCAAAGCTTTCTTATAAGCTTTAATAACAGTTGAAGGAAATAATTCTTCTAAAACATCTTCAAATTCCATTATTATTCCTTATGAAAATTATCAGCTCCTTCAATACGAATTATTGTTGGGTCTTTCTTATTTTGAAGACAATCAGAAATAAATCCCCAATAAATATATCCAGTCATAAACTGTTTGATATAAATTTTCTTAGTTTGAATTTCTTCCCAACTTTTTTTATCTGGCTGATAATTGAACTTCTTACATTTTTTTACTTTAATAATTCTTCCTTCAACATACATATTCATTTTCCCCATTCTATATTAAAATTATAACAGAAAAGAGAAAATTTTTCAAAACCAAATACATTCCCTGCTGGATTTGAACCAAACCTTTTTACTCGGAGAGAGCAACTTCCTGACCACTAGAAGAAGGGAACAAATACTAATATTATAACAAAAATTTTAAATTTTATCAATAAGTTTCTAAATTATTTTTTAATATCGCATCCAATTCTTTTGTTCTCTTTTTTATCAATTCAGAGTAATCTTCGTCCGAACGATAAATCCAATCTGAATGATTGCCAAATACAATTGAAGGAAGTATATTTGGTAGATGCTTTAATAATTTATAAGCTTCTTGAATTTGTCTATTAGCATAATCAAATTCATCATCTGAAACTATAAATGTTTCATTATCTTGATAATCATATAAGATTTTCATTTTTTATTTCCACCAAAAGTATTTTTTTATTTTAGTATTGTATGCCATTTGAGCACTAAAAGTTTCTTCTGGTTTAAAAGATTTAAAATTATTTTCAAATTCAACATCTTTCTTTTTAGCAAAAGCTGCTTTATTTTCAAGTGCTCTTAACAAATCTTCCTCTGTTATCAAACCAATTCTAAAAACAGCAAGAATATCATTTTCAATATAAACATAATATTTATCATTTATTTTTGAATATTTTCCATTAAATCCAAAATAAGATAATCTATCAATAACTTCTTTATCTTCTGTTTCTAAGTAGTTTGAATACATCTTTTCTCCTTTTTATATCTTATTTTGATTTTATATCAGTGTTCTCATAACTGTATCCAGTGTTTTTTCTACCTCTTAATGTAGTTCTAAACATTTGAGGCTCCCATTTCCCATTTTTTAATAATTGGTTTTGCCCAAATTTCAAATCGTTTTCTCTTTTAGTTGTGCCACTCCAAAAAGCCATATTGCTTCCTTTTGGATAGAACATAACGGAATCCTGATCGAAATCATTTCCAAGTTTTTTTAAATTACTTCTAAACTGCTCTCTTGTATCACCATTATTATTAACAACAAAATAAGTTATTTCACTTCCAAATGCTTGCTCACCTCTTGAATTTAAAACAGGTGTTTTATCTTTATTTTCTTTTGCCCACGCTCCATCAACTAAAAAATGAGTATATCCAAGTTCAGTTAATTTCTTTCCAAGTTCAGCACTATGCTTTTTATTTCTTTTTAAAACATCTCTTCTGTTTGTTAATTCTTCTTCATCTTTTCTACCAATATTAGCACCAGGTCTAAACGCTGAAATTGTAGCACATTCATAATTTTGTAAATAAAACTTAGTTCTTGATACGGAACTTTCCGTTATAATACCTTCTGCTAATAAAATTGCTTGTTCATACTTCATACATTTAACTTAGTTTGTTTCTATAAATGAAACTCCAATTAAATATATCTCTTTTAAATTTTTTCTTAGTAAAGAATTGTTAATAGCTTTTTCAAGATTATTTTTTGAAATCTTAATTGTTGGTATAAATTTGTATTTACATCCATTTAAAACTGGTATCTTTTTTTCAAATTTTAAGTTAAATTTTTTACCTTCATAAAAAAGTTCTGTATTTTCAATTTCTTCAATATTCATTATTTTTTCCTTACACTGTTAAGCAAATTGAAACTTTTCCATTCCCTGCTGGATTTGAACCAAACATTGTTGCTCGGAGAGAGCATCGTCCTAACCATTAGACGAAGGGAACATAAGATGGACTTTGCCTTGTAATCAGCGTAGCTACCATACCTCTACCTCTTTCATATTTATAGGGAAAGCTTGTGAAAACCCACCAAACATTTTATTAAAGTTAGCCGTTTGGTAGCCACTACTAAATTATTCGAGCTTAGTTTTCTCTATCTCACTAAACATGTAAGCCGTAGATTATTAACTGAAATCCTTACAGAAACCGATTTGCTAACAAGGCAGGCTGATTTGAACCTCAAAAAATAGATGAAGTGGGAATTGAACCCAAAAAATCTTGATTTCTCTTAACCAATAAGTTCATCTTTAAATACTAGAATTTTGACCCTTGACTTACGCTGACCGTCTAGTGCAAGCACTAACCGTCCAACAACCGATGAATTATAGCAGGTATCTAGTAAACCTATTGTTCGTGTAATTAGCCTTTTACCAACAATTCTCGTTCTCCTAGTGGCTAACTCAAACGAGTGGTTGGGAGACCAAAGAGTTGAACTTTGTGTACTGGTTTATAAGACCAGCCCTCAAGACCGTCGAGGACATCTCCTATATGATTAAAAAATATAATCTTCCAAAAAATTTACATTTTTAATTTGCTTAGCTTCTTTTTTTGAATTTAAAGATAGTGTAAATGTTTTTCTTTCACCTATGTTTTCTATTGGTAGAATACAAACTTTATCTTCCCATACAGTAGCAAACAAATCTATATCTTCTTTTGTATAATATTTTTTTCTACTTCCTAAATAATTAGAAGCAACAACATACAAATTAAATGTTATAGAATTATTTAATTTAACTTTTCTTGCCGTTTTACATTGAACTCTTAAAAATTTTCCATCTTTTTCAGCTACAAAATCATATTTTGTATTGTCTCCAAATGGAGTTAATACATTATAACCTTTTTCTAAAAATCTTGCCATAACTTTTAAGCAAGTTACATTTCCAACATCCCTCGTGTTCATATTTGACTACATTCACTTTATGTGAACACACAATAAATATAAGCTTTAACCCTTTAAAACCAAGCAAATTTATTGTGCTAACTTAGGGAAGCAGTTATATAGGTTCTCACCTAAGTTTGTGCCTGCGAAACCTTACGGACAAAAGCAAGCACCAACTTTTTTCATCTTCAAAAGAAGACAATATATCCAAATTACAACCAAGAAGGTACTTAGGCACTACCTGCCGACTGGGCTTCTTGATTATAAGTTAGATTTAGTAAACTACGCCACTGCTTCGGCAGAATTCTCAACAACAAAATCCTCTGGGACATTGAGCTGTGAGTAATCAACATAGCGATCTGCAGTCGGTTTCTTTGCTGTGCTCTCAGGAATTGTATCGAGAACGATGTGAGCACGCTTAGCACCCTCTTTCATCTTTCCGACTGTTCCCTCGACAACAGAACCATTTGCCATTGTGTAAGCAATCCTGTCACCTTCTTTCAAGGTTCCAAAATATGCCTTTCCACGCTCAGCAAGCTCTGCTTTTGTTGCTTCCTTGGAAGCTTTAGCAGCTTCCTTAGCTGCCTCTTTGTTCTTCTGACGATATTCACCAATCTCCATCCAAACAGTCTTGAGTGTTTCGTGGTCAACAACTCCATTAACTGTTACTGCTGCCAAAACCTGTTCTGTTACTTTGTTCATACTGAACTCCTTACTGTCGCTATACAATTTTGCGACTAATGTTAATATATTCAATCCTCATACGAGAATTGTTAAGGTTGAGCTTTTCGCTCTTGCTTACAAATAAATTATAAACTTTTTTGTAAAAATTTTCAAGACTAAAAAATCAATAAGAATCGAACTTATACCTCTCAAACCAAATACCGAGCGTGCCTGTGCCACTACACTATGATTTTTCAAATATAGAGTTAATAGGAATCGAACCTATATCCCCACACCATAATAGCAGGATGTTGCCTTGTTACACCATAACTCTACCGCGTGTGTTTCCTTACCTTCCACCAAGCACAGTCCTGCAAAAAACCAAAAGGTTGAACGGGCAAATCCGAACTTTTTAAGTGCTCCACGACTTGTTATTCAAAACGACTAAAAGACAAATCTTTTTCGCCGCTTTTTATTCAAAATAAAGAAGGCTTAAAGCACCTTCTATGAGAGAGAACCTCAGCTTTTAAAATAAGAAGAATTTTGTCAACAATAAAATCTACTTATTATTAACCGCAATACAAGACAATTTTATAACTCCAAGTAGTTTTGAATATATTGTCTGTCAGACACTTTCTCAACTTTTAAGATAGGCGAGAACTATCCGTTTAGTTTAGTGAAGCCATTAACCATAAATGTATTTCAGTCTATAAACTCGCAGTTAGCTTGTTTGAGTAAGCTAATCTCGCCATAATTTTAGCATATGGTCAGCTTATAATAAAACAAGCATTACGAATGTTGGCAAGCCACAAGGAACACAAGTTTCCATTCTTATCGACTTATCTTGTTTTAATTATAGCAAGAACGATTAAAAAAAAATTTTCTTTTTCACCGCAACTTACAAACAAATTATAAACTTTTTTGTAAAAATTTTCAAGACCAAAATCACTTATCTATTTTGCATCTCTCGTTTTAATCTCTTCCATATTTTCAACAATTTTCTCTGCTAAAATTTTACATTCATCATCAGTAAGTATTTTACTTACATCAGGCTTCTTTTTAGTATTAGGAAGACCACAAAGTTTGTTAATATCAACAACGCATTTACAATATTTCTTGCCTTCAATTTCAACACCAGTTAAACAACAATCTTCACGACTATCATTACAAGGGCAATCATAACCTTCACACGGTTTTAAGATTATAACATAACCAGTATCCTCTATTTGTTCGTCAGAAATATATTTATCTTCTACAACTTTTTTTACAGTGTTCCAAAATTCAGCATCCTCGATAAGTTTCTCTACTTCTTCAATAGAAATTTCTCTTGATTTAGGTTCATTAAACAATAAATTTGCTACAAGCAACAAAACTAACACTGTTGTAATCAAAGCAATAACTATTACCATATACCATTCCTCTACTTATTAATTACAACTTTTTTCAATTTAGATTAAGCTGGATTCGAACCCTGTTCCTCCACCCAAGATGGGCAGCGTGCTACCTTACCTACACTATTAACCTACTGGGAGCTTCCCTATTTCATATTATTTTATGTCTGAGGTGGGATTTCAAAACCCACAGTCCTGCCCAATGCAGTGGTCTAACCATTAGCCTACTCAGCAAAGCCATATCCATACTTCCTACATACTTCAACAGCTTTTGTTCTCATCTTCTCTCAAAGGGTAGGAACCAATGATTGAAGAATAAACGACATTCCCTGCTGGATTTGAACCAAACTTTTACACTCGGAGAGAGCATCGTCCTAACCATTAGACGAAGGGAACAAAAAGTAGTCAATTACGATCATTATCTGTACCACGCCAAAACACTCGCAGCTCCTAAACAATAACCGTAATTGGCTTTTGACAAGCAACACCACGCTATCTCACGCTTGTCGCTCCCCTGGATTTTTGCCGAGACTTTCACTCGTAAGGAGCAGTGCTTTTAGTGATCAACCGTCGTGTTGCCTAGGACACCGTTGCCACAGAGTTTTATATAAGAGAACTTTCGTTCACATTACTCTAATATTATAACTGATTTTGAAAAAATTTTCAAGACAAAATTTACTATAATGTTTTAAGCATTAATCTTTAAGCCGTCTTTAAGTTACTGTTAAGTTCTTTTCTGTCTGAAAGCATATCATTAATATTGTCATATAACTTATGATTTACTGTATATTTATTGCGGAAATTTTCAAGCGAAATTTTTGAATAATATTTAGGATCTACTGGTTTCCATTCATACATATTTGTTGCCAAGCTGAAATACAAATACAATAAATATCCTTTTTCGAGCCATTCTTTTGTTGCTAACACAAGTTTTTCTTCAAATTTATTTTGTTTCATTATTTGCCCCCTTATATCATTATTATAACAGAAAACAAAAAATTTTTCAAAACCAAATTCTAAATGGATCCGAACGGACTCGAACCGTCATAACCTACCTTTCCACTGTGGGCTTTAAGTAGGGGCTTGCCTATTAACTGACAGACCCAGATTTGGCTTTTTGTTAAGAAGCCATAACTTATAGTATTATTTATTCACCTTACTACTCAGTGTGCATACGGGGTATCGGTTTGCCCGTGCGATCCGACCAGTTTTTCTGCTATAAAGCAAAACGGCTGCTGATCACCTTACATTTGTGCTTCCTTACCTTCTACCAAGAGCAGTCAAAACACGAGCGGCTCGTGGTAAAAACTACCGACCGCTTCAAGTGGCTGGGGCGCAAATCCCAACTTTTTAAGCTCTCCAAATGTTTTTGTAAGATAACTAAAATAATTATTTTTCGCTACCTTACTCTAATATTATAACTGATTTCAAAAAATTTTTCAAGACTTTTTATAAATCATTTCACAATTATATGGATTTTTGAATTTATCTGGAATTTTGAAACTATTTGATTCATTCCAATCATTTACTGCTTTTAGCCATTTATCACTTGATAAAAAAACACAAACCTTTTCGAAAACTTTTCTTGGTAGTTCTGTTTGCCAAGCAGAATGATTTGCATATCCTTTTTTAATTAAAGATATACAACTAACACTCTCAGGATTTTTTGGATTTCCTTTTACACAATGTATATGAGGTATAGTCCCCTCTTTACCTTCTACAGAAAGCCTATAACCATCTATGCTTCCAAGAAAACCCTGTTCTTCTTCAAAAATTATATCTATAACTTCTTTTAATTTCATCTTTTTTCAACTTCTTCTGGATTTAATTCCAAAACATACTTTAATAAATCTTTTGGAATAGGTTTTCTTATTTCCTTTGGATCTTCTTCCTCATCATCAGTATCTTCCCACTCCTGCAAATACCATTCATTGGTTTTTGTTTTAATTACATCTATATAATTTTTCTTGTAAATGCCATAATAATACAATTCTACATCACTGTCTTCAGAACCATAACCAGTGCCCCAAATTTCAGTTTCACCTGTCATAAGAGCATAGATTTCACGGAAATTATAATGATAATGATCGAATTGATGATATAAATATTCATCTAAAGAAACTTCTCTTCCCTTAAATGTATAATGGTCATTAAATTCCTTAAGATAAGGAAATTGTTTAACAGCTTTTCTACCAAGCTTTACTTTTTTATACTCATGTATCAGTCTTGGCTCTGTATAAACATAAAATTGATTATTTGCTGGATGCCATCTAACAACCAAATAAAAATCATTCCAAAACTGTTCTTCTTCTTTTTCATTATCAAAACGAAATTGTTCCTTAGTAAGTTTAATTACAAAATCTTCAACTTCTTTTGGATCTAAATCAAAAATATTCTTAAAAAGCATTTTATTTTCCTTATTAAAAATTATAGCAAAAATTAAAAATTTTTTCAAGACCAAATTTGCTCTCTTAAAATTTTCCCATCACTTCTTTTAATTAGTTTATACAAATGATGCTTTTCATTAAAAACATTTTCAAAAACCATACCAATAAGTTCAGGATTGTCTGCTATATCCTTCAAATCCTTACCAGCACATTCCTTATAATATTCAAAATCTTCCTTTGTAGCAAAATGCTCGATATAATACAAATATGCTTCTTTTATTGTATTGAAATGATAACCTTCTTTCACAAGCCAAAGCTCATAACCATTTTCATAATTATAACCAAGCATTTCTTTTATTGTCATTTGAAATGTATTTCACCTCTACAATATTGTTCAATTCTTTTCTCAAAAACTTTTTTGACAGTTTCTGGAACTCTCCTATCGTTCATATATTTTGTAATCTTAAAAGATGGTAAAAGTATGAACCAAGCATTTCCCTTAATCTCAACACTTAAATCAACATATAAGCGGTAATCCTTACCATTGTAATTATAGCAGCAAATACACTTCATACTAATCTCCAAACTTAGTTTATATAATCAACAAGGCTATTCTTTTCTGTCTCATTATAATTAATCATACTCGTATTAGTCCTCTGTTTCCCACCAATAACGAGTATCACAGTATGCATTTTTTGTAAATTCCTTAACTTGTTTTAAAGCATAGAATTTTTTAACCTTTCTTGCTCTGCTATGCTTTAAATAAGAAGAAATAAGAACAGGCATTTTTGTAAGTCTTGACTTCAAATCAGCAGGAAAGCCATGACCACCATAACAAGTCCATTTGCCATTGTTCTTCCAATCACGATAGAAATAATCTATGGTAATATAATTGTTCTTTCTGTAAAATAGAAATGCCTGTTCCTTAGAGAGAGTACATTTTTTTGTTTCATAAATTACAACAGATGGATTCATTCAGGTGCCCCCTTTCAAGAATTACTCTTTTTACAACAAAAAGTGTAAACTCCACAAGATTTCTTTACTTTACCTTCTGCCACACTACAATTGAACAACTGACGGGCATACTTTGGCATTTTTTTGTATAGAATTTCAAGCTGCTTATCCGACAGGCTTCCTTTGATCTGATACTGTTTAGCAAAAGAAGAAAGAATTTCAGCATCATTAGCAACAAAACCCACGCCATTATGAACAACCGTTGCTTTTATCTGCTGCTCATCGGCAGTTTGATTTTGATAAATGCGAAGCAATCCTTTAATTGCCCAGTTTGGATTTGAACTAAGCTTCACTTTATAGAAAGCTACTACTTTATCAATAGAAGTTAATTTTTCTTCCTGACCAACTTTCTTTACAATTTCAGCCACAGTTGCCCCCTTTATGCTTTAATTATAGCAAAAAATATAAAAATTTTCAAAACTAAAAAAACTACTTCCAAAATTGGAAGTAGTTTTAACTCATACATTTCTCCGATATTATTCTTTCAAACCATAATATTTTTCATTATCTTTAAGATATTGAGCTATACATTTGCCAATATCTTTATAAGAAGAAATATCATATTTTGTTCCAGAAACACCTTCTCCACCAACATACAATTTAATATCACCATCTTCGGCGTATACTTCAAACATTATATTTCCAGTCGAGCCATTTTTTACCAGCATAACATTTCTCCTTATTTACTCAATTTCTTACCGACAAATTTAATAAGCTGTTCTTTTGTAAGAACTACCTTTTTCTTTGATTTCTCAGCCTTTGGCTTGGCTGTTGTTTTCTTATATACAGTAGGATTGCCAAATCCGTGCATAAATCCATCATCTACTGGCTCTGGTTCGCGAACCCAAACGGTTTTCATTTTTTCAACAGTTTTTACGCCAAAGCGAGTATGTCTTTCCTCGGTATAAAAAACTTTAAAGCCATCTGCATTTCCGTCTTTTCCAATAATAGCTTCTGCGTTGCTTACATTTTTAATTCCAAGAAATTCCATTTTTTGCCCCCTTTATTTTTCTTATAATAAATTATAATATTTTTTGTTATTTTTTTCAATACCAAAATTATTCTATTTCCATTACATTGATTTTGAAAAAATCCTTGAATTTTATTTCATTATAATTACCATTGCCAGAATACTGAGCATATAAAGTAGAACGAGCATAGGTCAAATAATCAAAGCAGTCATCTTCAAAAAAAATTTGAAAACCTGATTTACTAAAAACTGGAAATGTTTCTGTTATTCTAGTTCCAGTAAATAATACGACATTATGTTTTTTACAATAATTAAGAAAAATTTTTCTTTCGTTTTCATTTTTTATAGTTATAAAATTTCTCATATTTTTATTCTATCTCCAGACCACAATGACCGAAACACCAAGCATCAACATTCCAATAATTACCATTACCTATTACTTTACTTCTCCACCCTCCAACAAAATCATCTTTTTTATTTCCAACTTCTACGGTTATCATATGATTTGGATGCATTTTTACAACTTTATAAGAATATTTAGTCTCATATTTGCCATGCTCTAAAAAATAGACCCAATCACCAATCCTTACTTTCGGACAATCATATTTTCTTTTCATTCCAATTCCATTCCTTTTTTTTTCATCAACAATATCTTGAACTGCCCAAAACAGCTTATATTTATTTCCGAATTGGTTTGATTTCCAACCAATTATTCCTCCTTCTCTTTTACCTTTACCTTCATTAAATCCGATTATATAACATCCATTATTTATTGCTACAATTTCATACTTATTTTTGCTTATATAGCTAAAATATTTAACCCTGTATTTTTTTCCTATTTTATTATAATATATCATATTAAAAAGTGAAAAGAGGCTAATTTAGCCTCTTTTTTTATTGTTACTCGTCTTTCTTTTCTTCTACTTTCTCTTTTTCTTTAAGAGAACCAAAAATACCAGAAATTTTCTTTGGTTTAGCTGCTTCTGTCGGGCTAACCTCAATCAGCATAATTCCATTTTTAAGTTCTACCTTAATATTGTCAAGGTCAAACCTTGAAGGATCAAGTTTCCAAGAAAGCTTGCACTCTTCTGGAATGTCAAAACCGTGCTGTATTTCATTCTCGTCATTGTCTTTTTCCTTTTTTGAATCAACAATAAGAGTAAGAACATTATCGTCTCTGTCAAGACGAACCTCATCTTCTGATACTCCTGGAAGACAAACCTTAATTGTCATTACTTTTGTTGTTTTATTAAGGGAAACATTTGACTGCGGGAATGTTCCATCAGTCATAGACTTAATGATTTTTGGCGTTCTGTAAGAATCGCCATACTCTGAAGTGAATGTGTCGTTAAACAACGAATCAAACAACGAATCAACGAAAGTATCGTAAACTAACATATATTATCTCCTGCCTTGCATCCTCTTCTTGAGGTCAAGGACTTAAATCCTAAATCATATTATTGTTTCTTCAAACAATCAATACATTATTATCTTTACTCTATCTCTATTTCTTTTTTGCCAGTCTCAAACATATCTATTCCCCAAGTCCAATCACCACCATCGATATCCAAAAAATATCTACATCTTCTAGCAGGGTTAGTCCCGTGTTTTTCTTCATATACATCTTCATATACATCTGTTATTGTTGCCCATTCTCCCCTGAGACTAGCCATTTCATCGTTAACACCATAACTTGATGAATAGTTGTCTTTTTCTGACAAATCTTTTCTTATTCTTATTTTTGTTCCAATTTTCAACAAAATATACTTCCTTATTCTATTTCCATTTTATTTCTTATTATTCTATAAGTTCTAACCCACCAATATAATTTTTTTTTACAACATCCATATTTTATTTCTAAGGAATCATCTGCCACCCAGCCTTCTATATCTCCTGTTTTCTTAAAATTTTTCGGCAACTCTACTAAAATTCTTAAATCATAATCTATATAAATTACTTTTCCTATAACCCTATATTTATATTCCTCGCCTTTGATGCTACTACAATTATATACAAACTCAACATAATCATTCTTTTTAACAACTGGACAATTAAATATTCCAACCTTATACAATTTCTGTCTCCTTATATTTGAATTAGTCAGCAATTAAATAAAAAAATTCACTCCAGCTTCCAACATCTATTCTCTCAGTCTTTGAATCAATCTTGGTTATATTCCAATAATAAGACTTATATCCCTTTTCTTTTAAAAAATCATTTATCACTTTTCTGGCTTCTTCTTTTGTATTTGATTTTCCTATTTTTCTTTTCAAGCCATTTTTTTCAAAATAAACCTCATACATACGCTCTAATTATAACAAAAAAACAAAATTTTTTCAAGGCCAAAATCACTCTATTTCCATTGATAAGTAGTCTTTTTTTGCCTTTGTCCAAAGGACAACATTCCAATAATTACCATTACCTATTAATCTATTTCTCCACCCTCCAACAAAATCATCTTTTTTATTTCCAACTTCTACGGTTATCATATGTTCTCCACTAATACTGATTCCATCAGTCTTAACAACTTTATAAGAATATTTAGTCTCACAGATCCTAAGCGCATTACAGAAATACACCCAATCACCAATCCTTACTTCCGGACAATCATATTTTCTTTTCATTCCACTTCCATTCCTTTTTTGCCAATCTCAAACATATCCTCGCTCCATCTCCATTCACCGTTATCAATATCTAAACTGTATTCATTTATTTCCTTGCCATGATAGATAACAGGCCGAGCACTAATTATAGTTGCTACCATACCACAGCGCCGAGACATATAAATATTAAAGCCAAAAGAAACAATATCACCACTTATGCATCCGGTATAATCACTAAAATTATTATACCATTCCTTGCTTTTAATACGAACCTTATTACCTACTCTATATTTAACCATTTCTTTTCAGTCTTACTCCATTCATTTACAAACCAAGCTTTAACTCCGCTTGGTAAATTGTATTCATTCTTCGTCATTAATTTATGCTCAACTAACCATCCAAAAATGTTATCACTATCTATCCCGTTATCTTTAACTTCTACTATTATTTGATTAAAAGGTTCTACAACAGCCAACACTTTATATTTACATTTACTTTCATAGTCACAATCACGAATATATACATAATCTCCAATATTTACTTTCTCATTATTATATTTCCTTTTCATTCTATCTCCATTCCTTCTTTTTCAAAGAACCATAATGGCATATAAGCAAATTCAAACACAATACTGTTTCTTATTTTTGTCCCTTCAGGAACCTTATATCGGTTGCCTTCCTTCTCTACTTTCTTTCCACATAAATCAATGCAAGTCAAAGGCATATAACCATCTCTACGTTTACCCTTGTAATAATAATAATATCCGTCTGTTTCAAGCCTACAATTCTTCTTAAACCATCTAAGACCGTGAACTATCATTCTATCTCCAAATTTTTTGTAAGAAGCCTAAATGTTGCTACCCACCAATACAAACGATTCGCCGTCAAAAGCACAGGTGCTGAATTCATTTGCTGTTTACCAAACCATCCTTTTATATCGCCAATCTGTTTAAATCCAACAGGAAGCTCAACAAGTATATGCATTGGGTTTATACACTTTACCTTTCCAACCGCTCTGTCGTTATAACGGATGTCATCAACACTATAGCAATTATAAATAAATTCTACAGTATTGCCAATCTTTACTTTTTCCGGACAGTCAAATATTCCAACCTTTGTATAACTATTCAATTTCAAGCCTCTTTTTCATTTTAAGTAATTTCCAGGAATAAAACCACCAATAAAGCCTGCCAACTTCACAACCATATTTAGATTTTTCAAAGTTATCAGCAATCCAACCACTTATTTTACCAACTTCCCTATAATTTTTATCAAGCTCTAATAAAATAGTATCATCATCTCCTACATAAAAAACAGTACCATCTATATAATCGTTCTCATACTCTTCTTCACCTTCAGTTATATCAATAACCCTAACCAAGTCACCAACCTTTACTTTTGGGCAATTATAGCTTTTCCATTTTCTCATTTCCAATATACCAACCTTATTAGCAAAACATCATTAAAAAAATACTATAAAAATTATAAATCACTCTATCTCCAAACTTTTATTGTATGTATATACATATTGAAATGGTATAGATGGGCGCGTAGTCCAATCAGTACCTATTCTATAATTGAATTCATCTATTTTTTCCCTTGATTTTTTATCAAGAATAATTTTATATCTGTTACCAAAATAGCCATCTATATTTCCAGTCATTCCATCGTAGAGTTGACCGAAATTCACTGTATCTCCATTATATTTTATGATAATCCTGTCACCTATATCCATTTTTTTCACTTAATATATAACCTCTTAAAAATTTCTATTTTGTTATATTATACTATTTTTTATATTTTTTTTCAATGCTATTTTTACTAACCATTCAATTAACACACATTCCTTTAATAAAGGATTTTTATCCAATTATCCTTAAAATTTTATTCTATCTCCATATTCTTATAATATTCTATCAGCTCACTTTTATCAACACACCAAAATTTATTATATCTCATTCCACTCTTTACCGTATATTCTCCATTACCCCACCCAGGTATTTTCATTCTATCTCCAATATTTTTTCCATCAAGTCCTATTATATAAACAGACCCTTTCTCGTATACAACTTCATAGGTAGAGTTACTTACCCAATTTCCAAACTTAACCTTATATCTATTACCAACCTTAATCATTCTATCTCCAACATATTCTTATATGGTTCAAACATATCTTTTCCCCAAGTCCACTGCCCGTCATCAAGGTTCAAAAAATATTTTTTTATTTTTTTACCACGATAAGTAGTATCAATAATATTAGTTATAATACCTATTTTACCACACTGCTTTGACATATAAATATTAAAACCAAAATCAATAATTTCACTGTCTATATTTCCTATGTGATTCTTTAAACTATTATACCATTTCTTGCTTTTAATACGAACTTTATCTCCAATCTTATATTTCATGGTTATTTTTTATTATTAGCATTTATTTACCCCCGTTTCACTATGCTAACATTGGTTTCCTTCCCCTTACCAACTTAAATTATATCACTTTTTTATCTTTTTTCAAGTTTTTTTTGATTTATTCAGATTATTTATGGCTTTTTTGCCATAATTAGCTGAGGTTATGTAGCAGATACAGTGGAGGGGAGTTGTTCCATCCCCTCGTGATAAAAAACTCAATAATTTTTTTGCCCAGACCCACCTAAAAGTGCTGCAAAGGCCTAAAACAGCCAAAATCCACCTTTTCTTCTATATAATGCCAAAAAGGCCCAATAGTTCAAAAATAGAAGTTAATAACATAGGAGAATGAAAATATGTTAATTGAAGTAACCAAGAATGTAAATACTGGTAAATACGAAGTAGAGACTAATGTTACACCAGTGGCATCAAATATAAATATTTTTGATAGTGTGACAGCTTTTTATATTAGCTCTAATGAGTTTAATGAAAGTGAAGATGGTTTTTATAACTATTATTTAGCTGTAAATGAAGATGGAAGTATAGTGGATAGTATTTATGACATACCAAATGCCAAATATTTAATTCCATTTAGTCATGGAGGCTCACAAGATACTGTTTATGTAAATGGTAGTGGTGATTTTCCTAATAACAATGTATTTAATATAGATATTGCTTATATTAGTAATCAGCCAAACTTTAATATAACGGAAGGTAAAATCAATTTGAATGGTTCTGATAAATTTATAGTTGAATTTAATAACAAACTATATTTAAATCAAATAATGGTTAGTTATGGTAGCTAATAATAGTTTAGTAGAAGTCAATTAAAAAGTCAATTAGTTTAAGAAGTAGGTAATTTAACCTACTTCTTTTTCATTTAAGTTGTTTTACTTGACTTTTTAAGTTTTAACCGAGCGGACACTTTTGGTGTCCTTGACGGACAAAAATGACTGTTCTAGCTAATACTAATTCATAGAATTAGCTAGAGAATTTTTAATAAATTCTCTAGATAAATAATAGAGGCTTCGCCTCCTGGGAGAACTTTCAGTTCTCCCAGTATTAGTAAAGTAAGTTTGATAGTAATATTAGTTTTGTAAATAATCTCTCAAAATAAATTAGTATTACTTTTCCTCTAGGAGATTTTATTAAACTATTCAATTAAATGTAATCTTCTCAATAAAATACCATAAAAATTCCTCAACGACTGAAAGGCAAAAAAGCCCCAAAATCGCTTCAAAATGAGTTGGTAATGATATTTGTCCAAATTTGCTAAAAGTCTTCTCTAAAGCCCAGGAAAGTGCCTTAGAAGCGAAGAAAAATACATATCTCAGCTTTCAAATTTTGAGTAAAATCAGTAATTAGTTTTTAAGTAGTTATTTTAGTAATATTAGTTCAAAAAGTTCCTAGAGGAAAAGTAATAAAAGTTTATTCAGTAATTAGTTTTATCAGTTATTTAAGAAAGTCCCTAGGGGAAAATGAATGAAACTAACAAGTAGTAGTATAATTTTCTTGACTTTTTTATTGAAGTAAGTTAAAATATGTTCGTTGATTGTTGAACGCAAATTAGCCTTTTAGCCCGTTGGCATAGTATTAGCAGTATAGCGTGATTAGACAAATTGATAATAAGTAGCACGGCGATCCTGTCTGGTAAACAGGAGCTACTGTTAGAACTTAGTGGATGCCCAAGAAATATAAGTTTTTTAAGTTTATTCAGTAATTAGTTTTTTAAGTAGTATTAGTTTAAGTAGTATTGATTAAATTAAGTCCGTATTTTTGGCAATTAGGTATATACTCAAATTTAAGCTGGTATTTGAAAATACTGATTTAAACAGCTTATCTTTTTTTATTAAAAGTGGTATAAATTTGGTATGAGTGCTAAAAAGTGGTATATTGGTTTATTGGCTATATTTTTTGGTATTGAAATATTTTACTTGACAAAAAAAGTGTAAGAGGTAGAAGAACGGAAATTAAGCCAACTGCTTAAAAAGAAGTTTGGCAATTAGATATGTTAAAGTAATATTTTTAAACTTCATTGACAAAATAATAAATTATAGTATAATGCCATTAAGTTTTTTAAGTAAGTAAAAACAGTATAATTAGTAAAAGTAATAAAAGTGCTGAAAAATAGTATATAATGCTAATAGTGGTATAAATTGGGCATAAGTGCTGTATAATGATAATAGTAGGTTATTTTACTATACGGAAATATAGTGTAAGAGGTAGAAGAACGGAAATAGTAGTTTTTCAAGTAGTAGTATAGTTATATTAGTTTAATCTAATAATAACAGCCAAATTTT
>Ga0247611_10002945_pt1 | contig 26267 bp, 21 predicted proteins | sample 177DNAGHGhighgp2_FD_192422 | JGI IMG/M metagenome (GOLD analysis project Ga0247611, IMG submission 192422) | Sheep rumen microbial communities from Palmerston North, Manawatu-Wanganui, New Zealand - 1770 DNA GHGhigh gp2 | ecosystem: Host-associated > Mammals > Digestive system > Stomach > Rumen... | reverse complement strand
TGTTATCGTAAGTCTGTGAAACGATGCGGGGATTCATCTCCTTGACGATGCGCATCACATCGTTCATCATGGGGTAGGCAAAGGAGTAGGTGATGACTTCTTCTACCTGACGCGTCTCGATCTCACAGTGGGCGATGGCATCGGAGGCCGCTTCGCGATAGGCGACGATCAGTCCGCTGGTGCCCAGATTCACACCGCCGTAATAGCGCACTACCACGATGAGGATATCGGTGAGCTCGTTGGAGTTGATCTGTCCGAGAATGGGTTTACCCGCCGTTGATGAGGGTTCGCCATCGTCGTTGGCACGGAACTCTGTTCGCTCGGGCCCCAGCATATAGGCATAGCAGACGTGGCGGGCATCGTAGTACTTCTTACGATAGTCAGCCAACAGTTCCTTGATCTCATCAACGGTGGATACATGATGAGCGAAGGCGAGGAACTTACTTCGCTTTTCAGTATAATAGCCCTCGCCTCCGCTCTTTATCGTACGATATTCGTCTTTCATTGACCATTGACCGTTGACCATTGACCATTGACCATTTATCATTGACCATTGAGCATTTATCATTGACCATTTGCCATTGTGCATCCGCTTCGGAAAGCGCAGCAATAATGGTCAATGTTCAATGGTCAATGTTCAATTATTATACTCCTGCCAAGACTTGATCTTCACATCGTCGAGACTCATGGCGGTGAAGGCTTCGATGAAGGCCTTGGCCAGACGGACATTCGTCATCAGAGGAATGTTGTGGTCGATGGCACCGCGACGGATCTTATAGCCGTTGGTGAGCTCGCGTGAGGTGTGGTTCTTCGGCACATTGATCACGAGACCAACCTTGTGCTGAGAGATCAGATCCATCACATTGTTCTCGCCTTTCTCATCAGGCCAAGCCACGCTGACGGCCTTCACGCCGTTGTCGTTGAAGAACTTGGCGGTTCCGGCTGTGGCATAGATGGTGTAGCCCTTCTTGGCCAGCTGCTGTGCGGGCTCAAGCAGAGAGACCTTACCTTTGGCACCACCCGACGAGATGAGTACGGCATCCTTTGGAATAGAGTAGCCTGTAGCGATGAGCGAGTTGAGCATAGCCTCATTGAGGTCGTCGCCCAGACAGCCTACCTCACCAGTAGAACTCATGTCGACACCCAGCACAGGGTCGGCATTCTGCAGACGGGCGAATGAGAACTGCGAAGCCTTCACACCGATACGGTCGATGTCGAACTCGCTCTTCTCGGGCTTCTGATAAGGTGCGTCGAGCATGATCTTCGTGGCTGTCTCGATGAAGTTGCGCTTCAGGATCTTAGACACGAAGGGGAACGAGCGCGAAGCACGGAGGTTACACTCGATAACCTTCACCTCGCGGTTCTTGGCCAGGAACTGGATATTGAACGGACCCGAGATGTTTAGCTCGGCTGCAATCTTGCGGGCAATCTTCTTGATCTGACGGATCGTAGAGAAGTAGATGTGCTGGGCAGGGAATACCATCGTGGCATCGCCTGAGTGGACACCAGCATACTCAACGTGCTCGGAGATGGCGTACTCGATGACCTCGCCCTTATCGGCAACAGCGTCGAACTCAATCTCCTTGGTCTCGGTCATGAACTTGGAAACCACTACGGGGAATTCCTTGGATACCTCAGTGGCCATATTCAGGAAGCGATGCAGCTCTTCTTCGTCGTAGCAGACGTTCATCGCAGCACCAGAAAGCACGTAAGAAGGACGCACGAGAACGGGATAGCCTACCTGATCGACAAACTCCTTCACATCGTCGAATGAGGTCAGTGCGCGCCATGCGGGCTGATCGATACAGAGCTTATCGAGCATAGCCGAGAACTTGTCGCGGTTCTCTGCACGGTCGATATTCACTGGTGATGTTCCCAATACGGGCACACCCTGACGATAGAGCTTCATGGCGAGGTTGTTAGGAATCTGACCACCTACTGATACAATCACACCGCGAGGCTCCTCGAGGTCGATCACATCGAGCACACGCTCCAGTGAGAGTTCATCGAAGTACAGACGGTCGCACATGTCGTAGTCGGTAGATACCGTCTCGGGGTTGTAGTTGATCATGATACTCTTGTAACCCAGTTTGCGAGCCGTGTTGATGGCATTCACCGAACACCAGTCGAACTCAACCGAAGAACCGATGCGATAAGCACCAGAACCCAGAACGACAACAGACTTCTCGTGAGCATAGTAGTTCACGTCGTGGGCTGCTGTGTACTGCTCACCCTCGGGATTGCCGAAGGCTGGCGTGTGGGTATAGGTGAAATACAGGTAGTTCGTCAGTTCAGGATGCTCTGAAGCCACCGTGGGAATACGCTTTACGGAAGGCAGGATGCCACGCTGCTTACGGTATTTGCGCACCGTCAGGTTCTCGTGCTCCATATTGCCGCCTTGTGGTTTCAGTACGAAACGGGCAATCTGGAAGTCGCTGAATCCGCAACGCTTCACTTCGAGCAGCAGTTCGTCGGGCAGTTCCTCAAGGGTATTGTATTTCTGCAGTTCATGCTTCAGGTCTACGATATGCTTCAGACGCTCCAAGAACCAGATATCAATCTTCGTGAGCTGTTCGATGCGCTCAACGGTGTAACCCTCTTCGAGTGCCTGAGCGATGGCGAAGATACGGAGGTCGGTAGGATTAGCCAGTTCCTCATCGAGGTTGTCGAACTTCGTGTGGTCGTTGCCAACGAATCCGTGCATACCCTGACCAATCATACGGAGACCCTTCTGGATCATCTCCTCGAAAGAGCGGCCGATACTCATAATCTCACCCACAGACTTCATCGAAGAACCGATCTGACGGCTCACGCCAGCGAACTTCGTGAGGTCCCAGCGGGGGATCTTACAAATCATATAGTCGAGGCTCGGGGCCACGTAGGCAGATGAAGTGGTACCCATCTCACCAATCTGATCGAGCGTGTAGCCAAGTGCGATCTTGGCAGCTACGAAGGCGAGGGGATAACCGGTGGCCTTTGAAGCCAGTGCAGAAGAACGAGAAAGACGGGCGTTGATCTCAATGATACGATAGTCGTTGGTCTCAGCATTGAAAGCGAACTGGATGTTGCACTCACCGACGATACCCAAATGCTTCACACACTTGATGGTGATCTCCTGCAGCATCTTGACCTGCTCCTCCTTGAGTGAACATGTGGGAGCCACAACGATTGACTCACCCGTGTGAATACCCAGCGGATCGAAGTTCTCCATCGAGGCTACCGTGAAGCAGCGGTCGTTAGCATCGCGGATACACTCGAACTCGATCTCCTTCCAGCCCTTCAGGCTCTCCTCAACAAGAATCTGAGGTGCGAAGGTGAAGGCCGATTCTGCCAGTTCGCGGAACTTCTTCTCGTCAGGACAGATACCTGAACCGAGACCGCCAAGGGCGTATGCAGAACGGATCATGATGGGGAAGCCGATCTCGTGGGCTGCCTTCAGTGCATCCTCCATCGACTCGACGGCATGGGATACAGGCACCTTCAGATTAACTTCGGCCAGCTTTTTAACAAAAAGGTCGCGGTCCTCAGTATTCATGATGGCCTCGACACTCGTTCCTAAAACTTCAACTCCATACTCTTTCAGCGTTCCATTCAGATATAGCTCCGTTCCGCAGTTTAATGCGGTCTGGCCTCCGAATGCCAACAGAATACCGTCTGGACGTTCTTTCTTGATGATTTCTGTAACGAAATGCGTATTTACCGGCTGGAAATACACTTTGTCTGCAATACCTTCACTGGTTTGGATGGTTGCGATGTTTGGGTTAACGAGTACGCTCTTAATACCTTCTTCGCGGAGCGCCTTTAAAGCTTGTGAACCTGAGTAGTCAAACTCTCCTGCCTGTCCGATTTTCAAGGCACCCGATCCGAGTACCAACACCTTTTTCAGTTCTTTCTTCATTTTTGGGTTGATTTTTGATATCCTTGTTCTTAAATCGCGTGCAAAGGTACAAAGTTTTTCGGAAACCACCAAAAATCAAACCAACGGATTGAGTAAAAGAAGCGTTAAAAAAACAAATATACCGCTTGGCGCATCCAAACGGTATATTTATGCAAAGAGGGACTGTATTTCCTAAACCTTATTAATAATATACAATAGTACGCGAGGTGGTCATCTCCTGACCCATCACCTGAGTCTTGCGACTAATCCAGTTGCCTTTGTCGTCAAACTTGTAATCGGTATAGACAATCTCCATGTTATCGCCCATCTTCTGAGAGGTCAGTACACCCTTGTCATCGTAGATATTGGTCATCTTGACATCATTGCCCATCATGTTCATGGTCTGACTGGCTACTCTGCCGTTCTCCCAGGTGTACTTGACGTCTATCGTCTGTCCCATAATGGACATCTTGGCTGACTGGACATAACCGTCAGCATCATAGACGGCATCAATTGCCATCTTACTCTTACCATCTTCGGTAAAGTCGATGTTGACAGGATTGCCCATCATGTTCATGCTGATAGACTTGACGTTGCCCTTAGCATCATTGGCCTCAACGTCGTGGAACTTTGTTTGTGCCTGCATAGCGAAAGGAATAGCCAGCAAGGCAATCATCATCATAATTTTCTTCATTTTTCTGTTAGGTTTGGTTTGTAATGAATAAATCGCGACAAAGGTAGTGAATCTTTCTGAAATAACAAAGTGTTTTTCAAAAAATATTCGTACCTTTGCAAATGCTTATACGATTTGACAACGATGAACACAGAAATATTACAGCAATTGAATGAGGGACAGCGGGTTGCAGTAGAGTACTGCGATGGCGCCAGTCTTGTGATAGCTGGTGCAGGATCAGGCAAGACGCGTGTGCTGACTTATAAGATTGCGTGGCTTTTGGAGCAAGGAATGGCTCCTTGGGAGATTCTGGCGCTGACGTTTACCAATAAGGCCGCTCGCGAGATGAAGGAGCGTATCGGCCGACTGGTAGGCGAGGAGCGGGCCAGGTATCTGCAGATGGGAACCTTCCACAGCGTGTTTTCCAGAATCCTGAGGGCTGAAGCAGCGCAGATAGGCTATAACGCCAACTTTACCATCTATGACCAGACGGATGCCCGTTCGTTGGTGAAGACCATCATCAAGGAGATGAATCTGGATGACAAGGTGTATAAGCCGTCGTCCGTTGCTGATCGTATCTCTATGGCCAAGAATCATCTGGTGCTGCCCCAAGCGTATGTCGAAAGTGCTTGGGCGAAGGATGATGCTGCCCAAAAGCGCCCCCAGCTCTCTAATATATATATAAGGTACGCGGAGAGATGCCGTCAGGCGAATGCGATGGACTTCGACGATCTGCTGGTTCAGACGTGGGTGCTGTTCAAGAATCATGAGGACATCCGTCAGAAATACGTTGAGAAATTCCATTTTGTGCTGGTAGATGAGTATCAGGATACGAACTTTGCCCAGCAGGCGATAGTGTATCAGTTGACGAAGGAGCGCCAGATGGTGTGTGTGGTGGGCGATGATGCCCAGAGCATCTATTCCTTCAGAGGTGCCAATATCGATAATATCCTGAACTTCCAAAGTCTGTATAAAAATACAAAACTCTTCAAACTGGAACAGAACTACCGCTCGACGCAGTTGATTGTTCAGGCAGCCAACTCGCTCATCAGGCGGAATGAAAGACAGATACCGAAAAACGTGTTCTCGAAGAATGAGCATGGTGAACGGCTGCAGCTGAAGCCCGCCTACAGCGACAAAGAGGAGGCGATGATCGTGTGTCAGGACATCAAACGGCTCAAGCGTGAGGATCGCTGCAACTGGAGCGATTTCGCCATTCTTTATCGTACGAACTCGCAAAGCCGATCGTTTGAGGAACAGATGAGAAAGGACAACATCCCTTATCGCATCTACGGTGGACTGAGCTTCTATCAGCGCAAGGAGATTAAGGACGTGATAGCCTATTTCCGTCTGATAGCCAATCCCGATGATGAAGAGGCGTTTAAGCGCATCATCAATTATCCGGCTCGCGGCATCGGCGACACGACGGTAGGTAAGATTATCCAGACGGCCCAGAAATACGGCGTCAGTCTATGGCAGGTCATTAAGGAACCGGTATTGTTCCCGATGGATGTCAGCAAGGGCACGATGACGAAGATTCAGGCTTTCCGTGCGTTGATAGAGGGTTGGATAGGACGTGTTTCTACGGAGGATGCTTACGTGCTGGGTCATGATATCATCATGAATTCGGGCATCAGCAAGGACATCTATTCAGGGCGTAATCCGGAGGATATTTCCCGTCAGGAGAATCTGGAGGAGTTCTTGAGCGGCATGCAGGATTTCGTGGAAAGCCGCCGTGAGGAGGATATGGGCGACCAGGTCTATCTGACTGATTTCCTGCAGGAAATTGCACTACTGACTGACCTCGACAGCGATGAGGGCGATTCCAACGATAAGGTGACGCTGATGACGATTCACTCGGCAAAGGGACTGGAATTTCCGACGGTCTTTGTCGTGGGTCTGGAGGAAAATATCTTCCCGAGTCCGATGTGTACCAATTCGATGCGTGAACTCGAGGAAGAACGCCGACTGCTCTATGTGGCCATTACCAGAGCCGAGAAGCATTGCATCCTGACCTGTGCCCAGAACCGTTTCCGTTATGGAAGGATGGAGTATGATACGCCTTCCAGATTCATACGTGATATTGACCCGGAATTGCTGGATGTGAAATCTGAAGTAGGAGGGGGCGGCGGTTCATTTGGCTCCAGTAGTTCATACGGTTCAAGTAGCCGCAAGTCTGAATGGATGCAGAATCCCCGGCCTGTAGCCACGCAGTTCAAGGCTGATCCCAAGCCGCGAATCGTTGCACCGAGACAACCTGAAAAACCTGTAGATCCCTTTGGACCAAATTTCAAACGCGTGCATCAGGCTTTGGCGCCTCGTCCTATGGCATCGGCTCCCAGTTCGGGTGATCTGCATGAGGGATGCAAGATAGAGCATCAGCGTTTTGGCATCGGTACCGTGACCAAGATCGAGGGTACGGGAGAGAATACCAAGGCTACTGTGGAATTCCAGAATACAGGCATGAAACAACTGCTGTTGAAATTCGCCAAGTTCAAGGTTATCGGATGATAAAGATTAGAGCGACTCGTCATCGGGTCGCTCTATTTCTCTCTTACCTGCCTTGGGCAGATGTTTCTTCTTTCGGATCCAGGCCGCCTTACGGGCCTCGTAATCCTCATGATGTTTCTCCAGGAATCCGTCAGCCATATCGCTACTGATCTACAAATCGGGCATATACCACCTTTACCTCTATGGGGGAGTTCTCTCCACCAACAAGCTGGGTTGTCGACAACTCTATCTGATTAGTCACCGATGAGACGACTGTTGAACTTGTCGTCGTAGTGGAAGTTGCCGTGACGGGAACCAGAAGCACCTTATTCCAATTAGGATGCTTATTACACCAATCCGGATCAATCAGTGAACCTACGGATTTTGCGGATGCCATTCTTGACACTACACCACTGATATTGTTGAACGTATAAGTGTTTGACGACAACGAAGCAGCATAGGTTGCCCTATTGTCATAATTCCTTTTATTTTCAAAGAAGGTATATAGACTGTCCTTTGGCACCATCAATAGTGTAGTGGGACTCTTCAGCAGATAATCATTGTCGGCGACAGGGCTGTTGATACGGTTAAAACTGATGCTGACGGACAACAGCGAGTCATGAGGATGCACGTACTTGATGTCGTCAATGGGCAATGTCACTTCCGTAAAGATACCTGCCGGCGATTTGATATAGGTACACGTAGGATCTTCAATGAGCTTGTTCAGACTCTCTTTGTCGTTCGTCAACTTGGTCGTTTTCAGTACTTCCTTGGTTGATGACATGATCATCATGCTTTTGTAATCCTTGCTGTCGTCCTTGAGATGATACTTATAAGAGAATCGCAATTCTATCTGACTGAACATCGCCATCACGCCAAGTCCGTCAACCATCTGGAAGAAGAATCCCGGACAGATGTTGTTGACAAACGAATAGGAATTCTTGAAATACTCTGGGTGCTCATAATAGTTATACAGGATATAATTGCCATAGTTTGAGTAAGTCTTGCCGTTTTTATCTGTATAGGCCTGATTCAGTGGGATACGGGCCTTTTCTGTATAGCTCGTAAGATTTCTGACGCTGTCTTTGTAAGTAAGGTTATTCAGGGTAAACGAAATGCTCTTCTTCAGTCCGTCGGTCCTGATGTACCCTTCTGCCACAGGATCATAATTGCTGTAATAGGTCTTGGTCTCGCTCATGGGCTTGCTCAACTCCAGGAGATTGATCTTCACAGGTGTCAGTGTATCACCATAGCACTTTGACTTGTTGAAATAGAGCCATATCTCACAGGTGTCGGCCTGAATACTGTCGCCAGGCTTCATCACGAGTTTGTTCTTGTCAGGGAGCGGGTAGTTCTCCAGCATGTTGAACTGGGTCATAAATTCGCTCTTGACGTAAGAATCCGTCTCAGGGTCTTTCACGATACCGATATAACTGTCAAAGTCGCGGACATAAACGGAATCAGCAGCGACAGATCTTGTATAGGCCTTGAAGATGTCGGCTTCCAAATCCAACAAGTCAGACTCAAATGTAAGCGAGGTTCCAATCGTGCCTGTATCTTCGCTGCAAGACAATATCGCCATTGCGGAAATTGCAATCGCTGTTACTAACTTTAGTTTCATGGATGTTATTACTTATTTTAATCTTCTTCTACTTCAGGCTCATCGGGATAGATCTGATCGTAGAAAGCCTCATATTCATCTGCGAAATCCTTATGATAGCCAAGTACCGGAATATTCTTTCCCTTGGCATAGTTAAGGAGTTCTTCGTTGACAACCTTATCTGCCTGAACAATACCGTCGCTATAGTCGATGGCCAGCTTGCCGAGCTCGATGAAATCGAAGTTGTCGTTATAGCCTTTCAACAATTCTTCGTGAGCCTCACGGAATTCCAGACATTTCTTGAAATTATCACCGAGATCTTTGTTCAGGTTCTGAGTGAACAAGGATGACACCACCTTCGTATCGGCAAAGGAAGGCTCATCATGATAGGCTGTCTTGACATAGAGCGGTACGACAGCACTCATCCAACCTTGACAGTGGATGATGTCGGGTACCCATCTCAGTTTCTTGACGGTCTCCAAAACACCGCGTGCAAAGAAAATGGCTCTTTCTCCGTTGTCGGGGTAATCTTCTCCCTGTTCATCTTTTTCCATCAGACGCCTGCCGAAATAGTCATCATTGTCGATGAAATAAACCTGTACTCTAGCTGACTGGATGGATGCGACCTTGATGATCAGCGGGTGATCCGTATCATTGATGATGAGGTTCATTCCTGAAAGACGGATAACTTCATGAAGTTGTCCACGACGTTCATTGATAGTGCCCCATTTCGGCATGAAAGTACGAATTTCATGATTTCGTTCCTGCATTGCCTGCGGAAGGTCTTTGCCCATAAGCGACAAATTATTGTCAGGGACATAAGGAGAAATCTCCTGATTGATGAACAATATTTTTTTCTTTGCCATTTTTCTAAAATTTCAGCGCAAAGATACAAATAAATTTGCACAAACACGACAAAATGAGTCGGATTTTAGGAAAAATAGACATTTTATGCGGTCTTTTTATGTTTCTTTTTCAACTTTTACTATGTAAAGAGTGTAAAAATGTCACTAAACGTATTTCTGGATGAGTGCAATGAATCGCATGCCGTATTTCTGTTTCTTGTGTTCACCAATGCCCGAAATGTTACCAAACTGGTCTAGAGTGGTAGGCTTGATCGTAGCCAGAGAATGGAGCACCTTGTCGCTGAAGACTATATAAGGTGGGAATCCTTCCTCGTTGGCACACGTCAGTCGGAGCGAACGGAGGGCCTCGAAAAGCTTCGGGTCTTCGACGCCAGTCGTAGGCGGTAGCCCGGGAATGGTAATAGTGGGTATCTCGAGTCGCAGCTTCGGCTTCTTCTTGGGCACTTCGTGGGTGCTATGGTCGATCACGCAGAGTTGGGCATTCTTCCTGCCGTAAAGCACATCCTTGCCGATATCGGTGATGATGACCTTGTTCCCGTCGTTGTAGGCAATCTCGATAAATCCCATCTGGAGCATCTGCAACAGGTAATCCTGCCAGTCGTTGGTGGAGATGTCTTTACCGACACCGAAGGTCTTTAGCGTGTCAAATCCTCTTTTGACGACAGTCGGCGACTTCATGCCTTTCAGGATCTCGATGACCGTTGACACACGGATGGATTCTTCCGCACGTTTCACGGCGCTTAAGGCCATCTGTACATAACGGGTACCGTCGAAGCGTTGGGGTGGGTTGTCGCATACGTCGCAGTTGCCGCAATCGTGATCGGTCTGCTCGCTGAAATAGTTGAGGAGTATCCTACGCCGACAGACGCTGGATTCGGCATATTCCTGCATTCTCTTCAACTTGTCCATATTGATGTCCTGCTGGCCGCTTTGCTTGGCAAACTCGGTCAATTGGACAATATCGGCCAAAGAATAGAATAAGACGGTATCCGCAGGTGCACCGTCTCTGCCGGCACGACCGATCTCCTGATAGAAACTCTCGATGCTTTTGGGCATATTGAAATGGATTACCCAACGGACATTACTTTTATCGATGCCCATACCGAAGGCGATGGTCGCGCAGACCACTTGTATCTGGTCGTTCTTGAAGAGCTCTTGTGTCAGATCCCGTTCTGCTGTCGACAGTCCGGCATGATAGGGGGCTGCGTTGACGCCTCTCTTCCTCAAGTCGGTAGCCACCTTTTCTGTGGTCTTACGGCTCAGGCAGTAGATAATGCCAGAATCCATCGGTCTGGCTTTGATGAAATTCAGGATGAAGTTCATCTTTTCGGCAGACTTATAACCTCTTTTGACAGAGAGACTTAGGTTTGGACGGTCAAAGCTAGAGATGAACTCTTTGACATGCTTGAGTTTCAGCTGTTCGACAATGTCCTGACGCGTGATTTTGTCAGCTGTGGCCGTCAGCGCCATCATGGGTACATCTGGAAAACGGTCGCGTAAGGTTCCCAGTTGGGTGTACTCTGGTCTGAAATCATGCCCCCATTGACTGATGCAATGAGCCTCGTCAACGGCAAAGAGGGAGATTTTGATATGACTGAACAGGTAGTCAAGCTCTGCCAGGAGCTTTTCGGGAGACACATAGAGGATCTTGACGGCGCCAGACAGGCATTTCCGCCTGATAAGCAGGTCGGCAGTACTGTCGTTACCGCTGTTCAGGGCTTCGGCATCAATGCCATTGGAACGAAGGGCCTCCACCTGGTCTTTCATCAGACTGATCAACGGGGATATGACCACAACCGTACCTGGCATCGTCAGTGCCGGAATCTGATAGCAGATGCTTTTTCCGCCACCAGTCGGCATCAGCACCAAAGCATCGTTTCCTGCCATCACATGACGGATAATCGCTTCCTGATTTTGTCTAAAGGATTCGTACCCAAAATAGCTCTTCAGAGCCTCAAATATGTCCATAAAATTGAAAATTTGCACAAAGTTACTCATTTTTTTTAAAAAAACATTTAAAAAGTATTGTTTATTTCGATTTTTTTTGTAAATTTGCGCATTAATCAACTAATCCGTGTTGAAAATGGGTAAATATAACATCACAGAAAAGAAGGAAAAAGAGGCTGCTTACCGAAGCTTGGTAAGCCCTAGGATGATGGACGAAATGCAGGAAAAGATTATGAACATCATCGTGATGCAGAAGAAGTATCGTGACAAGGATTATTCCGCTAAAAAGCTGGCAGAAGACCTTGGTACTAACACACGTTACATCTCTGCCGTTGTAAATGTGCGTTTTCACATGAACTACACGTCGTTTGTAAACAAATACAGAATTGACGAGGCTATGACAATTCTTGTGGACAAGCGCTATCAGAATCTCCGCATGGAAGAGGTGAGCGACATGGTTGGCTTTGCCAATCGCCAGTCTTTCTATGCGTCATTTTACCGTGTAGTAGGTGTTACACCTCGTGATTATCGGCTGCAGCACCTGAAACAGCATCCCGCCATGAGGGCTAAACGCGGAAAGAAGGAGCAGTAATCAGGAGGAACTGCTAACGTGGATTTCTGTTATCAAGATGAGCGATTTGCTGATTTGCAGTTGCTCAGGTATCGCTTGAACGGCTTTGACAAGTTGTCCTTGAATCAGAAGGTGCTTATCTACTACTTGTCAAAAGCCACTTTATTTGGCAGGGATATCACCTTCGACCAGTTCGGAAAGTATAATCTCCGCATCCGCAAGATGTTGGAGGTTGTTTATTGTGACCAAACCATTCCCCGGGACTCCGATGAATTCAAGGCTTTCGAGGTCTATCTGAAGCGGATGTGGTTCTCCAGCGGCATTTATCATCATTATGGTTGTGAGAAGTTCAAGCCGGCATTCCCGTCAGCATGGCTCCGTCAGCAGTTGGAGCAGGTCGACGCCGTTAAGCTGCCGTTACGTGAAGGGGAGACCGTCGATCAGCTCTGCGAGGAACTGTTTCCCGTGATCTTCGATGAAACGGTACTTCCGAAACGGGTCAATAAGGCTGATGGCGAGGATCTGTTGCTGACTTCTGCCTGTCATTTCTACGACGGCGTGACACAAGAAGAGGCTGAGACTTTCTATAACCAGCTGAAGCAGGAGAATGCGGATTCCCAGACACCGGTATCCTATGGCTTGAATTCTACACTTGTCAAGGAAGACGGAGAGGTTCGCGAGCAGGTGTGGTCGGCTAACGGCAAATACGCCAATGCTATCCGGCATATTATATATTGGTTGGAGAAAGCCGCAACAGTAGCGGAGAACGACCAGCAGAGAAAGGTTATCAGGCTGTTGATAAACTATTATGAATCAGGCGATTTGCAGATATTCAATAAATATTGTATTGAATGGCTTCAGGAGCATGATTCCGCGATAGATTTCATCAATGGCTTTATCGAAGTGTATGGCGATCCGCTCGGGCTGAAGGGCTCATGGGAAGGACTGGTGGAATACATCGATGAAGAGGCGACGAAACGTACTCAGACCATCAGCCGCAATGCCCAGTGGTTTGAGGATCACTCACCCGTCGATGCCCGTTTCCGCAAACCGGTGGTGAAGGGTGTCTCGGCCAATGTCATCTGTGCTGCGATGCTGGGTGGCGACGAGTATCCTTCTACGGCCATCGGCATCAATCTGCCTAATGCCGACTGGATTCGTGCCCAGTATGGCTCAAAGAGTATCACGATTAGTAATATCACCGATGCTTACAACAAGGCTTCTCATGGTAATGGCTTCAAGGAAGAGTTCGTCATCGATAAGGAGACGCTCGGTTTCATCGAGAAATACGGCGATATCTGCGACGATTTGCATACTGATCTGCATGAATGTCTCGGACATGGCAGCGGACAGCTGCTGCCTGGCGTTGACCCTGATGCGCTGAAAGCCTATGGGAATACGATAGAAGAGGCGAGGGCTGATCTGTTCGGTCTCTACTATATTGCTGACCAGAAACTGCAGGAGTTGGGACTCGTGCCTGATGGCGAAGCCTATAAGTCGCAGTACTATTCATATATGATGAACGGTCTGATGACGCAGTTGATCCGAATCGCCCCAGGCAATCAGATTGAAGAAGCCCACATGCGTAACAGAGCCTTGATAGCCCATTGGTGTATGGCACATGGCAATGCCGTCAGACTGGTGAAACGTGAAGGCAAAACCTTCGTTGAAATCACGGATTATCTGGAATTGCGCTCATTGATTGCCCGTCTGTTGGCTGAGGTACAGCGCATCAAGAGTGAAGGTGACTTCGAGGCTGCCCGTCAGTTGGTGGAGCGTTATGCCGTGAAGGTCGATGCCGGACTTCATGCCGAAGTGCTGGAACGTTATCGTCATCTGAACCTTGCTCCTTACAAAGGATTTATCAATCCGATGATGCTGCCCGTCTATGATCACAACGGTGAAATCTGTGATATCCAGCTGAATTATTCGGAGAGTTATGCCCATCAGATGCTTCGCTATAGTTCAGAGTACGCCACCTTAATATAATAATATGGGGATCGATCAGCAGGTAAAGGATATCAAACAGTCGTTCCGTCAGATGATGGATGGATCGGTAGCCCAGTCGATGCGCAACAAAGGTGTTGACTACAAGCTTAATTGGGGTGCCACCTTGCCTCGACTGCAGGAAAAAGCCCGTGAAATCGGCAAGAATTACGATCTGGCCATTGCGCTCTGGAAGGAGAATGTCCGTGAATGCAAGATTCTGGCCACGATGATCATGCCTGCCGACGAGGTGCTGCCGGAGGTCATTGATATCTGGATGGAACAAATGCCGACACAGGAGATTGCTGAACAGGCTGCTTTTAACCTGTTCCAGCATCTCCCTTTCGCTGCTGACAAGGCCTATACATGGATGGCCTCAGATAAGGAACTCTACCAACTTTGCGGGTTCCATATTATCAGCCGTCTGTTTATGAACGGCCAGTCGCCTAATGAACGGGGAATCAACGAGTTCATCGATCAGGCACTGGCAGCCTTACAGGGCACAAGCCTTTCCGTGAAGAAAGCGGCGATGTCAAGTATTCAGCGTTTTGCCGAATTGGGGTTGGTTTATGAGCGTATTGCCAAAAGCGCATTAAAACAAGCTAATTTAGAAATTTTATAAATTAACTTTCTTTCGTCTCAACGAAAATGCGTACCTTTGTGCGGTTTTCTGAATTTTTCGGATGAAGGAGAGTAAAATAGCGGCCGTAGAGCGGATTCTGGATAACTATCTTGAGATGAATCATCATCGCAAGACGCCCGAACGCTACGCCATTCTCAAGGCTATTTATAGTATCAACGGACATTTCACGTTAGAGGAACTCAACGAGAGACTTGCCTCTGAACAGAAGTTCCCCGTCAGCAGGGCGACATTATATAATACCTTGAATCTCTTTCTGTCATTAAGACTGGTTACCCGTCACCGTTTTCAGGGAAGTACGAAATACGAAGCATGTTATGACAAGAAGAGCCATTGCCATCAGATCTGTACGATATGTGGCAAGGTGACGGAAGTCGGATCGCCAGACATTATCATGGCGGTAGAGAATATGCATCTGAAGCGATTCCGAAAGGACGGGTTTGCCCTCTATGTCTATGGGATATGCAGCAACTGCCAGTCTCAGATGAGGAAAGTAAAGAAACAGGATAAACAGGATAAGCAGAAAAGTAAGACTAAATAAATAATTATTATGAACAAAGGAAAAGTTGACGTCCTGCTCGGATTGCAGTGGGGTGATGAAGGAAAAGGTAAGGTGGTCGATGTGCTGACCCCGAAGTACGATGTGATTGCACGTTTTCAGGGTGGTCCTAATGCCGGCCATACACTGGAGTTCGAAGGTCAGAAGTATGTGCTGCGCTCTATTCCCTCCGGTATCTTCCAGGGTGGCAAGGTGAATATCATCGGTAATGGTGTGGTGCTGGCTCCCGATCTCTTCATGGACGAGGCCAAGGCACTCGAGGCCAGCGGTCATGATCTCCATTCTCGTCTCCATATCTCCAAGAAGGCTCATCTCATCATGCCTACCCATCGTGTGCTCGATGCTGCCTATGAGGCTCAGAAGGGCAAGAACAAGGTTGGTACGACGGGTAAGGGCATTGGCCCTACTTATACGGATAAGGTAAGCCGTAACGGTCTGCGTGTAGGTGACATCCTTGAGAACTTTGAGGAGAAGTATGCTCAGGCCAAGGCGCGTCATGAGGCTATCTTGAAGTCGCTCAACTTCGAGTACGACATCACGGAGGTCGAGAAGAAGTGGCTGGAGGGTATCGAATACCTGCGCCAGTTCCCCATCGTGGATTCTGAGCATGAGATCAACAACATCCTGAAGAGCGGCAAGAGCGTGCTTTGCGAGGGTGCTCAGGGTACGATGCTCGATGTCGACTTCGGCAGCTATCCTTTCGTTACCTCTTCGAATACCATCTGTGCCGGCGCTTGCACGGGTCTTGGCATCGGTCCTAATAAGATCGGCGATGTCTTCGGTATCATGAAGGCTTACTGCACCCGTGTCGGCGCAGGTCCTTTCCCCACGGAGTTGTTCGATGAAACGGGCAAGACCATCCGTGACCTGGGTCATGAGTATGGAGCAGTCACAGGCCGTGAGCGCCGTTGTGGCTGGATCGACCTCGTAGCCCTGAAGTATTCGATTATGGTGAACGGTGTCACCCAGCTGATCATGATGAAGAGCGATGTGCTCGACGGATTCGATACCATCAAGGCTTGCGTTGCCTACAAGCAGAACGGCGTTGAAATCGACTATTTCCCCTATAATATAGAAGAAGGTATAGAGCCCGTGTATAAGGAACTGCCTGGTTGGAAGACGGATATGACGAAGTTTACCTCCGAGGATCAGTTCCCGAAGGAGTTCAGCGATTACATCGCTTTCCTGGAGAAAGAGCTCGAGACACCTATTAAGATTATCTCCATCGGTCCGGATAGAGATCAAACGATAGTCCGTAAATAATTAAAAGGCACGGATTACAATATGGCACAGAAACCAAGTATACCAAAAGGAACGCGCGACTTCTCCCCGATGGAGATGGCCAAGCGCAACTATATCTTCGACACCATCAAGCAGGTGTACCAGCTCTATGGCTTCCAGCAGATTGAGACACCTGCGATGGAAACCCTCGGCACACTGATGGGCAAGTATGGCGAGGAGGGTGACAAACTGCTCTTCAAGGTTCTCAATAGTGGTGATTACCTCACGAAAGTCTCTGACGAGGAACTGCAGGAGCGAAATGCCCTGCATCTGGCAGCAAAACTTTGTGAAAAGGGTCTCCGCTATGACCTGACGGTGCCTTTTGCCCGCTACGTGGTGATGCACCGCGAGGAACTCCAGCTGCCCTTCAAGCGTTATCAGATGCAGCCCGTCTGGCGTGCTGACCGTCCACAGAAGGGCCGTTATCGTGAGTTCTGGCAGTTCGACGGCGACATCGTGGGCTCTGACTCCTTGCTCAACGAGGTAGAGCTGATGCAGATTGTCGATACTGTATTCACCCGCTTTGGCGTTCGTGTTCAGATTAAGATCAACAATCGCAAGATCCTCACGGGAATTGCCGAAGTCATCGGGGCTGCCGATAAGATTGTCGATATCACCGTAGCCATAGACAAGCTCGATAAGATCGGACTTGAGAATGTCAACCAGGAACTGCGTGAGGACGGTCTTACGGAGGAGCAGATTGAGAAACTGCAGCCCATCATCTCCCTGGAGGGCACTAACGACGAGAAGCTCGATACCATCGCTCAGGTGCTCGCTGCCAGTGAGACTGGCCTGAAGGGAGTGGAGGAGAGCCGTTTCATCCTCAACACCCTGAAGACGCTTGGCCTGAAGAACGAGATACAGCTAGACCTGACGCTGGCACGTGGCCTCAACTATTATACTGGCGCCATCTTCGAGGTTAAGGCGCTCGATGTGCAGATCGGCTCTATCACAGGTGGTGGCCGCTACGACAACCTTACGGGCATCTTCGGTATGCCTGGCATCTCTGGCGTGGGCATCTCCTTCGGTGTCGACCGTATCTTCGATGTGCTCAATGCCCTCGACTGCTATCCGAAGGATGCCGTCAATGGTACCCAACTGCTCTTCATCAACTTCGGCGAGAAGGAGACGGCCTACTGTCTGCCCGCTGTGGCTAAGGCCCGTGAGGCTGGTATCCGCACGGAGATTTTCCCTGATTCATCGAAGATGAAGAAGCAGATGTCGTATGCCAATGCCAAGCAGATACCGTTTGTAGCCCTGGCTGGTGAGAACGAGATGGCAGAGGGTAAACTGACGTTAAAGAATATGTTGACTGGCGAACAGCAACTTGTTACTATAGAAGAACTTATAACTGTCGTAAACAAATGAGAAAGTACATTGTCCTTTCCGTTATAGCTGCTTTGGTGCTTGTCTTCTCTGCCGCAGTAGAAGACAAGACCACCACCATATTTATTATTGGTGATTCCACTGCTGCGAAGAAAGATCTTTCAACTGGCTCTCCTGAACGAGGCTGGGGAATGGCGCTGCAATGCTATTTCGACTCTGCTTATATCAGGGTGGATAATCATGCGGTCAACGGACGTTCTTCGAAGAGTTTTATCGACGAAGGCCGATGGGACAAGGTGCTCTCTGCGATGAAACCGGGCGATTATGTCATCATCCAGTTCGGCCATAACGACGAAAAGCCGGCTGTTGAGCGCCATACCGATCCGGGGTCTACCTTTGATTATAATCTGGCAAAGTTCGTTCGGGAGACGCGTGAACGGGGTGGGATTCCCATTCTCATGAATCCCGTCGTTCGCCGCAACTTTGCCCAGAAGCCCCTCAAGAACGATGACGACGAGAAACTGCGCAACACCACCTTTGCCGATGGTTCGAAGCTGGTGGAGGGCGATTCGCTCATCGATACCCATGGACTCTATAAGGTAGCCCCCAGAGACGTGGCCCGTCGGATGAACTGCCATTTCATCGATGCCAACCAGATAACGCACGACCTGGAGCAGTCGTTGGGCGTCGAGGGTTCCAAGAAGCTCCACATGTGGTACAAGCCTGGCGAGGAGCCGAGTCTGCCTCAGGGTCGTCAGGACAATACACATTATAATATATATGGGGCTCAGGTCGTTGCCAAGCTGCTCGCTGAAGCGCTGATAGAGAAAATCCCCGTTCTAAGCAAATATTACGTCGATGGAAAGCATTGAACCAATCAAGAAACCTAGCGGATGCCTCAAAGCATCAGGGCGTTTCGGCTGCTTTATGGCCATTTGTAGCTTGCTGATTATCGTTTTCTGTATCTGGATGACCATCTCAACAGAGGAACACATGAACGAACTGCGCGATGAATACGCAGCTTCCAGCCAGGAATATGAAGATGCTCTGGCTGCCTACAATGCCGATTCTGCCCATCTGAACGCAGAGTTCAATCGTATTTCTGCCCAGATTGACGAGGCTAACGCAAAGGGTGACTCGGTGCTGGCCGCCCAGTTGACCGATAGTCTGTCGCTCTATGTGGAGCCCGAGTGGAATCCGCGTGGTGCCATCGGCGTCAACATCGGCGCTGCTTTCCTCGTCTTCTTTGCCGTCTGCGCCCTTGTTCCGCTCACGGTTGGCATCATTCTTTACCTCGTCTACCGCTATCGCAAGCGCCAGTATCAGCGCTCCACGATGTTGTAGACCGTCATCTTCGAATTGCGTTTGCTCTCGAATCCAAACTGCTGATTACTAAGTGCTAAGCCAAGTTTGATAAAGCTTGTCTTTTGGTCAAAGTTGGCATACCGCTGGGCTAGCAGACTGCGTATCTCCTCCAGCGTCCATCCCTTAGCTACCGTCTCTTCTGGCTTCGGCTTGCGGAAGGTCTCGGCAATCATCTCCACCAGGTCGTTAATCTTCTGGTACGGCTCGTTCTCTGCAATCAAAACGTTGATTTCATCGTCGTTCAGCCAATGGCGCTCTCCATTATTGAATAGGTGGAGGGCCTGGGCGAAGAGCTGCCGATGGTCCAGGTTGTCCTCGAAGTTGATGTTGCCTGTGACACCGACACAGACGAATCGCCGTGAACCCGTAGGGTCTACCAACGGCTTCTGCTGGTTGGTCGTACCTATGAAAGAGGTATAGCGGCGATACTGTTTGATAGTCTTGCCGTATGGCGGACGGAACTTGACATCAGCCGACGATAACAGATACTTCAGCACGATCTGCTGCGAACTGGTCGTTTTGTCGAATTCATCGATGTTGATCAGGGCAAACGAGGCGAGTGCCATATTCAGGTCGAACTCATTCTTGAAGTTGATCTTGTCATTATAGTAGTCGCGCAGTTCGGGCGGCAGGAGTATCTTGCAGAAGCGGGTTTTGCCACAGCCCTGACGGCCTATGAGCAATGGCGTCAACGCATTGCCAGTCAACTGCTTGTCGCTTTCGCGCCACTGGGCTATCATGCCTACGATCCATTTCTTGAGATACATCTCCCAATGCGGCTGATTGGTAGGCACACGGGCTGCCAGTTCGGCGATGTAATCGTGTCCGTTCCACGACGGCAGCTTGTCGAGCCAGGCGTTCACGGGGTCGAACTGCTCGATGCGCGTCGAGTCGATAAAACGGTTCACGTCGCGGTCCCACGACTTCAGCCCCAACTCCGTTGCCCGCAGGGTCATGTCGTTGCGCACTTCTTCCGTCAGCGGCTTAAATGTCTGATCCTCAGAGAATTTCTCGCGGAACTCGGCTACGCCCGTCATCAGATTCTTGCGCATGTCGTAGTTCGAATTGAGGAAAATCTCCGTTTTCATCGCCTGAATCGTGTCTTCGGGCACGCTCTTCAGGGGCTTGATCTTGTGCTTTTCGGCATAATCCTTCTGTAGTGACACGGCATAGACGGCCGAAAATGTCTTCTCCACCAGCAGTTCGTCCGTATTCAGCACGGGGTGCAGCAGCGTCATGCCCTTCGCATGAGCCAGCGGGATACCTTCGTTCATGCAGCAGGTGGCCACCTTCATCAGCAGTTCTTCCAGCTGCCGCTCGTCGGGCAGGTCGAAACAGCGCCCCAGCACTCTCTCCACCACGAAGAGATAGTTCAGGTGATAGCTGCGCTCAAGCGTCCGTCCTGGCATCAGGTCGTCGTCCTCGTTCGTAACCGTCACAGGCTCTGGACCTCCATGGGCCACGGTGTCAGCGTAGAAAGGCCTGGCCTGCGGATTGAAGCCCATCTCAGGATCGGCACTCAGATAGACCGTCCTGTCGAGGATGGGATTCAGATACTCGATGTTGAAACCAAACTGATTCTGATAGGCTTTTCGGGCTGTATTATATAAATTAAGGTGGAACTGGCGGATATCATCGTCGTCTTCCGGCAGTTTGCCGCCCTGGGGTTCACCGTGTTTAGGATATAGCTCGCCGCGACAGACGATCTTCACACTCTTGCCCGAACCGCCGATAAAGGCCATCAGCGTTTCGGGCATCTTCTTCGCCTGGTCTCTGATGGCGATGGCCTTTTCGTAGTCGTCCAGATTGTTCAACTCCACAACCACCAGCCCATTATAGGCTTGTCTGCGCTTCTCACCGCGATAGTTGTCATAGTCTACGGCGAAGTTGATGCGGGGTAGGGTGATATTCGGCTTGAAGTGGGCGTCTATCTGTCCGTCCTCCAACCGTTCCGGCCGCATCAGATGATAGACAGAACGCACATTCCACACTGCCGACTTGATACGGCTTTCCTTGATAATGGCAGCAATCTCCTGAAGCTCCAGGCGATTGATGACTTCTTTGCTGCCAGACTTCTTGATGACTGTAACTTTCATACCGATATTTATAGTTCTTCAGCCTGCAAATTTACTAAATTTTTCGGCAATTTCCAAATATTTTTCGCATGAAATTTGCAAAAATCTATTCAACTCTACACTAAATTTGCCTAAATGCTTGAAATACAATTATTTGCACATTTTCAACTATTCACTAACTCTACACTAACTCTTCACTAACTCTACACTAACTCTACACTAACTCTTCATCAAGTCTCCACTAACCACTCATCAAGCCTCCACTAACCACTCATCAAGTCTCCGCTACCGTTTTTTATCAATTTGCATTACGACAACCCCATAGTTACATTACTACAAACACATGCTTACATTACGACAAACTACCAGTTAACCGTAAGCAAACCACTAAATTCTCTAGAGAATTTGATAATCGCCTTCTGTCAACCTCCCGTTCATCTGCCGATAAAAGCCCCATCACTTACGCTCAAACTAGCATGTTGCTAGCACTCTATTTGCCAAAAACATCCATTTTTGTGTAAAGTTAGTGTAGAGTTTGTGTAGAGTTAGTGAATAGTTAGTGTATAGTTGAATTGATGTTAAATCGTTGATATACAACAAAATAGATAACTTTAGTGTAGAGTTGAATAGATTTTTATATTCTTCAGACTAAATTTTATTTGATTTTTGCTTATTTTCGTCTAAAAACGTCGTAGTGTCTCTAAATTCTGTGGGCGCAAGGCCATTGTACCAGGGCGAGACTTCGTTTTTTAGACATTTTTTAGCCTTTTATTTGCAAGATACATTTTTTTTTCTTATTTTTGCACACAGATATGAGTAGCAGAGAGTGCATAGATAGATTTTCAAAGATCCTTTTCTGGGATATTGATTTAAATGAAGCTGATATGGATAAGTATCCAGCTCATTTTATTCAGCGTGTCCTCGAATACGGATCGATGGACGATTGGCGACTCTTACGTTCTTATTATGGACTCCCCAAAATCGTAGAAGAGTGTAAGCAGTTGCGCACTCTTGACCCTGTTTGTCTTTCTTATATCTGCGCCATTTCCCACACAAATCCCAAAGAATACCGATGCTATCATACCAGACAATCGAACCCCACACCTTGGAACTCTTAAGGCAACTGATGACGGAACCATCCCTATCAGAAACACGACTTGTTGGAGGCACGTCGCTTGCTTTGCAGTATGGTCATCGAAATTCTGTAGATTTGGATTTCTTTGGTGCTCTTGATGACGATTTGTTTAATATTCGTAAATGTCTGACCAATATTGGCCATTTGAGTATCCTTAAAGAAACCCAAACCATTCGCATCTACGATATGGATGGCATAAAGATTGACATTGTAGATTACACTCGCTATCCTTGGCTAACAGATCCTGTGGTTGAAGACGGTTTGAGACTTGCATCTCCTAAGGATATAGCTGCTATGAAGATTAACGCTATTGAAGGTCGAGGAACCCGTAAGGACTTTGTTGATGTCTATTATTTGTTGAAGCATTATTCTCTGAGTGATATTCTTGGTTTTTATCAGGAAAAATATCCTGAATATAGCTTGTTCAGAGCATTGATGAGTCTTACTTATTTCGAGGATGCAGAGAAACAGATGATGCCTAAAATGTTCGCCAAAGAATCATGGGATGAAATGAAATCTTTTATTATCAATGAGGTGGAGAAAATTTGATAGTTAAGAGCAACGTGGAAGGACGGGCGGCAAGGTTTCGCAACGTGACTCAGGGTTACACTACTGCGACATGTCGTTGGTCATCACCGTGAAGGAATAGAAGACAAATAAGACGGAAAACTATAAACAAAAGAATAGGGATAGGGGCGAATACCTCTATCTCTTTTTTATAGGTGTAAGTAGGCAGTTTTAGTAAAAATGAGGGCCAAAATGCAGATTTTTAAGAAAAAAGCTTGTTATGTGAAATATTATTCTTATATTTGCCACTGAGTTTCAAGTACCCTACGTGTAGGAGTGCGTTTTAATGGCTCAACTTGGTAAAAAAAAGAGCGATTGAATACTATTTAGCAGTACGAATCTGGACAATTCGCATCTCTATATAGATAGTAGGCAATATGCTCACATCATTAGGATTATTGTACCCTATGGGCATGATATATCTAAAGGTGTGGGCTATTGTTTGTTACTTATAGAGAGGTAGTCCAGAACCTGTACGCAGTAGTGAGCAATAGTCCCACGCTTCTTAAAATATTAACCCGCTAACTTTTTGGGATTGGTTGGCAATTTGATAGGAGTCCTGTTATGTGTAAGAATTGTTGGATATTCATGACAACCATATTATTGGCATTTTCATCGTGTGCCAGTACAACTTCTGTTAGTTTCTTATGTGATCAAGAGGATTTGCAAATCTATGTCAATGATGACTATGTAGGAACAGGATTAGTCAATTATACAGCACCCAGAGGAGTGACAACCGCAGAGGTTGAATGTAAAAAGGATGGAATCACTGTTTTTTCAAGAAATTACTATATAAAAGGTCATAATCGAGAGTTGTTTGATATCCACATACCTCAAAACAACTCTTATTCCTCGGATAGATTCATTCACTCAAAATAATTTAGATATGAAAAAATTAGCATTACTATTTTTTGCATTGACATTCACGTTATTATGCCAGGCAAAGCCAAAAATTATCAAAATCTCTGTTGTTCCCCAAGAAGCGGCAATTTATGTAAACAACAATCTTGTAGGATATGGATATGCTGAATTTACAAAGCCCAAGAAAGATGAGGTCGCTGTTATTAAGATTGAGTGTGCAGAATACAATTCTATCGTAACGAAGTTCTATGGCTCAGACAAGCGAACAGCCTTATCCTATACTCTACAGCAAGATGGCTTCTTTCGATCTTCTGCTGCATCAGGCATAGTCAATAAATTCTTTACTATACTTATTGACCCTCAATATTATTCAATAGATGAGAATAATAAGGTTGATGTAAGTAAGGCATGGAAACTACTTCATCAAGTCCTACTTAATTATTTTAATGAGATAGCCACAACAGATTTTGATGGTGGGTACGTACAAACTACCTGGCAGTACAAACAGTTCAACCTGTCAGAAAAACAAATAAGGAACAGAGTAACCATTCGTGACATATCCACACCAGAAAAAGTGGCATTCCAGATAAAGGTTGATTCCGAAGTGGCTTCTGGCCAAGCTGCTAAACATGGAGAATTTGAAGCTGTTGATAGAATTCCAAAAGAATTTGAGGGAATTATCCAAGAACTTCAAACAAGAATAGGAAAAGTAAGTAATAACTAATAAATCTGACAAACAATTATGAAACGTTCATTTAGTTTTATGGTAGTCGCTCTTTTATACTTAGCGACTGTTAATGCACAAGGCCTTAAAGAAACATTTGATTCTAATTCGCTCAATTGGAATGAATGTGCAACAGAGAGTGATTTTGGTACGTCTATAATTGATAAGGGTGTCTTAACTATCACTTCTAAAGGTGAAAGTAAATTCTGGTCTGCAATGGCAGGAGCACAGATTGGACAAAACACATACTTTACGTGCTTCTGTTATGCTCCACTTAATATAAAGCGCTCATTTAAAATCAGTACTAATGTTACAATTGGTAAGTTGGATGATGATAAACTCGCCGGCTTGATTTTCAATTATAAAGATAATGGAACTTTTTATGCTTTTGTTTTTAACGATGCGGATGTATATTTTTTCCGTTATGTTGACAATAGATTGGTCGGATGGATCTCACAAAGTGTGAAATGGAAAAAGACCCGTAAGGCCCAGCAAAATTGGCGACTTGAAAGTGACGGATCGACTTTGTCATTCTTCGTTGACGAATTGCCAATTATGAACATACGTTACATGCCTCTCGACTATAATGGCTTTGGGTATTACACATGTGGTAAGCAAAAATTAGTTGTGGATGATGTGGAATTTATACAATAAGCAGATGAGAACAAGATTTTTGACTATTGTAACCGCAGTTTTGCTTGGAACTGGCAGCATAGCTGCACAGGATGATTTATATGGTGTGTTTAATCGTCTCGGGGTTAATGCCGGTATTAGTACGGAGGGTATCACTGTTGGGGTGGCAACTCCTATAACCCCGTATCTTGAGTTGGGCCTGGATGCGAACTTCATGCCGGGTATCAAGGTGAAAGGTACCGTTAATATTGGTGCCGGTGATATTCGAATCCCAACTACCTCAGGTGGGGTAGACACCTATCACATCGACAAGGGAGACTTAGAAGGCAATTTCAGCCGTACCACATTTAATGCAAGGCTCAGCGTATATCCTTTTGGTGTCAGAAACGCATTCTTCATAGCCGGAGGCCTGTCTTTTGGAGGAAAAAAGTTGGCTGAACTGTCTGGCTATTGTAGCGAGGTGGCAAGGCTCTATTCAGAACACCCCGAATATTCTGAACAGATTACCGCTGAGATTGACAAATACAAAATTGTGATTGACAGGAATGGAAATGTGGAAGGAGATGCCCGCGTGAAATCTGTTCGGCCCTACGTTGGATTAGGATATGGACGCTTGGTTCCCAAGAATCGTGTTGGTTTCCGGATTGAGGCAGGTTGTCAGTTCATGGGTAAGATCAAGGTGTATCAGGATGGTCAAGAGCTGAATGCTGTCTTGAATGAGGCTAAAGATGATGACCTTTCTAAGATCATCGACAAATGGAGTGTGTATCCAGTACTCAGACTAACACTTACTGGACGGATATTGTAGTATAAGAATCGTGGGGGCAGATGTTGACTGGCCCCACGATTCATTTGTATGCACGATGAACTTTACTTCTTGATCAGCGAGGCGACCCAGAGGATGGCTACGGCGCCGATGATGGCTGTGCCGAGTTGGCCAAGAACGCCTCCCCAAGTAATGCCAAGCTGATCGAACAGCCAGCCGCCGACGAGACCGCCAAAGAGGCCAAGCACCAGATTCATAATCAGGCCGAAACCGCCACCTTTCATCAACTTGCCAGCACAGAAACCTGCCAGACATCCAAGAATAA
>Ga0247611_10002944_pt1 | contig 26276 bp, 23 predicted proteins | sample 177DNAGHGhighgp2_FD_192422 | JGI IMG/M metagenome (GOLD analysis project Ga0247611, IMG submission 192422) | Sheep rumen microbial communities from Palmerston North, Manawatu-Wanganui, New Zealand - 1770 DNA GHGhigh gp2 | ecosystem: Host-associated > Mammals > Digestive system > Stomach > Rumen... | reverse complement strand
AATATAGGGCAATACTGAAGTAACATTGTTACAAATCCATATTTTATGCGGTTTTACCAAAAACTATAGATAACCATCATTAGGAATGTCCCAAAGTGCCTTATTTTGCTTGATTTGAGGGGTTTGTAAATCGTTTTTTGCTGTGCTATAATATCAAAACTTTTAGACTCAATTGTTCCAGTGATGTTACAGGAGACTTTATGAGAGATTTGAGAGAACACAGATTGCGTAAGCAGAACATGAAAGCCGGAGTGGCCTGTATGGCATTCCTTACGGCATTTGTTGTCGTCGGGAACATTAACAGGAGCGGGTTTGCATATTCCGATATCGAATCTATTCCTTATGCTGTATCCGCCGCTTTGGACAGACCTGCTCCGGGCATGGCAACATCAAATATGTCTTTGACCGAGGTCTACGATCCCACAGCAGAGAAGGCAAGTGATATCAAATTCGTAAAGTACGCTAATTACAGAGCCATTGATGAGCATGAACAGCTTAAGTCTGTAATTGATGACACTCTTGTTGAGCAAGCTCACGCAAGAGATCCTTATTACTATATGAATGAGCCTGTTACTTATGCTTCCAGCAACCACCTCAACAAGAGAGACGGTGTGTGTCACGGCCCTTCAGGACGTGAGACATATTATAATCTTGATATGAGACCTGTAGTAAGACGTATGAGAAGCCTCGGATACTCCGCTGAAGAATATCCTTACTGGGTAAGATCAGACGGAGTGAAGATGTTGGGTCCCTACGTTATGGTCGCTGCCAACTTCAGGATCAGGCCGCGCGGAACGATACTTGAGTGTTCGCTTGGTACTGCAATAGTATGTGATACCGGCGGATTCATCAAGTGGGCACCAAGGGGACTTGATGTTGCAACAGATTGGTAAATTCCATATGAAAGTGTTGTCTATACTAAGGCAACACTTTTTTTACACTTTTGTCCAGTTATCAATGGTACAATTAAGTCCTAAACCAAGATATGGAGGTACACGAATATGGGAAATGTAGGTTATGAACTCCCTCCGGAACTGCTCCAGCTTATCAGTGGCGGCACAATGACTGAAGAGGAGAAGCAGAAGGGTATTCAGCTCATATCAGAATATAAGAAGAATGGTTCGACAAAGGAAAACATTAAGGGCATGCTCGCATTTGTTTCAGGTTTTAATCCCAATAAAATGATGTCTAAAGACAGTGAATGTACAGTAGACGAGTTTATGAAGTTTATTGATGATAACTGGGATACTATCTGATTTTTGATTTTAATTATCTGAGCGGCTGCCATCAGGCAGCCGTTTTTAATGTTTGATTGTTTTTCCCCGAAAACCTGTGAAAAAATAAAACACTGCTTTCTTAAGCAGCGTTCAGTTATTTGTTAATAAGTTGAAATCAAAGTTCGTCTGCAGGAACGAAAGGCAACTCAATGGGTCCGTCAGGGAGTGTAGGCAATGTGTCTTCTGAACTCTGAGTCGGAGATGTAGGAGTTGTCGGTGTAGGAGTAGCAGTATTGCTGCCGTTGTTGCCGCCATTTGCAGCCGTTGTTGGAACAGTAATGAGGATCTCACCGGGCTCAGTCTCGAAAGGAACAGTCTGATCAGGTGCCGGCTGGATAGTATTCTGTGTTCCGTCTGTAGAATTACTGTCACTTGCAGAAGGATCGGACACAGAAGTTCCGTCGGGCATAGTTTCTGCCGTAGTCGTTGATGCAGAGGGATCTGCTGTGGGAATAAGATCTTCTGCTTTCTTGCATGATCTCATAGCCAGTACAACGATCAGGATGATCGATGCCACGATAAGTACGATAGAAATAATGATTGCAGGTAATTTGTTTTTCATGCGCTAATTATATCACATAAAAAAAGACAAAGAATAGTCACTTTGTCCGTTTTATGGAACTCACGATATGTTACCATTATTTAAAAGGACAGTTTTTGATGATGCTGAGGTATGAATAATGAATATTTACTGCTGTAATACGGTATCGTGCATTACTGAAGATGCGGTCAGGATATCCCTTGAGAAGAGCCGGGATACTATATTTATTGTTCCTGAACCTGCCAAGGCCCAGGTCGAGAGATGTTTGATCAGCGCACTTGATGACGATTGTCCGGATGTGTTTATTAAGGATAAAACTAAGCAGATCCCGGTCACTTCAGCCAATGCTCTCGGCGATGTTGTGAGTTTTATCAGATTGTCAGACCGGATCCTTAATGCTTGTGGAATGCAGGATTCATCTGTATCAGCAGGGAACGATATCATACTCAGGAATGCCATATATTCAGTTCTTGCGAGCCATCATGATGAATTCAGGGCATTTGATAAGCTTACGGGAAGAACAGACAGCATAAACAGGCTGATAAGTCTCCTCGGGGATTTTGCCAGATACGGGATCAATCCTTTAGAACTTGGCAAGGCAATAAGTGCTTACTCAGGTGAAGATTGCCCGTATATCGAGAAATTAAGGGATATCAAGCTCCTCATGGAATATCTTGATGAGCTGAGTGACAGATATTCTCTCAATCTCATGTCAGATCCCATTGCCAGAGCTGCAGAAGTTCTCAAGTTGTGTGATGCTAACAATATGAATACGAGAAGATTCCGTCAGCTGAAGAAGCTTCTTGAACGCCGTTTTGCGATCATACAGTTTGGTGTTGCCCGTAATCTGACTCCGGGAGAATACAGACTCATCGAAGAACTTGACAGATTATCAAGAGGCGTTGATGTTTTCCTGAACAGTGATGTGAATGATTCAAAGTCAGCATTCGGCAAGTGTTCTTCTGAAGTCAGATCGAGGCTTTCTTCTGATGGAGGTTGCATTTATGTCTTTGATGGAGGTTCAGGAGGAAGTGATGATCTCCGTATAATAGCTTCAGAGTATTCTGCCTCTGTTAAGACTACTGTTAATCCTACAGATGATATCAGATTGTTTGAGATTGCAGGTACAGATAACAGGATCGGCTATATTTTTGATGAGATCTTGAGACTTACAAGAGAAGAAGGGTACAGATATAGAGATATCAGGATCGTATGTTGTGATGACGAGATAATGGGCAAGATGCGCTCTGTTGCAGCTGCTTATGGATTGGATATATTCATAGACAGAAGGATAGAGCTTAATAATACGGTTGTTCCGAGATTTGTCATGACTCTTTTGAGTCTTCCCCTCAGCAATTTCGATCTGGAAGGGGTGCTGTCTGCCATGAGGAGCGGAATGCTCAAAGTGCATCCCAGGTATTGTGATTATTTTGAGAATTATTGCGTGGCCAAGAACATTACTAATGGAGCAAAGCTCTTTAACGAAGCATTCTATCAGACAGATCCGAATGATGATCATCCTATGTATGTATGGGTTGAAGAAGGAACTGTCAGCGGGGTTGAGGAAGGACTCTATAAAGCAGGGGAATTCCTGTATGAGCATATTGTTAAGAGAGTGCTGATCCCTTTAAGGAAAGCGGCACTTGCAATAAGCCACAGAACAGAACTGTCAGGCAAAGCGGAAGCTGTTATCGATTATCTTGATGAGATCAGAGATTATATTATCGCTCTGCGTGATGAATTGACGGATGTGAATATGTCAGACAGTGCCGAAGCGGTCGTTAGGGCATATGATGAGACAATGGCACTGCTGGCATCTTTTATGCATGAGATGAACCGTGTTGATATTTCACAGAGGAATTTTCTTGAACTGTTCAGGACGGATATGATGAATAAGACCGTTGGAACGATTCCGCTCAAGGTAGATTCGGTAGAGATAATAACTCCGGAGCATTCTTATTACACTCCGTGTAAGATAATGTTCATTATAGGTGCTCAAAGGGACAATTTCCCTCATAAGAGAACGGCGGAAGGTATTATGAGTTCTTCGGAACTTACAACTTTATCAAGTAATATTTCAGTTACTCTTCCTGATAAGATCGTGACCCAGAGCAGGGAAGAATTCATTACATCATGTCTTATGTTTGGATCTGTTACAGACAGGCTCTACATGATACATGAGCAGGGGAAGGGGAGGAGCAGGTTTTTTGATTATCTGTCAGAATGTGTGGATCATATTCCTGTTAATAATTATTCAATCCCGATATATGGAACGCCTACGCGCAGGAATTACAGATTTGAATCAGCCTCTATCAAGCCTGAATTGATGGAGCAGCTCTTAAGTGACGGACTTACAGTCAGTGTAACGACTATCGAGGAGTATTTTACCTGTCCAATTGAATTTATGCTGGAAAAAGTTCTCAAGATAAGGGAACGGAATGATAACAGGGAGATAAGATCCAACGGATTTGGAAGTTTTGCACACAAGATGTTCGAACTTGGTGTCCGTGATGCCGTAGAGTCGAACGGGAATCTGACGGAACTTGGACAGTTTACAGATAAACTCGACAACGATCCGGAATTCCTTGACAGTTTATGCGAAGATATACTCAAGAGATCTGTTGTAGATCTTAATATGCCCGGAACAATGGATGAGGCAGGCAATATTGATGCTCTGTTCGATCATAACCAGGGCAATAAACTCAGAAGACTGTTCAGGTTCATGTATCCCAAGGTCCTCAGAGAATGTGTTGACAGCGGATTTATTCCTTCGGAATATGAACTTGAGATCGGTGAGGATCCGTATAAACTCGTCTATAAAACCGGCAATATTGAATTTACATTCAAAGGAGAAGTTGACAGAACTGATCTTAAAGAGACTGATACTGATGAATTCAGGATCATAGATTATAAGACTTATGCAAAGGGCTTCAAGCCGGAACTCCTCTGTGCAGGTGTACAGATCCAGCTTCCGGTATATGCGAATGCAGTGAAGCGAGGAAGAGCAGGATCCGGAATAACCCAATTCGGATATATTCCGATCACGCTTGAGAATAAAAAAGAAACTCCGCTTAAGTTTGAGGTGCAGAATTCAGTTTTGTCCGAAGAAGAAATGGATACGGCACTTGAATATGCTGATTATATGATCCGCAAAGCACTGAATGATATCTCGGAAGGCAAGGCATCTGCGCTGTTCAATCCGGCTGCATCACATTCATCCAGTCACAGGCTGATGGGACTTGCCGGCAATTCGTGTTCCAAACCGCGTAAGCAGGATATTGCGAAGGTTGGTAAGAAGGAAGCTTTCGATGCGATGAACAGCATTCTTGAAGAGAGCAGAAAGAATCCGGAGGCATAATATGGAAGAGACAAAGACGATCAAGTTTTCTCCGGAACAGGAAGCCATAATCAATGCTGACATTAATAATATTCTTGTTTCAGCAGGTGCCGGTTCAGGTAAGACTACAGTTCTTGTTGAGAGGATAATCAGAGAGATATGTGACGGCAGATTGTCAGTTGCAAATCTTCTTGTCGTTACATTCACGAATGATGCTGCCGATAATATGGCACGTAAGATTGAAGGCGCAATAAGGAAGCGCATGGATAAAGCTGTTGATGAAGGTAACAAGGAACTGGCTTCTCAATTATCTGAACAGCTCGATATACTTCCCAATGCATATATTCAGACAATAGACAGTTTCTGTTCAAGAGTGCTGAAGGAGAAGGGTTATCTTATCAATCCTCCTGAAGAATCAGATGTATTTGCATCCGGCAACGTGATACTCGATGAGAATAATCTCAGCCTTATACTTAACCGTGCTGCTCAGCTTGCGATAATGGATATGTATGCCGAAGATGGAGATGAGGGTTCCGACTTCATCAATCTTACAAGACGTTATGGTGACGGCAGGACAGATACTGCTTTGCAGAATGAGATAATAGGTGTATTCAAAGCCTTGCGCAGCATTCCTGATTATATCGAGCGGATAGAGGAATGTATAAAGGATAGAGAAGACTTAGTGCATTCAGGGGCTAATCCTTCCATCAGGAGATTTATCGATGATGTTCATGCTGCGTTTACCAGGGCTCTTCCGGGCATTGTTGCATGGGAAGACTTTTGCGTTTCTTCAGGAAGATACCCTCTGAAGGCTGCCAAGAAGGGTCTTATAGGATCAGTTCCCAAAGATGATGCCCCGGCACTTCTGGGAAACATCAGGCAATATGTTGAAGGCGTTATCAGAGCATTGGAGGATGATTCATTAAGTGACAAAGAACAATATGAAGCAATAACTGATGTTGCACTGATAAAAGAAATAACGGACGGTGCAATACTTAAGGGATTCCTTAAGGTCAGAGGTGTTGACATAAATGAGAATAGTGCAGAAGAATGCAGAATGTTTGCACCTGCCTCTGCCGTGCTCGATCTTGTCAAGAATATCACCGGCAAAATGCCGGGTAATTATGATGCATTTGCAGCACCTTACAAGCTTCCGGATAATTACAAGACTATCGTCACCCGCAGTTATGATGACCATATGAAGTTCCTCAAGGAGAATACTGTTGCCGCTTCTGTCTTTGTTAAACTGATCAAGCTGTGTGATAAGTATTATGCAGAACTGAAGGCATCTGTTCATGGCAGTGATTTTGCTGACCAGGAATATGGAGCATATGAAGTGCTGAAGAACAGAGAGGCAGCAGATTACTATAGAGACAAGTTTACCGAGATCTATATCGATGAATATCAGGATAACAGTGCATTGCAGGATGCGATAATCAACTGCTTTGCCAGACCTGAAGGCAATGTTTTCAGGGTTGGAGATATTAAGCAGAGCATATATAAATTCCGTAACGCAGACCCTGATATCTTCAATGGGCATCTCAATAATCTCAAGGCAGAACCGAAGAGGGAGAGTGGGGAACTGTTCCCTCTGACGGAAAACCACAGGAGCAGTGTTGAGATACTTGATTTTGTGAATTTCCTCTTTGAGCAGCTGATGACTTCCGAAGGTTCAGAGATCGATTATGATGCAACCCAGCATCTTAAGGCAGCGCCTGACAGTCCTCATTCAGATCTTCCAAGAGTTGTTGTGGTTGACAGGAACAGCGATTTTTGGACAGGTTACAGTTATGATTATGTTGCCGAAGATGATGAGGAAGATGATGACAGCGATGCCGGATCTGATGCCGGTTCTGACAGCAGAGGCGACAAGGCCAGAAGGCTTGAACTGTCATTATGTCTCGGTGTTGCGGGAGAGATAAGGAAGTATCTTGATGCTGATCCTAACCATTCGGAGAAGGATATCTGTATCCTTACCAGGACTGTATCGAAGGGGAAGACGATCGCAAGATTCCTGAATGATCACGGGATAACTGCAATCTCCGAAGAGAGGACAAAGATATTCGAGGATCAGGATATACAGAGTATTATTCATATGATCATCCTGATTGGAAATGAATACCGTGATGAATATCTGATGTCCATTATGCTCCGCAACTTCAGATTTACTAATTTTACTCTCGATGATCTTGCTCAGATAAATGTTTTTATCAAGGCAAACTGCAGACAGTATCTGAATACGAATCTTATGGTCAGGATAAGAGTGTTCTGCGAGAGGGCACAGGACTGTGATCTTAAGAGCAGACTGTCTGATTTTCTTAACATATTTGATGATATCAGGATGACTTGCAGAACAGGTGACATTGATGATATTGTCGATATGATATACAGCAAGTCCGGTGTTGTTGCCAACACGATCGCAGAGGGGAACTTCGGAGTGGCGAAGTATGCTCTTCTCAAAGACTGGCTGTCCGGTAATTTCAAGAGATATGGTACAGATATAAGCACGATAGCGATAAGACTTGAAGAAATGAAGCACAATATCAACAGTGATGCTTCGTTTGATTCCAAAGATGCTACCGAAGGTGCAGTAACATGCATGAGCATCCATAAGAGCAAAGGTCTTGAATATCCGTTTGTAATTCTTGCTTTTGATGATGGAAGCGAGGGGAGCGATAAGTCGGGCGGTATTGTTTTCGATAAGAATAAAGGGTTCATAGTAAGTGATGTCGACATAGAAGGAATATCATCATGTAAATCAGTGGAAAGGATCATATACGATAATGATAAGAAAATCGCTGATAATGCCGAGATCCTAAGACTCCTTTATGTTGCGCTTACAAGAGGCAAGATGAACCTTAGTGTTGTTACCGCTGCTGATTTTGGAGTGCGTAAGGATGGAATAAAATTCGTCACATCCGCAATGGATGCAGCTTCTCTTTATGGAGATGATGCTTTTAACAGGAGCCATTGGCTTATCGGTAACCGCAAGATCGGTTTTGCATTTATGTCTGCGATCTGCAGGGCTTCATGCGCTGCTCCTCTCCGCAAGAGTATAGGGTATGAAGAAGATGAGTTTGCAAGGATCATTCAGTATTCCGGATTCGAAATCGATATGACAGGCGATACTGAACTTCAAGAGATCGCGGAGAGAATCTCAGGAACAGTTGAAGCTGCAGTCCCTCAGATTGACGTATCCCGGGGGATGCCTGATTATGGAGAGTATCCCGATGACAAAGCCACGAGAATACCTTTTAAGGTTTCTGTAACGGGCATCAATGACTGGGATATATCTCAGACTACGCATGTCGACATGAGGATAAAGGAAAAGGAAGAATATCTTGATAAGCTTGCCGGAAGGATCACGGCAGCAGGCAAAGGTACTATTGTTCATCTCATAATGCAGTGGGCAGATCCCGATATATACATTAATGGTAAAGAAGCTTTTATGGAGAATGTACGGGAGATAATCAGATATGATGTGTTCAGGAAATACAGCAGTGAGGATGTTCTGGCTGTAGCGGATGAGTTCGCGGAAGGAATAATCGCATTTGCAAAGACGAATGTTGGAACCGCACTTAATAATGCAGATAAAGCGGGTAAAGCCGAATTTGAGAAACCTGTCGTATTTGCCGTTCCATCTTACGAGGGGGCAGACAGGGATGATCTTGTACTTGTCCAGGGAATCATTGATTCGATCTACGAAGAAGATGACGGATCAGTAATTGTTGATTATAAGACTGATAACTATGGCGATATGTCTGAAGACAAGCTAATCGAGAAGGCAAGAATGCGTCATTCGTTCCAGGTGAACTGCTATGCAGCTTCATGTGAGGCATCAGGAATCAGGATTAAGAAGAAATATCTTTACCTTGTGAGATATAAACTGCTTGTTGAAGTTACTTGACCGTTACTGATGTTATGTGAGGACAGGGACCTTCATACCAGTAAAGGAAACCTTCCATATCTATCGTCTGACCAACCTGGAGTCCTTCAACTGTCTGGTAGACAGCAGTCTCTGCACCACAGAGATACGATTCAACAACGAAGTCAAAGGTACTGCCGTTTATTTCCGCTTTGAAGTAAAGATCGTTGCCTCTTGTACCGGTGCCGTCCCATTCATAGATGGCTGTCTTTGTGACTTTTGCATTTGTTATTCTGAAGCGCTGATTCATATGTGATGACAGAGATGAATTCTCTGCAGCATATTCTGAAGTCAGATCAACGGGAGTAGACAGCCACGTACCTTCGCAGAGTTCAAATGTGCCGTCGATGATCTCCTCTTCGCCGGCCCATATGGATTTAACACCGCTGATCCTTATTTTCTGGCCATCTGTGAGCTGAGCATATTCCTGCTCGGAACAGACCATATTGTAAGCAAAGTAGGCACCGTCAGGATCGGCAAGATATATAGTTGCTTTGTTGTCCCACCATGTCTGTTTAGCCTGTACAAAAGCCTCGATTACCACAGGAGTGTCTACGCCGGCGTTGTCATATTGAGAATAAGTCATGACGCCTTCGCTCTTATCGAACATAGTGTTGTCTGTTGGAGAAGTAATCTCATCATCATCCTTTGAACCGCATGCGGCAACGGAGAAGATCATAACGGCAGACATTATAAGGGCAATAAGTTTCTTCATATTTTCACTCCTTGATCAGGGTTAATGTTCTATGTTTACAATATTATAACCTTTATTTGATTTTCTCGTATATAAAAATGTTATAATGTACTTACATTGCAATGAGTGAGGTGAATTATTATGATGGAAACATTGAACGGTAAGGATTGGGTTGAACAGTTCAGATATTATGCTGATCCCAATTGCGAGTGTTCTATTGAAGAACTGCGTCATGCATATCTTCAGATGTCTCTTAATTATATGAACGAGGTTGTTAACTCACGTCAGCTTGGCACCTTCATAGCTGCTCAGTATGGTGAAGAGCAGGTTGAGAAAATCGCAGTTGAAGGCGAACTTCCCAACAGAGTGGTAAGGATCATGTGTCAGCATCCTGATGACCTTGCAGCTCAGGCAGAAGCCGTTGCAACTTTTATACAGTATAATCTCTGATGCCCGACGATAAAGAGCGCTTTATGCGCGAAGCCTTGAAAGAGGCAAAAAAGGCTGTTGAGAAGAAAGAATGCCCAATCGGCTGTGTCATAGTTAAGGACGGCAAGATCTTCGTCCGTGCACATAATCTCCGTTTGACCAAAGGCAATGCCATATGTCATGCGGAGGTTATAGCTATTGATAAAGCCTGCAGGAAGATGGGCGATTTCCGTTTGAACGACTGTGATATGTATGTAACTCTGGAGCCCTGTACTATGTGTGCAGGTGCGATCATCCAGTCAAGGATACGCAAAGTGTATTTCGGGGCATATGAACCCAAGAGCGGAGCGGTGTGTTCATGCAATGATATTTTCGAAGTGAAGCACGGACACAATCACAAAGTGGAATATGAAGGCGGAATACTTGAAGAGGAATGCGCCGCCTTGATGAAAGATTTTTTCAAGGGGTTGAGAAATAAGGAATGATCATTAACGGCATTGTTTTCAGAAATACCATCGCATCCATGACTATGGATCACACGATAGAGGCGGAAATACCGCTTACAGGTGGTGAGAGTGTTATTACACAGATTACCAGGGAATCATATAAGACAGAGGTAAGGAAATACAATCTGTCAGAAGAGACAGCTGATGCTTTCAGGGCCTTGATCGATAAATATAAGATCACAGATTGGGTGGGAATCACGCCTGCGCCTCCACGGATAATGGAGGGGGAGAGTTGCAAAATATTCAATTCTCTTATTCTGAAGACTGATGAGGGCGATCATAAGATTACATTCAGAGAGGTTCCCGAAGCAGGTCCTGAGGCATCAGAAGAATTCAAAAAACTATATTTCTCCTGTTCTCAAGATGATAACAAGATATCTGAAGAGTATTTGTATCCTTCCCTGAAGGAGTGCCGTGAGATTAAAGAAGAACATGGCCCTGTTACAGCAGTCGAGACTTATCATTTCTCGTCAGGGATGATGATTAACAGCAACCAGACGACTAAGCAGCTTATCGAGAAGACGGGGGACGGGATCGTGCGCGTAACTGTCACAAAGAAGGCGGGCAATCTCCCTGAAGCCAGCGACAGTAAGGATGGCATAGTTTCTGATATTTTCGATAAGATTCAAGAAATATCTGACAGGGAGAATCTTCCGGGATGGGAATATGCATGCATTGATCCCGATATACCTGTAGACAGATCCATGATCCCCCTTGATTATTCATCAAGCGCATCACTAACTGTCATGTACGATGATTCGCTGATCACCGGTGTTCCGCGCGCGAGGCGAACTATCGGTGATGCATGCTGTAAGATGGGAGGAGACAAGGTTGACAGAGAAATCTCGGAAATGGTTCGGGACGTTGTCGGTAAAGCTGATCTGAAGGTGGATATGCCCGGTCAGAATCTTTACGATATATGCGGAGGCATGCCTGTTACGGCAACTGCACCCGATCCCGTTATGGGATTTATGGGTATGTGCATGGGAATGAAGATGGGCGGTAATGATATTCCTAAGACTCCTGCTCCGGCGGACAATGATACCGTGAAGGCGGACGATAAAGACCCCTGGGATTGTAAAAAATGCGGACAGACTGGTCTTACGGGAAAATTCTGCTATAATTGCGGTTATCCAAAAAGTTGATAAATGGAGAGGTGTTAGGAAATGTCCAGTAAAGCAGTAAAGATCGAGGATCCCAAGAAGAAAAAGGATTCCAAGGCAAAGAAGATCTTGAACAAGATCTTTATCGATGGTCTGTCAGGTATGGCAACGGGTCTGTTCTGTACCTTGATCATCGGTACTATCGTAGGAACAATAGGCGGTTATATCCCCGGCGACATTGGTGTATTTATTACTCTTGTAGGTAAGGTTGCACAGTGTCTCATGGGTGCCGGCATCGGTCTTGGTGTTGCTCTCAAGTATAAAGAGACACCGCTTGTTACAATCTCCGCTGCTGTCTGCGGCATGATCGGTTCATATGCAAAAGTAATCAATGTTGATGCCGAGATCATTTACGGAGGCAAGCAGATTCTGCTTCCGTCTCCCGGTGAGCCTCTCGGCGCTTTCGTTGCCGCTTTGATAGGTATCCTCATTGGTCACCTGGTTGCAGGCAAGACAAAGGTTGATATCATTGTAACTCCTTTGTGCACCATTGCTGCTGGCGGCGCTGCAGGAATCCTTCTCGGTCCCTGGGTATCCAAGTTCATGACGTGGCTTGGCGGTATGGTCAACTGGGGTACAGAACAGCAGCCTCTCCTTATGGGTATAATCGTTAGTGTTCTCATGGGTATATTCCTGACGTTGCCGATATCATCGGCGGCGATAGGTGTCGCGCTCGGACTAAACGGTATTACGGCCGGTGCAGCAACTATCGGATGTTGCTGCAACATGATCGGCTTTGCAGTTATCTCTTACCGTGAGAATAAGGTTGACGGTCTCCTGGCTCAGGGCCTCGGAACATCAATGCTCCAGATGCCCAATATCATCAAGAATCCGAGGATCTGGATCCCTTCGATAGTTGCCAGTGCCGTGTTGGGTCCCATATCTACAATGGTCTTCGGTATGACAAGTAATGCAGTCGGTTCCGGTATGGGTACTGCAGGTCTTGTAGGACCTATATCAACATTTACAACAATGGTTGAGACAACAAATCCCTGGATCGTAGTAGGCGAGATAGTTCTTATGTACTTCATCCTGCCTGCAGCTATAAGCCTCGGTATTTCAGAATTAATGCGCAAGAAGGGCTGGATCAAAGCAGGAGACATGAAGCTGGATATCTGATCTTGCTGCTCCCGTCCGCGGTACCAAATATCCAGATGCTTTTGTTGAGGGGAGTATAGTTTATGAGTCAGTATGATGAACTTAACAAGATAATTGCCGACAGCAAGCACATTGTTTTCTTCGGAGGTGCGGGCGTGTCCACCGAGAGCGGTATACCTGATTTCAGGAGCAAGGACGGTCTGTATAACAACCGGGATGTTCAGTTCGATGCATATACTCCGGAATACCTTCTGTCGATAGAGTGTCTTGAGTACCAACCTAAGGTGTTCTTTGAATTCTACCGCCAGAAGATGAATGTTGAGGGAATCGAGCCTAACAAGGCTCACATCAAACTGGCCGAAATGGAGAAAGCCGGTAAACTGGACGGTGTCATCACCCAGAATATCGACGGACTTCACCAGAAGGCCGGTTCCGTTAACGTTCAGGAAGTGCACGGATCGACTTTGCGCAACTATTGCAAAAGGTGTCATAAGAAATATCCTGCTGATGCTATCTTCAAGTCAGAACAGCCTATTCCCAAATGCAGCATTTGCGGCGGCATGATCAGGCCTGATGTTACACTGTATGGCGAAGGGCTTCCTACTGAAGCATGGCGCAATGCAGTTAAGCTTGTAGACAATGCTGACTGCCTGATCGTCGGTGGAACTTCACTTATAGTAAACCCTGCTGCATCACTTGCTTTCGGATTCAGAGGCAAGCACCTTGTAATAATCAACCGCGATGCTACATCGGCTGACCGTATGGCGGAACTGGTGTTCCATGAGAGCATATCGCAGGTGCTGGATAAGGTTAATATCTGAGACGCTCATACATCATTTTCAAGTACGCTCCTGCGGTAAGGATTAGAGAATGATATATTCGCTTACCAATAGCGTTTACTAGTTGACTGATCTATATGTTGGTTGTAAAATTACTTATGTGAAGAGCACAGTCTGCAAAGACGGTTGCCTTCCGAGTTTTGGTTGTTTTGTTAACCTCACCTCAAGAATGCGAGTCCTGGGTGAGGTTTTTCATTTACAAACGCTCATACATCATTATCAAATCCGGTCCTCGGAGCTATTAACAGTATCTGCAAACCGATAGATACGTTAATGCTCCTGCGGTAAGGATTGGAGAATGATATATTCGCTTATCAATTGCGTCTATCAGTTGACTGATCTATATGTTGGTTGTAAAATATTTTATGTGAAGGGCACAGTCTGCAAAGACGGTTGCCTTCCGAGTAAGGTTTAATAAACCTCACCCGCGGCTTCAATCTTTGGGTGAGGTTTTTCATTTACTTTTTGTATCTGGAATCCAGGTACGTAAATAGTTTCAGCAACAGGGTAATAACTCCGATCAGCAAGCCGAACATCGCGATCACCAGAGATAATATCTCATAATCTGTCACTTCCGCAGCCTCCTTTCCTAATTACTCTCCCGGGATTACTCACGGGATGTGTACCAGTACTCGGAAGGCAAACCGCCCATTAAGCAGACTGTGCCCAAGATTATTATATCACCTATACATAAAATTGCTATTGAATATATTTATGAAATATTTATAATATTAATATGATCATTGATGATAGTTTACATGTTAACAAAGTGCGTATTAACAGGTGATAACAATGCCAAGAAGAAGTAAAGAAAACAAACCTAAGGAAATCGACGTTATGTATGAGGAGTCATCCGGATCCTGTTCCAAAGCGCCGAAGAAGACAATAACTATTAATCTTGAGACAGAGACTATTGATTATTTCAAGGCAGCTGCCAATAGATTGGGGGTTCCTTATCAGACATTGATCAATCTTTGCCTTAATGATGTCAGGGATAGGGAACTTGTTCCGCAGCTTCATTGGGAGAATAAAAAGTAAATCCCTATCAACAATTCAATAATAGAACACATACGGTATTAGGAATTAGTGTTTTAATAATGAGTATCGTATAGTTTTTATCAGACAAATATGGTATGTGTCCATTGATTATTCAAAAGGAGGTACCATATGGGGTCTGTTTATGGTTATGTGCGTGTAAGCAGTCACGATCAGAATGAAGATCGGCAACTTATCGCAATGCACGAACATAACATACCGCTGAGAAATATTTTCATTGATAAACAGTCAGGCAAAGATTTCGACCGGCCCGCATATAAGTGTCTGCTTCGTAAACTGCGCAGGGATGATATTCTCTACATCAAGAGTATTGACCGTCTCGGCAGAAACTATCAGGAGATACAGGAACAGTGGCGTATGCTGACCCAGACAAAGGGCATTGATATCGTTGTTATTGATATGCCTTTGCTTGATACGCGCAGAGGTAAAGATCTGATGGGTACGTTTATCAGTGATCTTGTACTGCAGGTGTTGTCATTCGTGGCAGAAAATGAACGTCTGACAATACGTCAGAGACAGGCGGAAGGCATAGCTGCAGCTAAGTCGCGAGGAGTTAAGTTCGGACGTCCTCAGATTCCTTTCAATCCTGATTTTGGCAGATGCTATCAGCAGTGGAAAGATGGTCTGATAACCGGTGTGGAAGCAGCAAAAGAATGCAAGATGGCTGTATCAACGTTCTACTACAAGGCAAAGATCTACGAAGAATCCAAAAATTTTGAATAACTATTCTAAAAAAGTGTACTTTCCTGTGATAGCCCATTTATGATTATAAAATCATTTTACCACAGTATAAGTACTATAAATTGTTCACTACAGGCGAATTAATCAATAATTCACACATCAAAGAATCTTTTTAATCCCAAATAACAATTTCTAAAAAGTACACATTTATAGAACCTTCCTGAAGCCCGAAGCAGGAAGGGAGACTTGTCATGCCTGATAAACAGGTAAAGTCCAAACAAAGGGTTGCTGATCACGGCGAAGTCTTTACAGCTGAGCGTGAAGTCAATGCAATGCTTGATCTTGTTAAGGGTGAGACTGAGAGGATCGATTCCAGATTCCTGGAACCTGCATGCGGTGAAGGTGCTTTCCTCAAGGAAATCCTCAGGCGCAAACTCGCAGTTGTTAAGAAACAGTATGGCAAGAACCCTTATGATTACGAACGATATTCTGTTCTCGCAGTAACAAGTATATACGGCGTTGATATCCTCGAAGACAATGCTGAGATATGCAGGCAGAATCTGTTCGATATCTGGAATAAGGAATACACCAAGAATACTAAGAGTCAGGCAAACGATCAGTGCCGTGAGACTGTCAGATTCATACTTCAGAAAAACATCCTGTGTGGCGATGCGTTGACGATGTTAACCAACGATGGAACACCGATCGTTTTTGCTGAATGGAATCTGGTGACGGGCGATCAGATAAAGCGCCGTGATTATGAATTTGCAGAACTTCTGGACGGACATGAGAAACAGATGAACATCTTCATGCTCGGCTGGGAATATGACGAAGAGATAAATGCATTCATACCATCCCCGGTAAAGGAATATCCACTAACAGATTACAGGAGGTTATCTGAATATGAGTAACCTTGTATCTTCGTACAATCCTGACGTACTGTCCTGTATCGCGAATCTCTCAAATGATGAGGTGTTCACGCCACCTGAAGTTGCGAATGCGATGCTGGATATGCTCCCTCAGGAATTGTTCTCTGATCCCAATACGACATTCCTTGATCCTGCAACAAAGTCCGGAGTTTTCCTCCGTGAGATCGCGAAAAGGTTGTTGGTGGGACTTGAACCCACAATACCGGATCTGCAGGAGAGGTTGGACCATATTTTGCATAAGCAGTTGTATGGGATAGCTATGACGGAACTGACGAGTCTTCTTTCAAGACGAAGTTTATACTGCTCCAAATATCCAAACAGTGTTTATTCAATTTCTGTTTTTGATGATATTCAGGGAAATATAAGGTTCAAAAATATAAAACATAGATGGAAAGATGGAAAATGCGTTTATTGCGGTGCGTCAGTATCGGAGTATGGCGAAGCAAAAAGATCTGGTCTTGAACAACACGCATATGAGTTTATACATAACACAAATCCCAAGGAGATATGGAATATGAAGTTTGATGTGATAATAGGAAATCCGCCGTATCAGTTGAGTGATGGTGGAAATAAGAATAGCGCAAAGCCTATATATCAGTTCTTTGTTCAGCAGGCAATGAAACTTAGACCAAGATATCTTACAATGATTATTCCGTCAAGATGGTTTGCTGGTGGAAAGGGGCTTGATGATTTTAGAAGAGATATGTTGGAAGATAAACATATTTCAAGTATGGTTTTCTATAACAATGCTAAAGATTGTTTCCCGGGAATATCTTTAGGAGGTGGAGTTTGCTATTTTTTATGGAATCGTGACGTTGAGTCGCTTTGCGAATATACTGACATTAATGGAATTAACAAAACAACAGTTATACGTGATTTGAATGAGTTCCCTGTTTTTGTGAGGTATAACGAAGCTGTCTCTATTATTCACAAAGTTCAGCGTAAAATTGAGAAGACTGTATGTGATACTATGAGTGGTAGAAATCCATTTGGTTTCGAGTCATTTGTAAAAGGTAAAACTCAGCCTCAAACCGCCCAAGATTGTAAGCTGTATTATAGTGGTGGTATAGGATATGTTTCTCCTAATGAGATAACAAAATCACGAGATCTAGTTAATAAGTACAATGTTATGATTAGCCGAGCATCTGCAGAACATGCAGGAGAGCCAGATAGTTCAGGAATGTTTAATGTGCTTTCAGTTGTAAGAATATTAAAGCCCAAAGAGGTGTGTACAGATTCGTATTTATTGGCATTCTCGACAGATGATGAAGAACAAGCTAAGAATTATGCTGAATATGTATGTACTAAGTTTTATAGATTTTTAGTTCTTCAAGCTGTTACTTCAATAAGCTTATCTAAGGACAAGTTCCTTTTTGTTCCGATGTTAGATATGTCAGAACGATGGACTGACGAACGCCTCTATGAAAAGTATAAACTTGCGGATAATGAGATTTCATTTATTGAATCTCTAATCAAAGATAAGAGAATAACAGGTGATTGAAATGACTGAAAATCCTTTCTTCCCCCAACACCCCGAATCCCACCCGATGATCTATGCCTATGAGGACACCAATCCTCAGTACAAGGGTCTGCTTAAAGTCGGCTACACTGCAGTCGATGTCGATAAGCGTGTTGCGCAGCAGTATCCGACGAAGAGACCCGACGGGAGTGTGCCGTACAGGATCGTTTTGAGGGAATCTGCGATGTATCCGGACGGTACTCACTTCAGAGATACTGATGTTCATCGTGTTCTCAAGAAAAAGGCAGTCCAGGGAATGGGCGGTGAGTGGTATAGATGCACCGTTGACGATGTTATGGCTGCGATCGTTGCGGTCAGGAACAGGACAGATAATGTTGAGAACCGTACGCAGACTTTCGGGATGAGGCCGGAGCAGGAAGAGGCGGTCACGAGGACAAAGGATTACTATGAGTCAGCAAGCGCTGAAGTAGGCGGGAGGATTCCGAAGTTCCTGTGGAATGCGAAGATGAGGTTTGGTAAAACCTTTGCATCATATCAGCTCGCTAAGAGAATGGGGTTGACGAAGGTTCTTATACTTACATTTAAGCCTGCAGTTCAGAAGGCGTGGCGCGAAGACCTGATGACGCACGTGGACTTTGAAGGGTGGCAGTTTATTGCAAGGGATCCGAATAATCTTAAGGACACTATAGATAACCAGTATCAGCGTGCGGATAAGAAGAGACCGATCGTGTGCTTTGGTTCTTTCCAGGATTTCCTCGGAGTGAATAAGGCTACCGGCGGTATCAAGGCGAATAATGAGTGGGTGCATGCGACGAATTGGGATCTTGTGATTTTCGATGAGTACCATTTCGGTGCGTGGAAGGAGAACGCGAAACAGCTTTTCGAGAACGATGAGGATTCGTTCGAAGATGATCTCAGTAAATACGACCGCGGCAATGCATACGATGAGACGTGGCTCCCTATTACGACGAAGTATTATCTCTATCTGTCCGGCACGCCTTTCCGTGCGCTTAATTCGGGTGAGTTCATAGAGGAACAGATATATAACTGGACATATTCTGATGAGCAGCGCGCGAAGAACAACTGGGTGGGTGACGATAATCCGTATGCTTCTTTGCCAAGGATGGTCATGCTCACATATAAAGTCCCTGACAGCATTATCAGGATTGCGAAGCAGGGAGAGTTTGACGAGTTCGATCTGAACGTTTTCTTCTCAACGGAAGGCGAGGGAGAAAATGCCTACTTTAAATATGAGGACTATGTCCAGAAGTGGCTTGATCTGATCAGGGGATCATATATGGCATCCACAGTTGACGAATTGAAACAGGGTGCAGAAAGACCTCCTATGCCTTTCTCGGATGTGCGTTTGCTTAATGTGTTGAGTCATACGCTCTGGTTTTTGCCAAAGGTTAATTCCTGTTATGCTATGTATAACCTTATAAGGCAACGGCAAAACTCGTTCTTTGATGATTATGAGGTTATCGTCTGTGCGGGAACGCAGGCCGGAACCGGTGTTAAGGCCCTTGAGCCTGTTCAGAAAGCTATGGGTGATCCATTAAGCTCCAAAACAATAACGTTGTCCTGCGGAAAACTGATGACCGGTGTTACCGTCAGACCTTGGTCCGGTATTTTCATGTTGTGCAATCTCAAAAGCCCGGAGACATATTTCCAGGCTGCGTTCAGAGTTCAAAGTCCCTGGGAGATAACGGATGACAGCGGTAAGCGCAGGATAATAAAACAGGAGTGCTACATATTTGACTTTGCTCTTGACCGTGCGCTGAAACAGATTTCAGATTACAGCTGTCAGCTGAATGTTGATGAGAGCAATCCTGAACGTAAGGTTGGGGAGTTCATTAGCTTCCTTCCTGTACTTGCCTACGATGGAAGTGCAATGCGACAGGTTGATGCTGCTGAAATACTCGACCTTGCAATGGCAGGAACTACTGCTACGCTCCTTGCTAAGAGATGGGAATCAGCATTGCTCGTTAATGTTGATAATGATACCTTGCGGCGCCTTATGGCGAATGAAGAAGCAATGGCTGCTCTGATGAGAATTGAAGGTTTCAGAAGCCTTAATCAGGATATTGAAACTATTATCAATAAATCAGAAGCAGTAAAGAAAGCCAAGAAAGAGAAAAATAATCTGACTCCGAAGGAGAAAAAGGAATTATCCGAAGAGGAAAAAGAGTATAAGTATCTGCGCTCGAAGATTCAGGAGAGACTCATCAAGTTTGCGACGAGGATACCTGTGTTCATGTATCTGACTGATTTCAGAGAATATAGTTTAAAAGATGTCATCACACAGCTGGAGCCTGAACTGTTTCATAAGGTAACAGGTCTTAATGTTAAAGATTTTGAATTGCTTGTTTCTCTGAATGTATTCAATGAGTCGCTGATGAATGATGCTGTTTATAAGTTTAAGAGATATGAGGATGCCAGTTTGACATATGCCGGGGTTGACCGCCATGCAGGAGAGAGTGTCGGTTTGTTCAGCACGGTTATCTCTAAGGAAGACTATGACAGAATGAGCGGAGTCCTGTCGGACTCTATGGATGTTGGAGATGACTTCTATGCCGGTATGGCAATGCCTGCGGATAGGACAGTTAATGTTGAATCAATAGACGACGAAGAAGAATTGGACTATGTTGTTGAAGTTTCAAAGCCTGTTAAGAACAAAGGCCGTAAGCCAATCGTTGAGAAAAGTGTTCCGATGAGTTCTTTGGCGCCGACGTACAGGCCGTCTTATACGCCTCCTGAGGCTAAGAAGAAAGAGATATCGCCTGTTAAGGAAGTGGATGTATCTGCCGTAAAAGTTGGTTCGACCGTGAATCATAAGGCTTTTGGCCCGGGGCATGTCCTTAAAATTGAGAACGGATATATAACCATAGAATTTTATGAGTTTGATAACAGAGTCAAAGAATTTCCGTTCCCCGGGGCGTTTAATAGCGGGTTCCTGAATTTATAATGAGTGTATAATATGTTCAGAGGTGATCTGCTTATGAACATAGAATACAAAGATACACATTATTTCGAGGAGAAGGATCTTGAGGATCTGTTCCTGTCGGTTGACTGGTCGTCCGGGCATTTTCCCGATAAACTCAAGGTAGCCATGGAAAACTATAAGAGCGTCTTCTCTGCTTGGGACGGGGATAAGCTCGTGGGTCTTATCTGTGTGATGGATGACGGGATAATGAATGCATATATTCATTATCTTCTTGTAAATCCGGAATATCAGGGTGCTGATATCGGGAGAACTCTGGTTGAGATGACAAAGGAACACTACAAAGATTATATGCGCATCTGTGTGATAGCGTACGATACGGCTTTGAAGTTCTATGAGAGATGCGGGTTTACCAAGGGTGAGGACGCATCCCCGATGTTTATTACGTCGTTGTGGACCTGATCCGGTTGTCAAATCATTTAAAGAGACCATACCAATAACATAAAAAATGATATAATCAGAATATCTAGACTTTTGCGGAGGTGCATTATGGCTGACGAGAAGAAGAATTCATCTATTGCTGATTCGATCCTGGCGGAGACAGCCAGTCTTTATGAGGACGAGGTCAAAGCTGTAGCAGAACCTGAGGTTGAGGAGAAGGAAGAAGTAAAGGAAGAACCTAAGGAAGAGAAGAAGTCCGACAAGAAAACTTCCAAGAAGGCAGATAAGAAGCCTGAGAAGAAGGAAGAGAAGAAGGATGATTCTGCTGATGATATCTTAGACGAAGTTTTCGGAGATTCCGAAGAAGTCAAAGAGGAACCGCAAGAGGAAGAGAAGACAGTCCCTGTTAAGAGTGAAGCAGTAGCTGCTATCGAAGCAAAGGAAGCCGCAAAACTTGCACGTAAAAACGAGAGAGAGCAGCAGCAGGCTGCAAAGCGCAATGCTAAGAGAGCAAGACTCCAGGCATTGATAGACCAGTGCCCGAATGAGTATAAGCCTGTAAGCACATCAAAATTCTTCTGGTATGGTGTATTCTGCAACCTGCCTTGCATCGGTTTTATCATTACGATCCTGTTCTCGATCTTCCCGATCAATAAGAATGTTAAGAACTTTGCCCGCTCCATTCTTATCGTTTATCTTATCGGTATAATCCTGTCGCTCATCTCGATGATCGTTCTGTTCTTCCTGACACCTAACGAAGAGAAAAATGAGATCCTGTCAGGATTGAATAAGATCGTTGGTGCATTTACCTGATCATTAATTGATATGAACTTATGACGGCTGCCTTGATGGCAGCCGTTTTTATTATCTTTAAAGTGGTATAATAAAAGTGATCGAAGTGATCGGAGGAACGGGTATGATATACGGCATTAATATTATCAACTTTGATGTTTTCGACGATGACAGGGTGGGCGTGCTGCCTGACTGTCAGGATGCAAAGCTTGATGACGAATACCGCATGCGCGGCTTAAATGCTCTTATCGGGCGCAATAATACGGGTAAATCCAGTTTTATCAATGCAATGTCTTTCCTCCGTGATTCCGTAACGGATAATGTTGCCGATGCTTCTATCACCAGAGGCCGTCCGGGCTTTTATAATCTTCTGATCGATAAGGATAAGCCTGCAGAATTCAGAGTGTTCTTTAAGGTCCGTGATGCAGAGACAAAACAGTCCATGTATCTTCAGTACCTTCTCAAGATCAAGGCAGGCATGTTCAAGAGTCCTCAGATAATCGAGGAACGTGTATGCAGATCGATTCTGAACGAAGACGGCACAAGGCGCATGGAGAGCATAATGAGATTTGAGGAAGGCAAGGGTGAAGTCATGGGAAGCCCTGCATCCATCAATGACCGTCATATGCCGGCACTCGGGATCTATGGCAAGATTGCCGAGTATAAAGAGATAAGTCTGATATACAGCGAGATATACAGATGGTTCTTCTGCAAGTTCTCAAGTGATGAACACGGGACACACCAGAATCCGAATTACTTTGTTGACGGCAATGCTCCCGGAGGCCATAAGCATCTGAACAGTCACGGAACAAATCTTGATAATGTTCTTGAATATCTCGAGATGGCTGATCCCGAGTATTATTCAAAATGTATCAGCGAGATCAATTCCATGATCCCCGCAATGAAGAAGAAAAAGAACCTGCCGGATGCTCTGACAGAGTCTCCGGATAAGCTGTTTATGTACCTGTTGCTGTTAAGAGATCCCGAGCCGAAGTCAACGATCTTTATCGAGGCTCCCGATAAGGATCTGTACCATGATATGGTCGATGTTCTTGCTAACGAATTCAGAGAATTTACTATAAAGAACAGATACAGTCAGATCGTGTTCTCAACACATAATCCGTATATAGTCGAGACGATGAGTCCCAAAGAGATCTGGGTATTTACCAGAACTTTTGACAGGGCACACGGAGACGTATCCATAAGATGCGCAGCTGAAGATAAGCTGGTAAGAGAACTATTTGATCAGGGAGTCGGCATGGGTGCCATCTGGTATGGCGGTCATCTGGATGAACAGACAGGTTTTGAAGATGATAATTGAGATCTTGAGCGAAGACAAATCAGGTTCGGTCGTCGTTGAACGTGCGGCCAGATCCATATGTGAGGGTATAGGCGTTGACGCTGATGTCAAAGTGCGTCCGCACAGAGGTTGCGGATCGTTTCCCAAAGACCCTTTTGCAAAACCACTGCCTTTTGCATCATCTCTCCTGGAACTTCTCCCCGCGAAATGCAGGGCATACAATAACGTGTATGGTGGTGCGGAATTCGTGCTGGTCGTTGTCATGGACTCAGATGATAAGGATCCTGATGAGCTTAGAAGTGAACTGTACGAGTGTACTCACAGATTCGCACCCAATCTCCGTTCGGTAATAGGTCTTTGTACCGAAGAAGTCGAAGCGTGGCTTTTGGGCGACCGCAAAGCCGTTATAGCAGCATATCCTGAGTGCGATATCAGAACATATAATCTCTATATTCAGGACAGCATTTGTGGTACGTGGGAGACATTATGCAAAGTCATTTGTCCTGAGGATTATGAGGAGATAATCGATATCGGTTATCCTGCTGTCGGCAACTACAAGGCAAGATGGGCAGAGGAAATATCACAGTTCATGATCCCGGAAGACAATATATCTCCAAGCTATAAGCTCTTCATGAATGCATTGAAGGTTGCAGCAGGCAACCCCACTCCCGTAAGTGCGAGAGCGGGAGTGCACAGGAGAAGTTTCTGACAGCATGGCAAAACATATTTATATTCACATCCCGTTCTGTGCCTCAAAATGCCCTTATTGTGATTTCTATTCAGAAGCAGGAAGAACAGGTTCTGTCATGCTGGAAGTCATTCACAGGATGGCAGATGAGATCTCGGGCATTACCCCGAGGGAAGAGATAAAGACAATATATATTGGCGGAGGAACGCCTTCTTTGCTGGGTGAAGGGATGATACCTTATCTGCTTAAAAGGATATATGACAGATTCAGTATAGCCTCTGATGCTGAAATAACCATTGAGGTCAACCCGTCGTCGCTTACTGCCGCGAAGGCTGCTGAGTATATCCGCTGCGGGATCAACCGCGCATCGGTGGGAGTTCAGTCCTTGCACGCAGAATGTCTTAAGACACTCGGAAGGATACATGATCCTGAAAAAGCGCTGCAGTGTATCGATATCCTTCAGGATGCCGGTTTTGAAAACATATCGGCAGATCTGATAATCGGAGTTCCGGGGCAGGGTCTGGAAGATGTGATATGTGATCTCAATACGCTTGCTTCAAAAGGCATAAAACACTTAAGTACTTATTCTTTGTCCATAGAACAGGGAACGCCATTTTATAAGAGATATCACGATACGATAGAGGATCTGGTGCCGCCTGAGAAAGAGAGGCAGATGTATCATTTACTCCGTGCTGAACTTATACGGCTCGGATATCATCCATATGAGATATCAAACGCATGCATCCCGGGATATGAGAGCCGGCATAATTCCTCTTACTGGGAAGGGGAGGAGTATTACGGCATCGGTCCCGGAGCTCATGGATATATTGACGGTGTTCGATATATGCATCCTGACAGCATCAGGGAATATATACATGATCCGCTCAGCACGGTAACTGAGGAGGTCCTGGATGAGGATGCAAAGATGAGAGAGTATCCTTTCCTCAAGCTGCGGACTTCGGAAGGGATCAGGATCGCTTCTTTCGAAGAGAGATTCGGAAGGAGATTTATGTCTTTGTATGCTGATGCCGTAAAGAAAAATGTTGATGAAGGTCTTCTTGAGATCTGTGACGGTCATGTCAGGCTGACAGAAAATGGAATCGACTGGTGCAATAAGGTTACTGAAGATTTTTTGTGATAGAATAGTCGCATGAAAAACAAAAATAAGGCTTTGCGGATTCTGAGTTTTTTCCTGATAGGCGTATCAATAGGGCTTATCATAGTCTATTCATTTATCCGCTACCGGGAAGATTACTGTACTGACACTTTGCCTGCGACGCCCAATATTTATGTCTATGCGGCCGATCTCATGTATGATTCTCTTAACCGCACTTATGTTGAGAGCAAGGGGATAGATAAGACCGGTGACGGATTCAGGATGATAGAGTATGATGATATCCCTCAGATCGCAGTTTTGGATGGAGTAAAGGGCCTCTATATATTTGATGATACAAAGGTTGATGAGATGTTTGGAAGAGATCTGTCGGATCCTCTTTATGAATACTCGGTTCCCGAAGTTATCTATAAGTATTTCGGAGGACCTTCAGCGGCAAGTTCCATGTTTATTCCCGTGCTCGGCGGTTGTCCTGCGGACGGAAGCAACGGCATCTGCCTTCCTCAAAGTGAAGTGAATGAGCTGTTCAATCCGCCTATAGGAAGTCAGATCGTATGGAGGGACAATACATATACTCTTACAGGAATTAATAAATACAGTTTTGCCTGGGTAGGCTTTACGGAAGACACGTCTCTTTATTATATTTACGATCCTGCCACTTACGATGATTTTGTTAACAGGATAAAGCTTTATTGTCTTAGAGAGGATGCAGAATCCCACGTCTGCATGATGATCGTATGCGATGAGGATAAGTCTGTGGCACTCCAGGATTATCTTGTTGGTACATATCCTGCTTCTAATTATTCATCACGTGAGTTTACAAGAGTTCTGAAGTCATCGATGAATAAGGAATTCTGGAAGAAGATCGCTGTTTTTTCTGTTGCTGATATTGTCATAACAGCTGCTGTTGTGACACCAATGCTTATTAAGTCGAAGAAGAAAGAAAAGACCTGACCTTCTCCATATTTGCATCTGCAACTGTTCTTCCGGCGTTATATACGCGTTCCATCTCATCAGTATTGCGTTCAAGCACACCGATATTAAG
>Ga0247611_10002943_pt1 | contig 26287 bp, 21 predicted proteins | sample 177DNAGHGhighgp2_FD_192422 | JGI IMG/M metagenome (GOLD analysis project Ga0247611, IMG submission 192422) | Sheep rumen microbial communities from Palmerston North, Manawatu-Wanganui, New Zealand - 1770 DNA GHGhigh gp2 | ecosystem: Host-associated > Mammals > Digestive system > Stomach > Rumen... | reverse complement strand
ATTGTTACGGTCTACGGCTCCATCGGTCTTCACACCATAGTGCACGGATGAGTATTTCTCGATGCCAATAATATCCTTGAAATCGACATTCAAGAGTACATGAACGGAAGCATCGGCCATATCTTCTGACCAGAGGAACTCACGCAATGGACTTCCGTCGCCCCAAAGGGTTACCTTATTATTCTCGATACCATAGAAAGCCAAAGCCTGAAGGATACGCTCCTTAGGTTCGTTGCCATCCACGTTTTTCTCGCCGATAGCCTCAGCAAGTTTAGAAGGAGGATTAATAGGGCGCTTGTTCATATCTTTTGCGATAGCATCCCAGTTATCATCGTGAATCAACTTAGCGAGATAAATCTTACGCATCATCGCAGGCAATACATGACTGTTCTCGAGATGGAAGTTATCGTTTGGACCATAGAGATTAGTAGGCATCACTGCGATGTAATTGGTACCATACTGAAGATTGTAGCTTTCGCACATCTTCAGTCCGGCTATCTTAGCTATCGCATATTCCTCATTAGTATATTCCAATGGAGAAGTAAGCAGACAATCTTCTTTCATTGGCTGTGGAGCATTCTTCGGATAGATACAAGTACTACCGAGGAAAAGCAACTTCTTTACGCCATGAAGATATGCCTGTTCGATAACATTACACTGCATCTTCATATTCTGCATGATGAAGTCAGCGCGATAGAGCGAATTTGCCATGATACCGCCAACGAAGGCTGCAGCCAGCACGACAGCATCAGGCTGTTCTTCATCAAAGAACTTCTTTACTGCTTCCTGATTAGTCAAATCGAGTTCACGATGTGAACGACCAATCAGATGATGATAACCTCTAGCCTTGAGGTTATTCCAAATAGCAGACCCCACAAGTCCGTGGTGTCCCGCTACAAAGATTTTACTAGATTTATCTAAAGTCATACACAAATATAAAAATTCTCGCAAAGAGCGCAAAGACGCAAAGTCATTTTATAATTCATAAGAGCTTTTAAAAATTATTTCTTAGCGCTCTTTACAAGAAATTTATTAACTTTCCAATTCTTAAAACTTAAAGACTTAAAAACTTTGCGTCTTTGCATTCTTTGCGAGAAATTAATTTACTTTCCAATTCTTTTAAAACTTAAAGACTTAAAAAACTTTGCGTCTTTGCGGTCTTTGCGAGAAATTAATTTACTTTTCCATGCAATTCATTAACGCGATTCTCTGCAAGATGATTAACTACCCGATGGATGTTATCCTTTAATACACTAGTATTAAAATTAATCAACAATCCAAGATGCAGGTTCTTTAGACGAAGATAAGTCTGCAATTGCTTATAAAAGACAGGGTTCAATTCTTCAACAGACTTTAACTCGATAATTACCTTACCCTCGACTACGAGATCGGCTCGAAGCTCTGAACCAAACTGTTTACCATCATAAATAATCGGTATTTCAACTTGTCGTTCAACTTTTAAGCCTGCTTTTTGAAGTTCATAAGAGAGCAATTTTTCATAAATACTCTCTAACAACCCCGGTCCTATTCCAAAATAGACCTTGTAAGCACTATTGATAATAATCTTAGAAATCTCGTTTTCGGTCATCTCTTCAAAAACTTAAAAAACTTTGCGTCTTTGCGTTCTTTGCGAGAAATTAATTTACTTTCCAATTCTTTTAAAACTTAAAGACTTAAAAACTTTGCGTCTTTGCGGTCTTTGCGAGAAATATTCTTCTATTTTACAATGCCCTTCTCTAGATACTCAGCAAGGTTCATTCTAACTTTTGCAGCAGCACCTTCTGAGGCAACCTTGGCCATATCACTATCAACCATGATTTTAACCAATTTCTCGAAAGAAGTAGTATTCGGATTCCAACCCAATTTAGCCTTCGCCTTCGTAGGATCACCCCACAAGTTGACAACATCTGTAGGACGATAAAAATCTGGGGATACCTCTACCAATACCTTGCCTACAAGATTGTCCGGACCGGATACACAGATACCCTTTTCGTCCAACCCCTCACCTTCCCACTTCAGTTCAATGCCGGCATAATGGAAAGCCAACTGAGCAAACTCGCGAACACTGTGCTGTACACCTGTTGCAATCACAAAATCCTCTGGTTGATCATTCTGGAGGATAAGCCACATACACTCTACATAATCCTTAGCATAACCCCAGTCGCGAAGAGAACTCAAGTTGCCGAGATAAAGCTTATCCTGCAAGCCCTGAGCGATACGAGCAGCAGCCAACGTAATCTTACGGGTTACGAATGTCTCGCCACGACGCTCTGACTCATGATTGAAGAGAATACCTGAGCAGCAGAACATATTATAAGCCTCACGATACTCCTTCACAATCCAAAAGCCATACAACTTCGCTACTGCATAAGGACTGTATGGGTGGAATGGTGTATTCTCATTCTGTGGAACCTCTTCCACCTTACCGTAAAGCTCTGAGGTAGAAGCCTGATAAATACGGCAGGTCTGCTCCAGATGATTGGCACGAACAGCCTCGAGGACACGGAGTACACCTGTCGCATCTACATCTGCAGTAAACTCAGGAGAATCGAAAGAAACCTGAACATGGCTCTGTGCGGCCAAATTATATATTTCGGTTGGACGAACCATATCAACGACTTTAACCAATGACATGGAATCACCAAGATCGCCATAATGAAGATGGAAATGAGGTTGCCCCTCAAGATGAGAGATGCGCTCACGATAATCTACCGATGAACGGCGAATAATACCATGTACATCGTACCCCTTAGATAATAGTAATTCTGCAAGATATGAACCATCCTGACCGGTAATACCAGTAATCAGGGCAATATTCTGTTTACTCATAAATGATAGTATAGTTACATAAATTATTAAGATTCAGTACTCCACTCTTTGATACGCTGCTCTTCAGAACGTTTGCACACAAGTATCTGACCATTCTTTTCAGAGAAAATGTAACCATCAAGCCCCTGAAGAATTACCTTTTTAGCATCTTCAGCATGTACCACGCAGTTATTGCATTCGTACATATGGATATTGCCGACAGCACCATTTTCCTGTTCATCTTTCTCCAGCTTATCGTGCAACGAAGCCCAGTTGCCCAGGTCGCTCCATCCGAAGTCTGCCGGATGGGTATACACCTTACCCTCTTGAGAAGCAGGCTCCATGACCGCATAATCGATAGAAACCTTCTCACAAGAAGGGAAAATCGCTTCGACATCGCCCGTTGCCACAATTTTATCCATGTCATCAGCGATATTCGGAGTATATTTGCGGATACTCTCTGTTATCGTGTTAACATTCCATACGAAGATACCTGCATTCCACAGGAAGTTGCCTGCAGCAAGATACTTCTTGGCGGTTTCGAGATCTGGTTTCTCCTTAAATTCCTGCACATGGAGAATTTCGCCCTCTTTGACGTTAGCAGCCTCAACATAACCATAACCCGTCTCAGGGCGAGATGGTTTGATACCAATCGTCACGATATCATTATTTGTTGCAGTATAAGCTAAAGCATTCTTGATAACTCTTCTGAATTCATCCGGATTCATAACCACAGCATCAGCTGGAGTTACGACCACATTAGCATCAGGTTCTTCCTGTTTGATACTCCAACAAGCCCAAGCGATGCAAGGAGCCGTGTTACGGGCAGCTGGTTCAGCCAAGATATGATTCTCAGGAATCATCGGCAACTGCTGCTTCACGATATCCACATATTTTGCATTGGTTACCACCCAAAAATTTTCATCCGGACAAACGCCTTTAAAGCGGTCAACAGTAAGTTGTATAAGTGTACGGCCGCAGCCTAATATATCAATAAATTGCTTTGGAAATTCAGGGGTACTCAGCGGCCAGAAACGGCTTCCAATACCACCTGCCATTATAACTACATGATTTTGCATTTTTTTCTTTGGTTAGATTTTCCTTTTATCTTATCATACTACTTAAATAATAGCACTGCAAAAATAGTCATATTTTTGCTAAAAAAGGTCCTTTCAATTCATAAAAAAGGAGATTATCCGATTTTTGGGGCGAAATTACACTAATCTTTGAAATTCTGACACTAATTACAACCTTTTTTCTTAACTTTGCAAAGTCAGAAAATTTGTAAAAAAGAAAAATCTTACAAAAATTAAATACTAATTCCTATGGAATTTAAAAGAAACATCATCATTACTGGTGGCGCAGGCTTTATCGGCAGCCATGTAGTCCGCCTGTTCGTCAATAAGTATCCGGAATATCATATTATTAACCTGGATAAATTGACTTATGCCGGTAACCTTGCTAATCTGAAGGATATTGAAAACAAGCCTAACTATTCTTTTGTCAAGGCTGACATCTGTGATTTCGACAAGATGTATGCGCTGATGCAGAAGGAGCACGTGGATGGCATTATCCACCTCGCAGCTGAGAGTCATGTAGACCGCTCTATTAAAGATCCGTTTACCTTCGCTCGTACTAACGTGATGGGTACACTATCACTGCTTCAGGCGGCTAAACTTTATTGGGAAAGTTTGCCTACACCATATATGTTCTCTTCCTCACAGGGAGAGTTAGAGAGGGTTCTTTTCTACCACATCTCTACCGACGAAGTGTATGGTGCACTCGAAATGACACATCCTGAGGGTATCCCTGCACCTTTCACAACCAAAGCATCTTCTGGTAAGAATCATGAAGCATACGGTGAGGACTTCTTTACTGAAGACTTGAAATATATGCCTCATTCTCCATATTCGGCTTCTAAAGCCAGCAGCGACCATTTCGTTCGTGCTTTCCACGATACCTATGGCATGCCGACTATCGTAACCAACTGCAGTAACAATTACGGTCCTTATCAGTTCCCTGAGAAGTTGATTCCGCTGTTTATCAACAACATCCGTCATCGCAAGCCTCTGCCAGTATATGGCAAGGGAGAGAATGTACGCGACTGGTTATACGTAGAGGATCATGCCCGTGCGATAGATGTGATTTTCCACAAGGGTAACATTGCCGACACCTATAACATTGGTGGTTTTAATGAGTGGAAGAATATCGACATTATCAAGGTTGTTATCAATACCGTAGACCGTTTATTGGGTCGCCAAGAGGGTGAAGATATGGACTTGATTACCTATGTAACCGACCGATTGGGCCACGACAAGCGATATGCTATCGACTCACGCAAGCTACAGGCCGAACTCGGGTGGGAACCAAGTTTACAGTTTGAAGAAGGTATAGAGAAGACCGTAAAATGGTATCTCGATAATCAGGAATGGATGGACAACGTAACCAGCGGTGACTACCAGCAGTATTACGAGAAAATGTACAAAGACCGTTAATGAAATCGAAAAAATGGAAGTTATCAAAACCAATATTGATGGTGTAGTCATCATCGAACCCCGCATATTTGCAGATGAACGTGGCTATTTTTACGAGTCATGGAACGAAAAGGAATTCAACGAGAAAGTTCGCCCTATCCGCTTTGTACAGGACAACCAGAGCAAATCGAGCTATGGTGTACTTCGCGGTTTACATTTTCAGAAGGGAGAACATTCACAGAGTAAGTTGGTACGCGTAGTGAAAGGACGTGTACTTGATGTTGCTGTTGATATCCGCAAAGGCAGTCCTACCTTTGGTCAGCATGTAGCAGTGGAACTGACTGAGGATAACCAGCGCCAGTTTTTTATCCCAAGAGGTTTTGCACATGGCTTTAGTGTATTGAGCGAAACAGCCATATTCCAATACAAGTGTGATAATTTGTATTGTAAGGAAAGCGAAGGTGCCATTGCCTGGAATGACGAAGCTCTCGGCATCGACTGGAAAATACCTGCTGACCAAGTTATCCTAAGTGAAAAGGATGCAAACCATCCATTATTGAAGGATTCGCCTTATCTCTTCGATTACCAAGAAGATTTATACAAATAAGAAGTAGAAATGGCGAAAGCCATATAAACAAGGTATAAAATTCTCGCCAAGGGTTGACGCTCTTGGCGAGTTTTTTTTTGAATATACTCCACAGAAGTTTATTATGTAGATTTGAATTTTATTGACATAAACCTTCCTGAGGTTTGCATATTCGTAGTCACTATGATAGTAGGCCTCAAATATGCGAATTTTGAAGCATTTTTATATCTATCTGAATATCAGCATGTTACATATTTCTCGTTCCACCAGCTTCATAAATGGGCGCCAAAACCCCAGCTCCTAGGGGTCGAAACCTAAGACTTTGTTCGCTAAACTCTATGACCTTATCGCATCAACCCTAAGCTTTCGACCCCTAGGACCTGTGGTTTTGGCGGGAGAGAAAATCGAGGGGAAGAAAAAAGATCAAACAGGCTGATCAAAAGTTGAATATTTTGAGCTAGATGACGATATCTAGTGACCACGTTTTTTTTGATATTTTCTTGAACATTTCATATTACCAGAAAAAAAGGAGTAACCTATTGGAAAAACGATATTATATTCTTCATACTTTATAAACCACGCGACACTATAGTCTTTGCGAGAATGATTTAAAAACCATATTTACTGAAAAATTTAATTTTTTTTAAAAATAAGTTGTAACTTTGCACCTGAATTAGATGTATTTATGGAAAGTTTAAAATTATTCAAACCACAACTCGTGTCCTCACTGAGACACTACAATCAGAAAAAGTTTATGGCCGACCTCATGGCCGGTATTATCGTAGGAATTGTAGCATTACCACTCGCCATTGCCTTTGGTATCGCCTCAGGCGTATCACCAGAAAAGGGAATTATCACCGCTATCGTAGGCGGTTTGATAGTCTCACTCTTCGGCGGAAGTAAAGTACAAATTGGAGGTCCTACCGGTGCCTTCATCGTCATCATCTACGACATTATTCAGAATTATGGCTTGGAAGGTCTTGCTATCGCCACACTGATGGCAGGAATATTTCTCATTTTACTTGGAATTCTCAAACTGGGAACTGTTATCCAATACATACCTTATCCTATTATAGTCGGCTTCACCAGCGGTATCGCTGTAACCATCTTCACCACACAGATAAAAGACCTCTTCGGTCTACAAATAGACCAAGTACCTGCAGATTTTATCGAAAAATGGGGCAGTTATATCCAACACTTCGGCACACTCGATCTATGGACAGCCCTCATTGGTATTCTCAGTATCGTAATTATCACTATTACCCCGAAATTCAGTAAGAAAATACCAGGATCACTCATTGCAATTATCCTGATGACCGTTCTTGCACTAGTACTCAAACAATATGCAGGTGTAACCACCATCGAAACCATTGGCGACCGATTCTCTATCAGCAATGAACTCCCTTCAGCAGTGGCTCCTGCCCTCTCATGGGATACCATTCAAAACCTTATCGGTCCTGCCACAACCATCGCTATTCTCGGCGCCATAGAGTCTCTGCTATCAGCAACTGTTGCCGATGGTGTAATCGGTGCACGTCACAATTCGAATACCGAACTTATCGCACAAGGTATTGCCAATATGGCTAGTCCACTCTTCGGTGGAATTCCTGCTACTGGCGCTATTGCCCGCACGATGACCAATATCAACAATGGCGGTAAGACTCCTGTTGCAGGTGTTATCCATGCTATCGTACTGCTGCTCATCTTCCTCTTCCTCATGCCACTCGCCAAATACATTCCTATGGCTTGTCTGGCAGGTGTACTCGTCGTCGTAAGTTATGGTATGAGTGGATGGCGCTCATGTCTGTCTATCATGCGCAATCCAAAAAGCGATATCATCGTACTGATTACCACCTTCTTATTAACTATTATCTTCAACCTTACCATCGCAATCGAGGTAGGACTTCTCGCTGCATGTCTTCTCTTTATGAAACGAATGAGCGAGATTACCGAGGTGAAAGTGTTTGAACACGATATTAACCCATATGAAGACGTGATGTATCACGATGCACCGGAGGAGCACCTCGAGATACCTGAAGGTATAGAAGTATACGAAATTAACGGTCCTTACTTCTTCGGCGCTGGTAACAAGTTTGAAGAAATGATGTCAACCTTCGGCGACCGTTCTAAGGTACGTGTCATCCGTATGCGTAAGGTTCCATTTATCGACAGTACCGGTATTCATAACCTTAGCAACCTCTGTATGATGAGTAAGAAGGCAGGCATTCAGATTGTACTATCTGGTGTAACCCAGAAGGTTCATGAAACCCTTACCAAGGCACACTTCCAGGAGATTGTACCTGAGGAAAACATCTGTAGCCATATTGACGGAGCTATGGCTCGCGCCAAAGAACTGCTATAATCTCTGTCCCACACCAACTTAAAACAGACATAGTGGGGGGGACACCATCTCAAAAAAGAATTAACCAAGAAATATTTAGAGGGAGCTAAAGCTTCCTCTTTTTTTATGACTTAAAGTTCGTCATAACTTGCGTATTAAATATACATTACTATCATTAACGCTTTTGGGCTCTATACGACTACCAATCGTGTTATTTTACAATTCTATAAAAAACAAAACAAAATATTTTTATATTATTTTATTTATTGCTACTTTTGCAACAAAATACGAAAGTATTGCTATTTTTTATAGCTAAACCATAAAAATATTTACTAAGAGCAATTACCAAATCAGAGATGACAATATGAAAAAATGCTTACTTCTATTCGTTTTTGTCCCCTTGTTTACATTCAGTCAAAGCAAGATTAACTACTATTATGATACCTCGGGAGTTTGTTATTAAGTAACAAAATGTTATCTTTGCAAAAAAAATAACAAGCGCTCTTTATTCTTTATTATCAATTCGCAATAGCTAAAGGATTATCCAACTTTGCGAAACTACAAAAAACAGAATTATGAAGAAAAACTATCGCAATCTACTCTCTGAAGAAATAGAACAACTTCAGCTGCAAAGATGTCATGCCTCAGACTGGACTGCTATCCAAGTGGCAAAAGACTTCAATGTGAACTTAATTACAAACGTGAACTTTGAAGGACATATCTGCATTGGCAATCAGGTTACCTTGCAGAATATCGCCGTGCTTCGTGCCTCTGGCGATACAACCTTTGCAAATGGCTTGAAAATCGATGTTCTCTCGGAAGTAGGCGATCTGCCGGTTGCGATATATGATAAACTCACTTCGATGGAAGCAGCTTTCGAGGTCATGGAAACCAATACAAATCCTGACCTGGTGGCTAAACTCCAAGCAAAGGCACGTGCATATGCAGAGGCTATACGATGCGATGCCTGCATCATCGAGGATCGGGCTATCGTAAAAAACTGTCTAGAACTGGAGGATGTCCACATCGGTAAAGAGGTAGAAGTGATCGGCGCTTCCCGTCTAAAAGACGTCACGCTGTGTGATACAAACGAAGGTAAACCGATACATATCGGTGCGCAAGTGGTGCTGGAACACGTTATCGTGGGTACCGAAAGTATGATCGTAGACGGCGCACAGATAGACCACTGTTTGGTAGGACAAGGATGCCACATCGGCAGAATGTACTCCGCTACAACAAGTCTATTTTTTGCCAACTGCCATTTCGAAAACGGTGAAGCCTGCGCCTATTTCGCCGGTCCATATAGCGTTTCACACCATAAATCGACCCTGATGATAGCCTGCATGACCAGCTTTTTCAATGCCGGCTCGGGCTCAAACCAAAGTAATCATAGTTACAAGATGGGACCTAACAAATACGGTCAACTGGCTCGCGGATCCAAACTCGGAAGCAATTCGTATGTATACTGGCCGATGCAAATAGGTCCATTCTCGACTGTCATCATGCACCATACTGGGCATCAAGACCTACGCGAATTACCTTTCTCTTTGATCACCGAAGGTCAAGACGGAAAAACGCATATAGTACCAGGACAAGCCTTGCGAAGCGTAGGAACCCGTCGTGATATTAACAAATGGCCCAAACGTGACCAACGCACAGATACTCCGGCCTGCCGATTAGACCGCATCAATTTCTCTATGCTCAACCCTTATACCATCGGTTATATTCTGAAAGGACTAGAAGTGCTGAAAGAACTAAAAACCGAAGGTAAAACGGAATATAAAGGCTGTATCATCAGCCATCGCCACATCGAGGGCGGAATCATGCTCTATCAGCAGGCCATCACGATATATCGCGGTCAACAGGCACAGCGACATCTGCTGCAGACTACAGAAGGCGGTACTGGTGAATGGCAAGACTATGGCGGAATGTTATTACCAAAAGCTGAAACCTATGAAGCTCTCGCTCGAGGCGAAAACTTCGAAGACTTAGAACAGTATCTTACACAATGGGAAAGCAACTGGGTGGATGCACACTTCGACAAAGAAGACCATAAACGTCTGATTGCCAACGGCAAATCAGCTGAAAATGCATGGAACACCACACTCGATATTGATGGAAGTTGCGATTTGGCTGCTTGTCAATTGAATTGGTAATTCAACTGACTATACTGCACTTTATTCAAAAAATAATTGTATATTTGCATTCCATAAATATATTACAGATAACGATATAACAAAAAAACAGATAAAGTGGAATCAGTAATAAGAAATGATAAGCCCTGGTTGGCGGTAAAACTCTTTTCGCTCAAAACATATGAAATACGTGATTTCTTGAAAGAAAAGGGAATAAACTGCTTCTTACCGGAACAATATGTAGACATCGAAAATCCGGAAAATCATCGCATTAAACATATTCTGAAACCGGTAACACGAAATCTGTTGTTTATCGAGAAACCTGAGGATATGAAGCACTTCCCTTCGAAAATGGCACAATGGCCATTTAAGATGGCAATTATCAAACCACACCCTACCGCTGATCACTATGCGGAGATATCAAGTCATGAGATGCGCGAATTTGAGGAGATGTGTAATCCGGAACTCAGAATGAAAATCTTTCTGACTCCTGAAGAAGCTCGTCTAAAATCGGGTGATAAGGTGTTAGTAACCAATGGGCCGATGAAGGGAATGACTGGTAGACTGGTTCGCAAGTCGAAGAAATATTATCTGCTAAAAGATATGCCAGGTATCAGTATCATGATAAAGGTAAGCCGCTGGTGCTGTAAACCGACAGAAAAAGAATAAAAAATCATAATACATCAAAAAAAAAGAAAACCATGAAAGGAATTGTATTAGCAGGCGGCAGTGGAACCCGCCTCTACCCGATTACCAAGGGTATTAGCAAACAGCTTATCCCTATTTTTGACAAACCAATGATCTATTACCCAATTTCGGTATTAATGTTAGCTGGTATTCGAGAAATCCTGATTATATCCACACCATTCGACTTACCCGGATTCAAACGCCTTTTAGGCGATGGCAGCGCCTTTGGTGTAAAATTTGAATACGCCGAACAGCCATCACCAGACGGTTTGGCACAAGCATTCATTATCGGTCGTGAATTTATCGGTGACGATGACGTATGTTTAGTACTGGGTGATAATATCTTCCACGGTGCAGGGTTGACAGCCAGACTGAAGGAGGCTGTTCGTACAGCAGAAGAAGAAAAGAAAGCTACTGTCTTCGGGTATTGGGTAAGTGACCCTGAACGTTACGGTGTAGCAGAATTCGACAAAAACGGCAACTGTCTGAGCATCGAGGAGAAACCAAAGGTTCCTAAAAGCAACTATGCTGTAGTGGGATTATATTTCTACCCAAATAAAGTGGTAGATGTCGCTGCCCATGTGAAACCATCTGCGCGTGGCGAACTGGAGATAACATCGGTTAACCAGAAGTTTCTCGAAGACGGTGAGTTGAAAGTACAGACACTTGGTCGTGGTTATGCATGGTTAGACACAGGTACACACGACAGCCTGAGCGAGGCTTCAACCTTTATCGAAGTTATCGAGAAACGTCAGGGTCTAAAGATAGCATGCTTGGAAGGCATCGCCTATCGACAAGGTTGGATAGACGAGGCTAAAATGCGTGAAAACGCTGAGCCTATGCTAAAGAATGAATATGGCAAATATCTGCTATCTGTAATAGAAGAAGTTAAGCGAACCGGTAAATCTGTTGGCTAAAATAAGCCTTTAGATACAAGAACGGGGTAAAATTTCTCAGCAATGCACAAAATTGGTTGTTGCTGAGAAATTTTACCCCATATTTGTTACTCATCATTTGGGAAACATCTTTTTCGATATTACAAAGCTAAATTCCAAAATAATTGCTTAACTTTGCAATCGAATAATTTTACTAGATATCACCGCCTAGTACCTACATTAAGGAGCACCCTGGATATCCATTAAGATATCTACAGGCTCCAGGGTGATCAGAAAGCCCTTGCCCATGGAATTCAAATCCGACTTGATCTCATGGACAAAGGCTTTTAGCTTACTCTCTTCGTCTATGATTTCTACTACCACCGGATGCTTGATATTGAGTTCCCAAAATTTATTATTGTGTAACAGACTTGAAGACCCAAAACCTGTTACACCAGACAGAATGGTACACCCCTTCATTCCCGCATCCTGCGCCCATTTAGCAATGACCATATAAAGTGATTCATGATGAATCGTATCGGTATTACTCATATAAAATCGTAGTCGTTTCATAGTATTAAGTATTGAGTCACTAAAGGAATCGAATGGCAAGCCAGTGACCGAAAAGTAAGGCTAACAAACCTAAGGCCAGACTGCCAAATAGATAGAATACAAAGTAGAAATAGTTTTCATCTTTTATCAACAGGCCGCTCTCATTCATAAAGGTAGAAAAGGTAGTAAATCCACCACAAAATCCTGTCGTGAGAATCAATTTGGTGTTTGGCGTCATCATGCTGCCACTCCACGACTGTCCTGAGAGAAAGCCGATAATAAGGCAACCAAGTACGTTGACGGCAAATGTGCCAAAAGGAAAACTGAGCAACGTGAGCGACTGTACCCACTTAGATACAAGAAAGCGCATACCGCCTCCCACAAAACTACCGATTCCTACGAGTATGAAGTCTTTTATCATTGTTTATGTTTGTTTGAATAGATCTATTAAATACAGACCCTATTCTGCAAATATACGAAAAAAGGAGAAGGATATACTGAGAATACCCATAAAAAATAAGCAGGAACCTTATCTCTTCTTATTTTTTTTGTACCTTTGAACAGAAAAGAAATAACGACATCATATTTATGCCGCTACAAATAATTATCATAGGAGCAGGTGCAGCAGGATGCTTTGCTGCTATCCAAATCAAACGCCTTCGTCCGGAGGCTCAAGTTACCGTTCTCGAAAAGTTGAAACGTCCTTTGGCAAAAGTGGCCATTACGGGAGGGGGGCGATGTAATCTTACTAATTCCTTTGCGCAGGTAAAGAGTCTAGAACAAGTGTATCCACGTGGATTCAGATTGATGAAAAAACTCTTTCATCATTTTTCACACGAAGATGCTTATCAATGGTTTGAGGATAACGGTATCCGACTGATTACCCAGGAGGATGAATGCGTTTTCCCAGCATCACAAGATGCCATGGAAATCGTTAACTACCTTACGCGGGAAATGAAAAACCTTGACGTTAAACTTCTGACTGATACTCAGGTAGACCATATTATCGATTTATCGAATCAAAAAACTGATGGCAATAGTGATTCTTCTGCAAGTGCTGTAAGCAATTCACCTACAGGATTTTGCGTCAAGACCAATAGAGGCGAAATGAAAGCTGATAAAGTATTGGTTACAACAGGAGGCCACCCAACCGGATCAGGTTATCGCATGCTTCAGGATCTTGATCTCGAGATTATCCCTTCACATCCAAGCCTGTTCTCGTTTAATCTGAGTGATGAACATCTTAAAAGTTTAATGGGTACTGTGGTGAAAGATGCTATTGTCTTTCTACCCGGCACTAAACTCAAGGCTGAAGGCGCTTTATTGATTACTCATTGGGGAATAAGCGGACCTGCAGCTCTGAAACTATCAGCTTATGGAGCCCGTATCTTAGCCGAGCAAAACTATGTAACCGATATCAGCATACGATGGCTTACTGACGACCAAGAAACTATCATGCTCTCGCTTCACGAACTTTCACTCAAACATCGCGACAAGAAGCTTACAAGCGTATATCCTGAAGCCTTCAATGCCCGACTTTGGGAGCATCTGCTGATGCGTGCTAACCTGTCTGTCGATATGCGATGGAAGGAGTTAAGCAATAAAGATATCAACAGACTTATCAACACCCTAACTAACGATATCTATCATGTTACTGGCAAAAATCGCTTTAAAGATGAATTTGTAACCAGCGGAGGAGTTTCGCTTAGTTCGCTCAAGCACAAGACCCTTGAGGCAAAAAACCATCCTGGGCTCCATTTTGCCGGTGAAGTTACCGATGTGGATGCAATAACTGGAGGGTTCAACCTGCAGGCTGCTTGGTCTATGGCATATGTCGCAGCACATGCGATGACAGAATAAACATAATCAAAAGAATAAAAATTTTGCGTCTTTGTGCTCTTTGCTTGAAATAATACACCAACATATTTTCAGCAAAGCAAATACAAAGACGCAAAGTATCATGAAAGATAACCGAAATCGGTTGTCGAATTAATCGATTTCTTCATCAGCCTCATAGCCACCCATTTCTCGGATAGCATTCTTCAACATCGTATACTGTTGATACAGATTGTTGACCGCTTGTTCGCCCTTCGTAAAATCGTGCATAGGACTCTTGAGGAAGAAACTCAGGAAACGCTGGATGCCAAACTTGCCAGCACGGGCTGCTAGATCGGAAAGCAAACAGAGGTCGAGCAGCAATGGGGCTGCAAGTATACTATCACGACAGAGGAAATTAATCTTAATCTGCATTGGATATTCCATCCAGCCGAAAATATCTATATTATCCCAACTCTCCTTATTATCATTGCGAGGTGGATAATAGTTAATACGTACTTTATGATAAATATCACTATAAAGATCTGGCTGCTCTTCTGCTTTTAAGATGGTCTCAAGAGTAGACAATTTAGAAACTTCCTTCGTGTGGAAATTGGCAGGCTCGTCAAGAACCAAACCGTCTCGATTACCAAGAATATTAGTAGAGAACCAGCCATTGACACCCAGACAACGGGTACTGAAGATTGGCGCGAAACCACTCTTAACCAATGTCTGACCAGTCTTGAAATCTTTACCACAAATAGGAAGTTTAGTCTTTTCTGCTAATTCCCACATAGCAGGGATATCGACCGTAGTATTTGGAGCACCCATTATAAAAGGAGCACCTTCCATCAATGCAGCATAAGCATAACACATCGAAGGAGCCACATGTTCACGATCGTTAGCCTTCATAGCAGCTTCGAGCTGAGCAAGCGAACCATGATACTGCTCATTATAAGGTACATAGATCTCGGTAGAAGCCGACCAGATAACAACAATACGTGCACAATGATTAGCAGCTTTAAATTCTCGGATATCCTGGCGCAAAGCCTCCATCATATCCCATCTTGTCGCACAATCCTTCACATTGTCACCATCCAGACGCTTCGCATAATTCTTATCAAATGCAGCCTTCATTGGCACTATTTTCTCAAGTTCTTCGCGTACAGGGTTAATATCTTTCTCCTTGAGTACCTCGGCATACATAGCTGCCTGATACGCATTCTGAGGATAAACATCCCATGTACCAAAAACGATATCTTTAAGATCGGCCAATGGCACAATTTCACTGTAAGAAAGATATTTTTTGTCAGAGCCTTTGCCTACTCTTATTTTGTCATATTGCGTCATTGAGCCTATAGGCTTAGCCAGGCCCTTTCTTGCCATCAAAACACCAGTCATGAAAGTGGTAGATACGGCACCACATCCTACAACGAGGATACCCAACTTTCCTTCAGCTGGTTTAACATTAGATTGTAACATGATGAATTATAATTATTCGGTTTATGGTTTATAATTTCCGTTTGTTTTTATACAGAATGCAAAGATACAAAAAACCAGCTAAGGCGAGTCATCCATAGCTGGTTTTTTACTATTTTTTCATAGCACGCATCGCATTAAGAACGGCTAAAACCATAACACCAACATCAGCAAAAACAGCCATCCACATCGTGGCCACCCCCACTGCTGCAAGAATAAGTACGGCTATCTTCACCCCTATCGCAAAACCTACATTCTGGCGTGCGATGCCGATTGTTCTTCTGGCTATACGGATAGCCGTCTCGATTTTAGATGGTTTATCGTCCATCAGTACGACATCAGCAGCCTCGATAGCTGCATCTGATCCAAGGGCTCCCATGGCGATACCGACATCTGCGCGAGCCAATACTGGTGCATCATTTATTCCATCGCCAACAAAAGCTAACGTTCCGCGATGCTCCACAGAAGAATGATTCAACAGTTTTTCTACAATCTTAACCTTATCGACCGGCAACAGTTCGGCATGGTATTCGTCCATACCAATATTGTCAGCTACTTGTTTGGCGACATTTTCTTTATCACCCGTGAGCATAACAAGACGATCTATCCCCGCCTTTTTCAACATCTGAATAGCTTCTACTGTATCCTTTTTCACCAAATCAGCCACCAAAATATGTCCGGCATATTCACCATCAATAACCACATGTACTTCGGTAGCTACTTGATCTATACACCGTTTACAAGTATCGGTCTTAATACCCATATCGTCGAGCATCTTACGATTACCCACACATACCTGTTTACCATTAATGCAAGCACGAACACCATGCCCAGCCATTTCCTCGACTTCAGACACCTCACAATTATCATCCTCATGTCCATAAGCTAATCGGAGTGACTGTGCTATCGGATGCGTAGAATAACGCTCTACATGAGCGGCCAGATGAAGCAGTTCGTCTTTACTGATCTTTTCAGGATGGATATCCGTAACCGAGAATTTTCCCTCTGTAAGTGTACCCGTCTTATCAAATACCACCATGCGAAGTTTGGCTAAGGTATCCATATAGTTGCCTCCCTTGATGAGCACACCCTGACGCGATGCACCGCCGATACCAGCAAAGAAGGTTAACGGAACTGAGATGACCAATGCACAAGGACAAGATACGACCAAGAAGGTAAGTGCCCGACCAAGCCATGCTGGAAAACTCTCAGCAAAATGACCGGAGAATATCGGTGGAATAAAAGCTAAAGCTATAGCAGCGAACACCACAATCGGCGTATAGACATGGGCGAATCGGGCGATAAAAGTTTCGCTCTTCGATTTTCGTTCTGAAGCATTCTCCACCAAATTGATAATCTTCTGAGCCGTAGACTGTCCGTACTGCTTGAGCACCTTCACTTGGAGAACGCCAGAAAGATTGATACAGCCCGAGATAACCTCATCACCCAAATCGACTTCGCGAGGAAGACTCTCACCAGTAAGTGCTGCAGTATTCAGACTGGATCTGCCCTCAATTACCTTACCATCGAGAGGAACCATTTCGCCTGGCTGAATCACAATAATATCACCCACATTCACCTGTTCCGGAGAACAAGTAGTCAGTTGGCCATCTTGCATGACGTGCGCTACATCGGGATTGATATTCATCAGTTCCAGAATACTGTCACGACTCTTATCTTCAGCATAATCTTCGAAAAGTTCACCAATCTGGAAGAAAAGCATAACGAAGACTGCTTCTGCAAATTCTGTTTCTGCGCCAGGAAGAAAACCGATAAAGAGGGCTCCAATGGTAGCTACACACATCAGAAAATCTTCATTGAAGGGTTCACCCTCCATGATACCTTCAAGTGCTTCTGCTATAACATCATAACCTGCTACAAGGAAGGGTACGAGATAAAGGATTAGTAATTGCCATACCGGCAAATGCTGGGTATGTTCGATAAACGCGCATATTGCCAAAAGCACGCTCGAAACAATAATCCGAATGAGTTTTTTATTCATATTTTCGATTTTTTGATTTCTGGGGCAAAGATACTGACTATAGCTTGCAACTGGGTTGCAAAAATACATATTGACCGAAAAAATCGCAAAACCGAAGAAATACTAAATAATAGGTCGCCATGGTAAGGAATCTATCTTTAGCGACCTCTATTTGGGCATTATCTATTCTCCCATAATCGTGGCAATAACTTTGCGCTGCCCTCCTTCATTACGAAATTCACAGAGATAAATGCCTTGCCAGGTACCTAAGTTGAGTCGACCATCTGTTATCGGAATAGTCAGAGATGCACCAACTAATGAAGACTTAGCATGTGCGGCCATGTCATCAGGCCCTTCTAGGGTATGCACATATGAGGGATGCCCATCTGGGACAAGCCGATCGAAAATGGTCTCCATATCAACACGTACATCCGGATCATAATTCTCATTGAGACTTAATCCACAACTGGTATGCTGAATAAAAAGATGAAGCAATCCCACTTTAGGGAGCGTTGGCAATTGTGAGAGAATTTCACTCGTAACAAGATGAAATCCTCTACAACGCGGCTTTAAAAATAATTGTATTTGCTGAAACATTATAATTCTTGATGAAAGTCAAAATATCAGAAATTATCGGTATCTGAACGTTATGATAATCGATATTTCTTGTTGATAAGACGTCACGAAAAGCTTTTTTGTCACCATAAAATAAGGTTAAGATTCACATTCCTTCAGTTGTTAACTAAATATCGTGGCTTTAACAAATAATTTTTGTGACTTTACCGTCAAAATATACTATCTTTGTCAACAAATTATTAACGAAACGATATATTATAATTACAATACTATATGATTAAAAACATCATACTAGATTATGGCGGCGTGGTGGTAAACGTCTACAACGAGATGATTAAGCAGGCATTTATGGACCTTCGTGTGCCGATATGGAAGCAACTGTGGTATCATCGCAGAATAAAGCGATTAATGGATGAATATATCAACGGTATTCGCCCAACTGACGAGGTAATGCAAGAGATGCTGGCTCTGTGTGGCAAACAGGTGTCTATGGCTCAACTTCAGGGGGTAGTAAATATGCTAGCTGGTGAATTACCGAAGGAAAGACTGCTAAAAATAAGAAAGTTACGCAAGAAATATAAGGTATTTGTATTAAGTAATATCAACGAAACGCTATGGCGCACGTGTGTTAGGCAAATTGAAGAACTGGGTATGCATGTAGAAGATTGCTTTGATGATGTTTTTTTGTCGTATGCTATGCATGTGGCGAAACCTAATGCGGATATTTACCGACAAATGATTTTATCAACCGGCATTCAACCGGAAGAGACGCTTTATCTAGACGATAGGGTTGAAAATGTTGAAGCTGGGAGAAAAATGGGGCTGATAGCAGAACTCGTTGTTTCTAATCAACTTGAACAAAATAAAGCATGGAAACAGCTATAAAATCTGGATATTGAAATCATCTTGGTACTTGGACGCACTTTTATCGCATCAGCAATACGTTTTTTCATTCCATTTTGGAGTAAGATAGAAATTGTGTGCCTTTGCTACGAGTTTAACTGTTTGTACACAAGCATTGCAAAACGACACTTCAGAAAAAGATTTCTGTGTACAATAGAAAGAGCAACTACATCGCCTACGGCTTCTCTACTTGCTTAAATAGAAATCAAATACTACAAAAAAAATAACAAAATAATTTATTACATAATGAGAAATATACATCAACTGTAAACAGGTTACAAGATGATTTTATCTACCAATCAACTAAGATAAAACAGAGGTTTCAGAGTAATGATACTGGATTAGAGTCATACCAGTCATCAAACATACTAAGATTTTCCGCTAGACTCAGATATCAAATATCATCACGGACATTAATTGCAGTATTATGTTTGAAATCAACCGTTTTATCTGGAAATTGTAATATTACACGGCAATGTTATCGATTATATGCAACCGATGACCTAAAACAAGCAAGTTACTATTGATGACTTTCTTGTACTGGCCTCCCATACCATATTCTGTAGTAGGCACAGGTAATTTCAATTTCATTCAAGAGCAATTTCTTAATTCTACAGGCTCATATTTACAACCAAGCGGATATAAAGATCACAAGGGAAATCAAGCAATAAAACGTTAGAATAATTATGACAATATTATATTCTTTAAGAATATAACTTACATTTCAAAAGTAAAAGTCAGGAGCAGAATATCCTATCATAACTATACCTATAACAATGCAGTCTTACATGACATAGCAACGAAACGGAATTATTACAGGTATAACTCGTGCAAAAAATATGTATTGAAGTAGGCCAGAAGCGTGCTGAAGTATGAAATTATTTAAGCACATTACTTAAGGAGCGATTAAGAAAGGATATCTAATTTCTATAGCATAACAGATTTATCAAAAAAGCGAAAATCGCTACAAATGCGTAAAACCACGGAATATGAGACATAAATTCCTTCAAAAATAGATCAAAAAGTGATTTTTCAAAATTTTAAAATTCTCGACCAACTAACAACTTGCTCTCAAATTTGCGAATTTTGAGCGAGTTTTTTTATAGAATGAAAACTTTATGAAAAAGACAACTGCATTCGTATAAAACATAAAAGGGAAAAACAAATGCTAAAAAGGATAGCAAAAATAAAGAACAAACGAAAAAGGAAAAATAATAATAAGAAAAAAATAAAATATCAAACAATATCAAGAAAGACGAAAATATGATAGGTCGAACATCTACTCATAAAAAAATATTCGACCAATCAGATTTTCCAAATATAAAAGTTAAATATAATCCTATTTTATATTATAGTAACTTTTTGTCGCCGAAAAGAGCTTTTTTAATTTCCTTTTCATGATCATAAACGAAACGGGCAACAATACTACTTAGGATAGCTGTTGATGGAAGTTTAATTCCTTCAGCAGATCTCAAACGATCTAAGATATCTTTAAGATTACTATCAATATAAACAGTAGACAACTTACTTTGCTTCTTCTTATAATCACCAGCCAAATTAAGAAAGAGAGTCCATGAATCTAATTCTTCAGCAGCTTTCTCTGATTTTTCTGATTTTGATCCCGACTTTGATGAAGCACTTGCTTGAGAGTTTACTGCTGAAGTATTTACAGAAGAAGCAACCACCTGAGCATGATCATCATCTTCATCATTATCATCAGAAGCCGCAATTTCTGCAGCTATAACATCACGTTTAATCTGAGCATCAGTGTCAGAATTCTGAACTGTATGAACTAAATTTTTGATACCACCAGGTAAAGCAACAGTCGTTTTTTTCTTAGCCATATCTATATATATATTTGTCGAAACGTTAAACTATATTTTTATATAAAAGGATATATCATTAAATAATGAAAAACATATAATCTTATTTATCTACATTCTTATATATTTAATTAAAGGGATACATATATGATTATTTACAACATAATAAATACATATCATTTAAAAGTATCCATCAACATATACTAAAATAGAATAAATAACTTATGCTTTCTTTATTATATAATCAAATGCGGCAGCTACAGCATCACGCTGAGTAGCTAAAAGCTCTGCAGTATTAATACGTTTTAGAGTAGCTCTACTGCCAACTCTTGGTGTAACACGACCAAATTTAGAGAAGATATCATCAGTAGCTTTCCACATTTTTATCTCATCAGAAGTACCTATACGCGTATCTATTTTATTAGGTACAAAGAATAGATCAGCTTTCATCTGAGGAAATTTTTGCTGAATTGCGGTAAGAACTTGAACAAAAGTTCCTGTTGAATCAAGACATTTATCTTCATATTCATATGGAATAATAATAGCATCAGCATTAACAAACATAGGAACAAGACCATCCTCACCCACATTACCTGGACTATCAAAGAGAACATATCCATCTACTTCTGAGGCAGAATCCATAAGCTGCTTCATCATTTTAGGATCCTGAACATCGAATTCTTGAACTTCATAAGGCATATCATTTTCCTCAAATATCTGCAAATCTTTAGTACGCTGACCTGCTATTGTTTTCTGAAGGTCGGTATCAATAATACAAACATCTTTCTTCTTGTATGCTAAATAATTAGCAAACAAAATACAGAGTGTAGACTTACCAACACCACCTTTCTGGTTCGCGAATACTATCTTCTTATTTTTAGCCATTTTATTGCTCGTTTTTCTGAATAAAAGCCTGCTTCAAATGAAACAAGCGATATATAAATACAGATGCAAATATAAAGATAAATATCGTAATATCCAAATAATTAATTGAATATTTCTACAAATAAGTAGATAAGTAATTCAATAAAAGAATAAAAGAATAAAAGAATAAAAGAATAAAGAGATAAAGGGATAAAAAGACAAAAAAATAATGATATAAACAAATATTAAAACAAATATATTATAAGATATAGGTGTATTTATATATAACAATATTTATACTATGATATAGTGATATATTAATATATTTAGTTGTATATATACGTAGTTATCTGTACATTTATATTATTATTGTATTATATTCTTAGTTATTTATTCTTTTCCTTATTTAAACATTTAGGCTTTTATTTATTTGTGTATGTAAATATATAAATAGTTATATGTTTATACTATAATATATAGGCATGTTTATTTAGCTAGATATAAATATACTTGTGTCAATATATATTGGCATAGTGATATATTTATATTTATATATAGATAAACAAAGTAACATTAACACTATTATACATATACATATTTACCTACATACATATTTACTTACATGCATATTTACTTCAAAATAGAAATGAATAAACAAAGAAATATTGAAAAACAAAAATAGAGAAACATTTAATGATTGATTAAAATAAAAAAATAATTAAATATAAAAATGATATATATTTGTATAAATACATGAACAAACATACTCCCCTACCCTAAGATAAAATAAATAAAAAATTATACCACGGATATAAAAAAAGAAAATGAAAAAGAAAATGATGAGAACAAAAAATAGAACCATCAACATTTAATGATGTCAAAAAAATCACTTAGAAAAATCAAAAACATTTGAAGTTTACACGAAACAACAAACTATATATGTATATATTTAAATAATTAAACATTATTATTATACATACATATATTAAAATATCTATATATAATAGATTTATTGATGTATAATATAATAAAAAAGTAGAAAGAATAAATAGAGGCAAATAGAGGCAAACAAAGAAACAAAGTTACAGAGAAAAAAGATAATCTCCCCTACTCTAGTGCGAAAACAAAAATACCGAAAGTCATATATATAACAAACAGAAAATCAAAATAAGAATCTCATAAAATAAAAGAATAATTTGAAAAAAAGGAGGACTAAAAAAATAAACAAAACCATCGAGATAAGAAAACCAAAACAACAAATGATTTGAGTAAAATAAAAAACTTAAGACTATAAAGTGGACCAGGATCTACCCTACCCCACCAAAAAACGAAAAACATAAAACCAATAACTCAATAGGAAAACTTAACCATACAAAGACTATCCCAAAAAAGATTGTAAAAGAGAAAAATAAAATATAGGCAAAAGGCTTCAATTATAATTACTGTCCAAGTAAACCTGAATAAGAAACATACAAAGGAAATCAAAAAGGGACAAAAAACAAAAAAAAGGATTTAATGGAAATTGAGAGCTAATTGATAAAAAATCAGCGAAAAAAAATCGCTAAAATTCTAGAATTTCGGCCAAATACCAAAGACAAAAGAAAATATTAAAATTTTGGAGGGGGAAAATCAACCAAAATGAAAGAATTTACATAGAAAAAGAAATACATAAAAATCTATAAGTAATTGACTATCAACACTTTATAAAATAACATAAATAAGCAAACAAAACTAGAAAACAAATGAAAAAAGTTCGACTAAAAATGTCGAAATAGAAAAAAAATCCCCTATTTTGTAAATAATAAAGAATAATGAAGAAGAAATAAATAAAATAGAAGATCAAAACAGAGCATTGAAATAGGTACATTAGAATGAGAGAATCTCGATAACAAAAAGGAATAAGGACGCATAAGAAACAATTAAGGCGAACGTAAAAATATCAAAATGAAAAAAGAAGAGCTTATTACAAAATTAAATAACATAAGAGAAAGTACTAATAGTTGGATATTTATCATTAATGTATAGTGCTTTATGATTTATGTGTTATTGATTTGATATATTTATATTCTTATATTAATAAATAATATTACAATACAAATAACTATATATATATATAAATAATGAAGAGTAAGGAAATAAAAAAGAAAAACAATTAGATCATTATAACTACTTGAAAAAAAGACAGACTACTCACGAACTCACCAGAATAGAAAGACATCAACAGCTGAAATAGAAGATACAAAGGCTAAATGGATAAAACAAAAATACCAAATAATAGGGAGAGAATAATAAAAAGATAAAAAAACAAAAGCTCCCAACGTGTCGCAGATGGCATAATAGAAAAAGATAAAAAAGAAAAGGATATAAGACAAACAAACCAAAAGAATAGAACAACTTTAAAATAAAAAAATAGGAAGAACGACAAATAGGGCGTATTATACTCAAAACAAAAAATAAAAAAAGAAAAAAGCAATTACAACAAATAAGTAATGCCAGACATAAAAACATATGCGACAAAATAGTAGTATTGGTTAGACAAATAAGGAAGTTTTAATAAAAAGAAAAAATAAAAAACGATTTAAATTATATATTCACAAATATAACATAACAGACTGAAGATCAAGACAGTAAATAAGTAAGTAAGGCCAAAGTGCGACAAAAAAATGAAGACTTCATGATAAATAATGATAGTGCTAAAATCGAAAAGAAGACATATTAGGAGTATCGCGCTGACATATAGGGAAGATTCTTACGACATATAGGGAACAATTAATCATAATCAAGTTGTAAAAAAAGTCAAGACAAAACAAATGCGACATATTGGGAGCAATATAAAGGTTAAAAAATAAAAGAGCGACAAAAAAAAGAAAAGTACATTACATTAAATGATAGTATATTACAAAATAAATAACTTATTGATTATAAACACTTTACAATGGGTAATACACATAAAAGAGGAAAGGCAGTAAGGAATATAGGTATGAACAAAACAAAATTTATCACGTTCAAGAATATAATATACACCAATAAAGTGCGACAAATTAGGCGCATAAACGACAGGGAAAAAGAAGACTAAACCTCTAAAAAACAAAACTATAAAAGACATAGAAAAAAGATATAAAGGACGACATATATGGAAGTTTTAACAAAAGTTCCTAATATGTCGCCGCCAAAAAGTCAACCAAAATAAGAAATACTACTAATAAGTCGCCGAAAAAGAATAAAAGAAAAAAGAAAATAGGACCAAAACAAAAGAAATAAAAAGAATACTCCTAATTTGTCGCGCGCGTAACTAAAATGTCGAAATAAATGGAAAAAATAAAATGAAAATCAGAAAAAAAGGATAAAATTATAAACTTCAAAAAATTAGACAATCTTTATTAGATCAATATCTAAGACATAGTTAAGCTTGCGTATATGACTGAACATCAGATAATTACAGAACATGCCAACGACAAGTTAGGAGGTTTAATTAGACAAATTAGGAGTTTTGAAGTGACAAGATAGGAAGATGTAGCCGACATATATGGAGCGATTAGGAATAGATAAGCGACAAAATAGGAAGATTAAGATCTCTGATCGTCATATTAATTATAAAATTAATAAATAATTAAACAAAATATAGCTAATAAAGGGTATGCATAAGAGCGTATTTGAAGAAATAAGCCATATTTTACACTAACAATTCCTTTTCGATGAAAAGCTATAACGCACTGATATGTAAAGATTCTAGTAATGTCAGCGACAAAATAGGAGCAATGTAACAAATGAATACGATAAAATAATCGACAAGTTAGGAGCTTTATGAAAATAATATACTGAATGCAGTTGAGAAGCGAAAATTTAATGAAATATAATTGAAAGCAAGAAGAAAAAAAATGAAATTCTCAATGAATTCCAACCTGGGTATAGAGCAATAACATATCTTATGTATTTAGCGGGTAAACAAGAATTTCTCAAAATACTCGTTATAAACTGTCTCATGATTTCAGTTTTAAACGTGTTTTCAAGAGTGTAGAGACGTTTCAAGCCAAAAATGGCTTATACACTACTTGGATATGTTTTTGGGGCTAAATAATCCATATAAATTTTTTTCTCCATCACTTCCTCTATATAATTTTATTGATGATCAGGAATCACATGACAAAATCTTGAAAATTTCGCGCGTAATTTCGAAAAAAAAGAAAAAATCCCCCCAAAAACAGAAGAAAAACCTCACCATAGACTTTGAATAAACCACCAAAAGCCTGATAAAAAACTAAATTTTGAAATGAAAATCAAAAAAGAAAATTTAAAATTGATACTTTCTTGGATTTAGACAATCTTTTGAGTCTTTTATTTGATTATTAGTTAGAAAGCTGTAATTGTCTGAAGATCAAAAGAATGCA